>Ga0315281_10003175_pt1 | contig 24161 bp, 22 predicted proteins | sample YL17G07_0_MG_FD_204540 | JGI IMG/M metagenome (GOLD analysis project Ga0315281, IMG submission 204540) | Sediment microbial communities from Yellowstone Lake, YNP, Wyoming, USA - YL17G07_0 | ecosystem: Environmental > Aquatic > Freshwater > Lake > Sediment | place: USA: Wyoming | collected... | reverse complement strand
CCAGCCGGCTCGATGACTACCCGCACCAGTACTCCGGCGGCATGCGCCAGCGCGTCATGATCGCCATGGCGCTCTCCTGCAACCCGAAGCTCCTGCTGGCGGACGAGCCGACGACCGCGCTCGACGTCACGATCCAGGCGCAGATCCTCGAGATCATGGCGCGCCTCAGCCGCGAGCTTGGCACGGCCGTCGTCATCATCACCCACAACCTGGGCGTGGTGGCGCGCTACGCCGACCGCGTCAATGTGATGTACGCCGGCAAGATCATCGAGAGCGCGAACGCGAAGGAACTCTACGCGAACCCGCGTCACCCCTACACCATCGGCCTGCTCAAGTCCGTGCCACGGCTCGACCAGGGACGGAAGGACCGCCTCGTGCCGATCGAGGGCGTGCCGCCCGACCTCGTGCACCCGCCGGCCGGCTGCTCGTTCGCGCCGCGCTGCGCGTACAAGATCGATAAGTGCCTCAGCGAAGAGCCGCCGCTTGCGTCCGCGGGCGACAAGCACCAGTCGGCGTGCTGGGTCATGCCGACGGTCGACACGCCGATCGCCGAGCCTGTGGGCTCCATGCAGGGAGAGGTAGCGAGCTGATGACCACCGATGTGAAGGACACCTCACCCGTCGAGACCGCATCCGACATCCTGGTCAACGTCCAGAATCTCAAGATGTACTTCCCGGTCACCGCCGGCCTGATCTTCCAGCGCAAGATCGCCGATGTGAAGGCCGTCGACGGCATCGATATCCAGATCAAGAAGGGCGAGACGCTCGGGCTCGTGGGGGAGTCCGGCTGCGGCAAGTCGACGACCGGCCGTGCCATCCTGCAGCTGTACAAGCCGACGGCCGGCACGGTGAGCTTCGGCGGCACCGAGCTGACCAAGCTCGGGTCCGGGGACATGCGCCGGATGCGCCGCCGCATGCAGATGATCTTCCAGGACCCGTACGCGTCGCTGAACCCCCGTATGTCGATCGGCGCCATCATCGGCGAGCCGCTGACGATCCACGGGCTCTCGAAGGGCGGGCGCGCCCGCAAGGATCGCATCCAGGACCTCATGCGCGTCGTCGGGTTGAACCCCTACTACGCCAATCGCTATCCGCATGAGTTCTCCGGCGGCCAGCGCCAGCGCATCGGCATCGCCCGCGCGCTGGCGGTGTCGCCGGACTTCATCGTCGCCGATGAGCCGGTCTCCGCGCTCGACGTATCGATCCAGGCGCAGATCATCAACCTGATGGAAGACCTGCAGCAGCAGTTCGGCCTCACGTACCTGTTCATCGCACACGACCTCTCCGTGGTGCGGCACATCAGCGACCGCGTGTGCGTCATGTACCTCGGCCGCACGATGGAGCTGGCGGACCGAAACGAGCTGTACGAGAACCCGCTGCACCCCTACACGAAGGCGCTGCTCTCGGCGGTGCCCGTGCCGGACCCCGCGGTGGAACGTACACGCGAGCGCATCATTCTCACCGGCGACGTGCCGAGCCCGCTGCGGCCGCCCCCCGGCTGCGTTTTCAGCACCCGCTGCCCGATCGCCGTGGAGGAATGCCGCCAGGTCATCCCCGAGTGGCGCGACATGGGCGGCGGCCACATGGTCGCCTGCCACCGCGTGTAACGTCGGGCGAGCAGACAGCAGAAAGCAGAGAGAGCACTCGCATCGCGGGTGCTCTCCTTTGTATGGTAGAACTTGAAACCTAGAACCTAGAGATGCCGTTCGCACCGCCGCGCCACCAGAACCGGCCGGAAGCCGAGGTTCGCATACATCCGCTTCGGCGTGTCCGACGGATCGGCGCCAATCACCACCGGGCCCGCGCCCCGCGCCCGCGCATCGGCGACGCAATGCGCGATCAGCGACGTCGCGAGGCCCCGGTGCCGGAACTCCGGATGCACGAAGAGGTCCTCGACGATGCCGACGCCGTTTTCGCCGGGCCACGAGGCGAAGTAGGCCCGCGGCACGCCGTCGACGTGGGCGAGCCAGTAGCGGACGACGCCCATCCGCGCGCGCTTGATTTCGAGGAACGCCGCCGCCACCTCCGGGTTGAACGCCTGGCCCTGCCGCGCCCTGGTCTCGCGGAAGTTCATCTCCTGCAGCTCCGCGTAGGCTGCCCAGCCCGCATCCGTCGTAATCTCGCGGATGTCCGCCGGTTTCGGCATCGCTCTCAATTCACTGTCGAGCACGAACTCCAGGGTCTCATCGGGCGCGAACCCGTCGAGCGTCAGCCGCGCGGACACGAACGACGGAGTCGCCGGATCGAGGTCGAGGCGTCGGTGGCTGCAGGCGGCGAATTCGACGTCCATGCGCGCGAGCAGTCGGTCCAGCTCCGCTTCGGTCTGGCAACGCACGTGCGAAACATGGTTCGCGTCGTAGAGCAGCGGCCATGCGCGATTCCGCACGAACCGCGCCCCGTCCGCCTCGAACACCTCGTGACCGAGCGCGAGGTACGCGGCGGTGGTATCCGATACGCGCTCGATCAGCACGGTGTCATCCATGAACGCGACTCCTACCCCTCCCCACTACCACCTACAACCTACCCCCTACAACCTACTTCAGCGCCAGCGCGTTCGGCGGCGAGCCTACGCCACCGGTGATGTTCAACGGTGCCGACGTCACCATGAACTCGTACACGCCGTCCGCGGCGCAGTCGGCGGCGAGCGCATCGAGATCCCACAGCTCGCCCAGATTCATCCCGAAGTACGTGATGAGCTGGATGTGGAAGAAGCCGCGCTCGCGGACCGGCGGCCACGCCTCGACGGCGATCAGGTCCGTCGCGATCGCGGCGATGTGCGCGTTCCAGAGGTACGCCGCCATCTCGTCGCCCGCCAGCAGCCCGGGCACGACCAGGTGCTCCGCCAGTTCCGTCTTCGTTGCATCGGGCGTCTTGCGCAGCCAGTCGAGCCAGCCCGTGCGGAACAGCAGCAGGTCGCCCGGGCGGATCTCCACGCCCTGCGCCGCGCGGCATCCCTCCAGCGTCGCCACGTCGATGGTCTGCGAGCTGTGGTAGTCCATCGGGCGCCCCTGCGCCTCGAGGTAGCGGCCGACGTCCAGCAGCACGCCGCGCGTGGCGATGCCGCGCTGCGCCAGGTTCTGGATCCCCAGCACCTGGCTGTCGGGCGCCAGCACCTGGTCGTGCGTGAAGCCGTTGTAGAAGCCCAGCGCCGGGTGGCACACGTGCCGGTGCCCGTCCCACTGCGTCGACGCCTGCGGGCAGAAGTTGTCGAGGTACTCGTCGTACGCCACCCGCCTGCCGTCGCTGCAGTCGAACATCGTCCTGCGCGGCGCCCCGCGGTACCAGAACAGCGGCCGCTCCAGCTCGTCCAGCGGCGCGTTCAGGCTGAACACCGCGCCCTTGCGCACCAGCGTCGCCGCCTCGGCGGTCTTGGCGGGCGTGACGAGATTCCACGTGCCGATCTGGTCGTCGTCGCCGAACACGCCCCAGGCCGACTTCGCGGGCGCGCCCTCCCTCACCGGCAGCTGGTCGAATGTCGGCAGGTCCTTCGCGTCGATGGCCATCGTGGTTCGCCTCCTCAACTCTCGCGCACGCGGATCGCCCTATAGTCGCAGGCGCGGCGGCGACGCGGAAGAGTACGCCTGTGCTGCGCGCACCGGCGAGGGTGTACGCTTCGCAGATGGACTTCCGTGAAGAGCCACCCGAGGACGCCGACCGCGACCTCGAGCTGTCGATCGAGCGCGTCGCGGCGCACCCGGACCCCGACGGCAACCTGCGCGTGATGCTGGCGACGACGCGCGGCGAGATCCGCGGCATATTGCACCCGTGCCCGAACGCGCCCGGCGCGGCCGTGTACGTCGGCGGCGCCATGGGCGGCTTCGAGGGTCCGGCGAACGACATCTACGGCCGCCTGGCAGACCGCCTGCGCCCGCAGCTCAGCGGCCTCCGCATCCACTACCGCAAGCCGGGCGAGTTCCAGGAGTGCGTGCTCGATGCACTCGCCGCCGTCTCGTTCCTGCGCGGCATCGGGGCGACCGGCGGCGTCGCGCTGGTCGGCCACTCGTTCGGCGGCGCCGTCGTGATCAAGGCGGGCGAGCTGTCGCCAGCCGTGGCGGGCGTCGCCGCGCTCTCGTCGCAGCTCTACGGCACGCACACCGTCGAGCATCTGGGCAAGCCGCTGCTGCTGGTGCACGGCATGTGCGATGGCATCCTCGACCACGCTGCCAGCGAGGACATCCACGCCCGCGCCGCCGAGCCCAAGCGTCTGGTGCTGTACGCCGATGCGGATCACACGCTCGCCCAGTCGGCCGGCGATCTCGAGGACCTGCTCGCCGGCTGGCTGCCGGAGATAGCCGCCCGCACGCCCGCCGTCGGGCGAAACTAGTGCGGTCGGAGCATTGCACCGCGGAGGCGCAGAGGGCGCGGAAGACTAAAGGTGGGCGAACGCGACCCTGGCGCCGCACTCGGCGCTTCGATCCCCGTGACGGCGCTCCCCTTCCCTCCCAGGGAAGGGGCCGGGGGATAGGTCCGGGCGCGCCGCGGCAGCCTCGTTTCACGACGGCGAGGAACGAAGCGTTGAACTCACTACGACGGCGCGATTTGGCTCCGCCGCCGTGCAGGTATAGCATTCCCCCACGCTGAAAGGAGCACACATGCCGCTCGATCCCACAGTCCAGGTGATCCTCGACCTCGCCCCCAAAGACGTGCCGCCGATCGAGACGCTGACGCCCGATGAGGTGCGCGCCGGGTTCCGGGACACCCGCGTGCCGTTTTCCGCGCCGGCGCCGCTGGCGAAGACCGAAGACCGCACCGTGCCGGGCGCGGCCGGCGACATCCCCGTGCGCGTATACACGCCCGAGGGGGACGCGCCCTTTCCGGTGCTGGTGTACTTCCACGGCGGCGGCTGGGTGATCGGCGACATCGAGACGCACGACGACGTCTGCCGGGCGCTGGCGAGCCGCGCCGGGTGCGTCGTGGTGTCCGTCGACTACCGGCTCGCACCGGAGCACAAGTACCCGGCGCCGCTTGATGACTGCTTCGCCGCCACCGCATACGTCGCGCACCACGCGGCGGAGTTCGGCGCCGATGCCGCCTGCCTCGCCGTCGGCGGCGATAGCGCGGGCGGCAACCTGGCGGCCGTCGTCGCCTTGATGGCGCGCGACCGCGGCGGCCCGGCGATCGTCCACCAGGCGCTGATCTACCCGGTCACGGACTTCGACTTCGGCACGCCGTCGTACAGCGACAACGCCACCGGCTACCTGCTCACCACGGCGACCATGCGCTGGTTCTGGGATCACTACCTGCCCAACGCAGCCGACGGCGCGCACCCCCACGCCTCGCCGCTGCGCGCGGAGAGCCTGGCCGGCCTGCCGCCGGCGCTCGTCATCACCGCCGAGTACGATCCGCTGCGGGACGAGGGCGAAGCCTACGCCGCTCGGCTCAGCGAGGCCGGCGTGCCCGTCACGATGAGCCGCTATGACGGCATGGTGCACAGCTTCGTCTCGCTCGCGGCGCTGCTGCCCGCGGGCGACCGGGCGATCACCGAGGTCGCGACAGCGCTGCGTGCCGCCTTCGCGGGCGCGGCGTCCCGCGTATGACCGAAACGGTGCTGCCGCGCTCCGCATCCGGCAAGGCCGCGATGGACGTCGCGTGGGAGTGCGCCCGCGCCGCCGGCGACCTGGCGCTCTCGCGCTTCCGCACGGACCACAGCATCGATGTGAAGGGCCACCGCAACATCGTCACCGCGACCGACGTCGAGGCGGAGCTGCGTGTCATCTCGATTCTCTCCGCCGAGTATCCGGACCACAAGGTACTCTCCGAAGAGACTGCCTCCGGTACCGACGCGAGCAGCGGCTGGACGTGGGTGATCGACCCGATCGACGGCACGAAGAACTACGCTATCGGTGTGCCGTTCTGGTGCGTGAACATCGCCCTCTGCCTCGATGCGGAGCCCGTGCTCGCGCTCACGTGGGACCCCGTGCACCGGGAGGGCTTCCGCGCCGTCGCCGGCGGCGGCGCCTTCGTGAACGATGCGCCCATCCGCGCGTCCAAGCTTCCCGACGTCTTCTCGTCCGTGCTCGGCTTCGATCTCGGCTACGACGACGCGCTCGGCTCGGGCCAGCTCGCGCTCATGCAGCACATCTTCCCGAACGTGCAGGGCATCCGCATCACGGGCAGCGCCGCGCTCGGGCTCGCGTACGCCGCCTGCGGGCGCATCGATCTCTACACGCACATGAACATCTCGCCGTGGGACATCGCCGCGGGCATCCTGCTGGTGCGCGAGGCCGGCGGCATCGCCACCGATCGCGACGGCGGGCCGATGCGGATCACCAGCCGCACGTTCGCCGCCGGTGGCCGCGGCGTGCACGCCGACTTCATGTCCCGCTATGCTGTAGCCGCAGGCGGGGACTGAAAGGGAGCGCAGCCTCCATGACGATCCGCGCCCGTCTCCTCACGATGCTCCTGCTCCTGTTGCCCGCGCTCGCCGCTGCCTGCTCCGGCGGCGGCGGCAAGACCGGCAGCGCCACCGCTACGCCGAAGGTGCCCGGCCCCATCGACGTGATCGCCGACTGGGTGCGCACGAACCGCAACGTCGACTTCGTCGGCGAGTGCGGCAGAGCGCAGCAAGGCCTCGACATCGGCAAGCTCTGCGTCACGGAGGTGGGCTCGCGCGGCACCCGCAAGGCCTATCACCTCGGCCCGACGTTCTCCGACTACACCGCGCTCGCGCTCGTCGAGCAGAAGCCCGATGGCTGGACCATCCTCTCGGTGGCCAACCGCGATCCCAGCGCCGGCGCCGTGCCGGGGATCGCCTGGCCGCTGCAGGTCGGCGACCAGGTCATTGTGATCGGCCTCGGCGAAGAGGATTGCCTGCGCGTGCGCGAGCAGCCGACGCAGCAGGGCAAGCAGCTGAGCTGCATGCCTAATGGCACGAAGGCGATCATCCAGGAAGGCCCGACCGACGCCGAGACCTTCACCTGGTGGCGGATCGCCGGCGACGGCTTCAACGGCTGGTCCGCCGGCACCTGGCTGCGCCTGCCCGACGCCATCGCCGCGGCCCTCCAGCCGCAGGCCAGCCCAACGCCCGCGCCGTAGGGGCCGGCGCCTCCACTCGCACAGGACGGCCGCCCCCGGCACGTCGAGCCCGCGTGCGAACGTGCCCCCGCGCCGGGCGCAGCCCCACAAGGGAGTCCGCGCCCGCTTATCGGGGGATTCCGCATCTCATCTCGGGGTCGCTTCGCGGAATATGTCTTTGAGACATCTCAATGGCACGCCTTCCCGTCACGCGAGTGTGCCGGGAAGCGGCGCGCTGTACGGCCGAGCAGGAGGCACGTGGCGTGGTCACCGGGCAGGCATCAAGCGTCTTCGACTCGGTACTCGCCGCCCCGCAGCTCGTCGCGCTGCCCGACGGCGTCCGCGCCCCCGCGCGCGACGACGCGCCCGCGATGTTGCTCTCGCTGCCGCAACGCAGTTGGTACCAGGCGCGCGGCAAGCGCATGCTCGACCTGCTCCTGGGCTCGCTGCTCTTCGCCGCGCTGCTGCCGCTGATCGCGCTCGTCGCGCTGGCTGTGCTGGTGACGTCGGGCCGCCCCGTGTTCTACGCGTCGGAACGGATGGGGCGGAACCGCCAACCCTTCCTGATGTGGAAGTTCCGCACGATGGTGATCGATGCCGACGACGTGCTCGAACGCTGGAAGCTGACGCACCCCGAGCTGGCGGCGGAGCTGTCCACGCACTGGCGGCTCGATGACGACCCGCGGCGCACCGCCCTCGGGCGCTTTCTGCGTAAGTCCAGCCTGGACGAGCTGCCGCAGTTCTGGAACGTGCTGCGCGGCGAGATGAGCCTGGTGGGCCCGCGCCCCTATCTCGGACGGGAGTCGATCGCGCCGCTGCTGTCTGCCGGCATCCACGCCGTGAAGCCGGGGCTGACCGGACCGTTCCAGGTGCGCGGCCGCAAGGGCCTGGGCCCGATGATGCGCATGGAGATCGAAGCGTGCTACGCACCGGAAGTCGGGCTGCTCAGCGACCTTCGCTACATCGCGCGTACGGTGGGGGCGCTGATCAGGATGGATGGCCAGTAATGACGCGCGTGCTCATCACCGGTATCAACTACGCGCCCGAAGAGACGGGCATCGCGCCCTACACGACGAAGCTGGCCGAGCGCCTGTCGCGGCAGGGCTATCGCGTGACGACCCTCACCGGCATGCCGCACTATCCCGCCTGGCGCGTCTCGGACGACTACGCCGGCGCCGTGACGCTGCACGAGCGGCGCAACGGCGTCGACGTGGAACGGCGCTGGCACTACGTGCCGCGCGCGCAGTCGGCGTTGCGCCGCGGGCTGTACGAGGGCACGTTCCTGCTGAGCGGCCTGTCGGCACTGGCGCTCCCCGCGCCGGATGCGGTGATCGGCATCGTGCCCAGCCTCAGCGGTGGCCTGCTGGCGCGCACGCTGGCGGCGCGGTTCCGCGTGCCGTACGGACTCGTCTTCCAGGACCTCATGGGCCTCGCGGCCGAGCAGAGCGGCATGACCGGCGGCGGCGCCGTCAGCGCCGCGACGCGCCTGGCCGAGGGCTGGGCGGCGCGCGGCGCCTCGGCGGTCGGTGTCATCGCCGAGGGTATGCGCCCGTACGTGGAGTCGCTCGGCGTGAAGCCGGGGCTGATCCGCCGCCTACGCAACTGGACGCACGTCGGCGAGGTGAGTGTAGAACGTCAGGCCATGCGCGAATGGCTGGGACTGCCGGCCGATGCGCTGGTCTGCCTGCACGCCGGCAACATGGGCCGCAAGCAGGGCTTGGAGAACGTGATCGAGTGCGCCCGGCTGGCCAGCGCCACGGCGCCCGACATGCTGTTCGCGTTCGTTGGTGACGGGAACCAGCGCGCGATGCTGGAGGCGCTCGCAGCGCGGCACCGGCTGGCGAACGTGCGGTTCCTGCCGCTGCAGCCGGAGCAGCTGTTTCCGAGCGTGCTGGCCTCGGCCGACGTGCTCCTCGTCAACCAGCGCGGGAGCGTCGCGGAGATGTCGCTGCCGTCGAAGCTGACGTCGTACTACGCGGCGGGGCGCCCCGTGGTCGCGGCGGTCGCTGCCGACAGCGAGACGGCGCGCGAGATCGCGTGGAGCAGCGGCGGCATCGTGACGGCGCCGGACGATCCGGTGGCGCTGCTGGCGGCGCTGCTGCGCGTGGCGAACGACGCCGGGTTGCGCGCACACCTCGCCGGCTCGGCGAAGCGCTGGTCGGCGACGGTGCTCTCGGAGGACGCGGCGCTGCGCTCGTACGAGCAGCTGCTGGCGGCGCTGCTGGCGGCGGGGCGCCACGGCCGTGTGCACACCGCCGGCCGCCGAAGGCCGAAGCAGATCGAACAGACGCACGAAGCACGCACGGAAGCGAGGGGCGATCGATGGGCAGCGTGAGGTCACTTGCAGGCACGCCGGTGATGGTGACGGGCGGCGCCGGCTTCCTGGGGAGCCACGTCGTCCGCAAGCTGGAGGAGCGCGGCGCGCGCGTGTTCGTGCCGCGCAGCGCGCAGTACGACCTGCGCGAGAAGGATGGTATCGAGCGCGCGCTCGCGGACGGGCGGCCGGAGGTGGTGGTCCACCTGGCGGCCGTCGTCGGCGGCATTGGCGCGAACCGCGAGAACCCGGGCCGCTTCTTCTACGACAACGCGATCATGGGCATCCAGCTCATGGAGCGGGCCCGACTGGCCGGCGTGGAGAAGTTCGTCGCCACGGCGACGGTGTGCGCGTACCCCAAGTTCACGCCCCTGCCGTTCCGCGAGGACGACATCTGGAACGGCTACCCGGAAGAGACGAACGCGCCGTACGGGCTCGCGAAGAAGATGCTGCTCGTCCAGGCGCAGGCGTACCGCGAGCAGTACGGCTTCAACGCGCTGACGCTGCTGCCGGTGAATCTCTACGGCCCGGGCGACAACTTCGACCCCGCAAGCAGCCACGTGATCCCGGCGCTGATCAGGAAGATCGTCGAGGCGAAGCTGCGCGGCGACGGCCACATCGTCGCCTGGGGCACCGGCGCCGCGTCGCGCGAGTTCCTGTTCGTCGACGATGCGGCGGAGGCGATCGTGCTGGCTACAGAGCGCTACGACGGGCCGCTGCCGGTCAACCTCGGCGCCGGGCGCGAGATCACGATCCGCGAACTGGTGCGGACGATCGCCGCGCTGTGCGACTTCCGCGGCGAGATCCGCTGGGACGCTTCCCAGCCCGACGGGCAGCCGCGGCGCATGCTGGACACGTCGCGGGCCACGGAGCTGTTCGGCTTCGAGGCGACCACCGGCTTCGAGCAGGGCCTACGGGCGACCATCGAGTGGTTCCTGGCGACGCAGCGGATCACGGACGAGCGTCCGGCGCGTCGCGTCCGATCGCGCACCACGACGGTGATCGATCTCGATATTCCGGAAGCAGGAGAGATCAAGCCGGCGGCCTGACGGCCGGGCGGGGCGGATATGGGGGAGTTCCCTATGGCCCCCGATCTGCTCACGAGTGGACAATCCAATGTTCGCCGCTCCATCGGTGGGGCGGCGGTATCACGGTCCGCACGACACGGGCCGCAGACGGGAGATTCGCATGGAGGCGACTCGATACTTCGCCATCGCCCAGCGTTGGTGGTGGCTGCTGATCATCGGCGTACTGATGGCCGTCGCGGCCTACGGCATTGCTTCGCGCGTCCGCGACCGCCAGCGCCAGGCGCCGGCGCCCGTGTTCTCGGCGTCCGTCACCCTCTTCGTCATGGACGACCATGCGGCGGTACTGGACGCGTCGGGCGCCGCCAGTCCGAGCCAGACCCTGTACTCGGACCGTCTGCTGAATTCGTATGTGGAACTGATCAAGAGCCCACCCGTCGCGCAACGCGTGATCGACCGGCTGGGCCTCGCCGTGCCGATCGCAGAGGTGCAGCGGCGACTCGCCGTTGTGGCGCTGCCCGGCACGCAGCTGATCCAGGTGACCGCAACGGCCGGATCGCCAGGTGACGCGGCACTGCTTGTCGACGGCGTCGTGCAGGCGTACCTGATCGTGCACGCCGAAGGCCACCTGCCTGGCAACACCTACGTCTCGGGCGTCGCCCCGTCACAGCAGGCGGCAACGCCGCCCGCCGCCCGCTCCGAGTGGAGCATCGTGCTCATGGTGGCGGTCTTCGGGCTGTTGAGTTCGGCCGCGATTATCGTCGCATTTGAATTCCTGACCAATACAGTGCGCGATTCCACGGACGCCGAGGCGGCGACCGGCGTGCCGGTGCTCGCCGCGATCCCGATGTGGTCGGCCGGCAAGAACGGGCGTATAGCGTCCGCGATCGTCGGGCGGCGTGCCGGGGAGGCCGCGGAGCGGTTCCGCATGCTGCGCACCGCGATCCGGCTCAAGACAAAGGATCAACCGGCACAGGTGCTGCTGTTCAGCGGCGCCGGCGCCGCCGCAGGGACGACGACGACGGCGGCCAACTACGCGTTCGCGCTGGCCCAGGCCGGCCGGCGCGTCGTGATCGTCGATGCCAACCTGCGCGAACCCGCGCAGCACCGCATGTTCGGCGTGGTCGCCACGCCGGGGTTGGCCGATGCGCTGGCGTCGAGCCAGGTATCGCTGGATTCCATCCTGCGCACGACTTCAATTGACAACATCTCGTTGGTGCCGGCCGGGCTCTGTCCGGCAAATCCATCCGAGCTGCTCGAATCGGCGCGATTCGACGCGATGCTCGCTGGACTGCGCGGCCGCTTCGACGCGATCGTGATCGACAGCCCGCCGGTGTTGGCCGCGACGGATGCGACATTGCTGGCGGCAAGGGCCGACGCGACGGTCCTCGTCGTGCGGAGCGACCAGACGGCGCGCCCGAATGCCGCCGCCGCGGTCGAAATGCTCGGCCACGCAACGTCGCGCATCATGGGCGTGGTGCTGAACCGCGAGACGAGCGCGCCGCGCCGGAGACCGATCGGCTCCGGCATTGCCGCCGCGCAGAACGCCGAAGCCCGCGCACAATGACGGCAAGCCACGCGCCGGCGCCGGCATCTGGGCCGCAGGCTGCGCTGCCCCTGATCTTTCGGGTCACGGCTGGCGGGCGTCGCCTGCTGCCGCGGGCAGGCGTCACGCTCCTGCATCGGTCGATCGTCGCGCGCCCGCTGCGGCGGGCGCTGGCGGGAGCGGCGCCGGCGGGAGCGCGCCAGGTGACGGTATGCGGCGGGCACCTGAAGGGCGCCGTCCTGCACGTCGACCTCGCCCGCGAGAAGTACTACTGGCTCGGCACGCACGAAGAGCGCGTCCAGGAGGCTCTCGTGCGACTGGTCCGCCAGGGATTCGTCGTGTACGACATCGGCGCTCACATCGGCTTCTTTTCGCTGCTCTGCAGCCGGCTGGCCGGCGGCTCCGGGCGCGTGTTCGCCTTCGAGCCGCGGGCGGAGAACATCGCGCGGCTGAAGAGCAACATCCAGGCGAACGCCGCGCGCAACGTGGAAGTTGTAGCAGCGGCGGCGAGCGACCGCACCGGCGAGGCCTCGTTCGCGATGCACGAGTCCACGCTTGAGGGTGCCCTCGTGCCCGACGGCGATGCGTCGGCGGTGCGCGTGCGCACGGAGTCAATCGACTCGCTGGTAGCGGGCGGCATGCCGCCGCCCGACCTCATCAAGGTCGATGTCGAAGGCGCGGAGGCGGCGGTGATCCGCGGCGCGGCGCGGACGATCGACGCGCACCGGCCGCTGATGCTGCTCGAGGTGCACTCGGTGGAGGCGGGCCGCGGCGTCGCGGCGGCGATGCCGTGCCGCTACGTGTTTCGGGATATCGACACCGGAGCGGACTTCGCTGAGCCGCTGGCGCCCGCACACTACCTGGCGCAGCCGGTGGCCGGCCCTGAGAGGACCTTGTGATGCGTGTACTTGTCGCCGGCGGGGCGGGCTTCATCGGCAGCCATGTGTGCGAGGAACTGCTGGACCGCGGGCATGAGGTGATCTGCCTCGACAATCTGCTCACGGGCCAGCTGGAGAACATCGACCACCTGGAGTCGCACCCCGAGTTCAGCTTCATCCGCGAGGACGTGACCCGCGCGCCCCTGATGCGGGTGGATATCGTCCTGCACCTGGCGTCGCCCGCGAGCCCCGTGCACTACCAGCGCTTCGCCATCGAAACGATGCTGGCGAACTCCGCCGGGACGCACCGCCTCGCGGCGATTGCCGCGGATCAGGGAGCGCGGCTCGTGTACGCCTCGACGTCGGAGGTGTACGGCGATCCGCTCGAGCACCCGCAGCGCGAGACGTACTGGGGCAACGTCAATCCCACCGGCCCGCGTGCCTGCTACGACGAATCGAAGCGCTTCGGCGAGGCGCTGGTCACCGAGTACCAGCGCAAGCACGGGCTCAACGCATCGATCGTGCGCATCTTCAACACCTACGGGCCGCGCATGAACCTCGCCGACGGCCGCGTGGTGCCGGAGTTCGCGGCGGCGGCGCTCCGCGCCCAGCCGATCCCGGTGTTCGGCGATGGGCAGCAGACGCGCTCGTTCTGCTACGTATCAGATCTCGTCGATGCGCTGTTGCTGGTCGCGTTCGATCGCGAGGCGAGCGGCCAGATCTTCAACCTGGGCAATCCGCACGAAGTGACGATGCTGGAGCTGGCGACGATGGTCACGGCGGCTGCCGGCGCGGACGGCCGCGTGGCCTTCCTTCCTGCTCAGCCCGATGACCCGGCGCGCCGCCGGCCCGACATCACGCGCGTCAGCGAGCGCTACGGCTGGCAGCCGCAGGTCTCGCTCGCGGACGGCCTGCGCGAAACCGTGGCGTACTTCCGCGAACTGCAGGATGCGTTCGAGCTGGAGGAGGCCGCTTGAAGCGGACGGCGGCCTCGTACTCCGCGCGCGCCATCCAGGCGGAGACGTCTTCGTCGGCGGACGTCCGTGCTGCGGCGATCGAGCCGATCGCTCGCGTCACTGCACCGGTCGCCCCGCCGACGTTCTCGATTGTCATCCCGACGTACAACGAGGAGCGCGACATCAGCGACACGCTGGAACGCGTGCTGGCGCAGCAGTTGCCGGTGAACGAGGTTATCGTCGTGGACGGCGGATCTGTCGACGCGACGCTCGCGCACTTGCGGCGCTGGACGGGCGACGAGCGCGTTCACGTGATCGAGGAGGGCCGGCGCCGCGGCGTATCGGCCGCGCGGAACGAAGGCATCCGCCGCGCGAAGGGCGACATCGTCGTCATTCTGAACGCCGACGTGCTGTTGCCGCCCGACTTCCTGGAGCGCCTGGCCCCGCTGTACGAGGGCGACGTCGATCTCGTGTCCGTGAATTCGCGCGTTGAGAACCTGCACTGCTTCTCCGGCCGCTATATCGATGCGATGCACAAGGTGATGTACAACGCATCGAACGTCGGATGGTCCGAGGGCTTCTCCTGCCGTCGCGAGGCCGCGATTGCGGCCGCGTTCCCCGAGGAGATCCCCGGCGCCGGCGGTGAGGACGTCGAGTTCGTCGAGCGGCTGCTTGCGCTGGGCTATCGCGGGCGCGTCGACTACTCGATCTGCGTGGACCACCGCGTGCCGGCCACGCTGTCCGGATTCTGGGACCAGTTCCGCAGCCGCAGCCGCGCGATCCCCTACTACGAGCACGCGCTCAAGGCGTGGCCGCTGCCGCTCGTCACGCTGCGGCGGGTGGCGGCGTGGGTCAAGACCATCGCGATCGCCGCCGCCGTCGTGCCGAACCTCGTAACGGCCATACGCCTCACCCGGAAGTCGCCGCGCGGCTGGCGGGACCTGCCTGTCATGTGGGCGGCGCACCACGTGCTGTTCGCCGCCCTCCGCGTCGGCGAGTTCCAGAGCGTCCGCGAGCTGTGGCGCGCGCGAAAGGCGGTGCGTCCATGAAGATATCGATCACGATGCCCGCGAAGTTCCCGGCGGGATTTGCGGCAGCACGCTACCACGACGAGCGGGGCGAGCTTGCCCGTATCGTTTCGCCCGTGCCGCCATCGCGCTCGGCGCACTTCGGCGTATCGCGCGAGCGCAACGTCGGGCTGACGCCGTTGGGCGTTTGGAACCAGGGGTTCCAGCGTTTCGGGCCCCAGTCACTCGCGCAGCAGCATCAGCTCGCGTTCAGCGTGACATTTGACGCGATCGCCTCCAGACTCATAGGCGATTGCGACGTGGTGAATCCGTGGCAGAGCACTGCGCTTCGGACGATTCGCGCGGCGCACCGCCGCGGCATCCCCTCCGTGCTTGAAGTTGCGTCCGCCCACATCCTCACGCAGGCGCGCATCCTGCGGGAGGAGCGAGCGCGGTTCGGCGAGGGTCTCGATCACGGCGTTGTAACGCCGGCCGTGGCAGAGCGCATGCTGGCGGAGTACGCGGAGGCGGACCGCATCGCGGTCACGTCGTCGTTCGTGCGCAATACGTTCGTGGAACACGGCGTGCCGGTGTCGAAGATCGCGGTCGTGCCGTACGGCATCGATCCGGCGCCCGTGCCGATCCGCGGCCATCGTGACGCGCCCGCGCGGCTGCTGTTTGTCGGCGGCGTCAGTCTTCGGAAGGGCATTCCGTACCTCTTCGAAGCGTTCCGGCGTGTTGAGGCCGATGCCGTGCTGCGCCTCGTCGGCCGGTCGCATCCGCGTCTCATCGCGCGTTTGGGCGGGCTGCCGGTGCGCACCGAGTTGGCCGGCGTCAAAACGGGTGAGGATCTGGCGTCCGAATACGCCGGTGCCGACGTGTTTGTGCTGCCGTCCGTCGAGGACGGCTTCGGACTCGTCACGCTTGAGGCGATGAGCGCGGGGTTGCCAGTGGTGGTATCCGACCATGCCGGCAGCGCCGAGGTGGTCCAGGACGGTGTCAACGGCTTCGTCGTCGCGGCGCGCGATGTCGATGCGCTGGCGTCCCGGCTCGACCTGCTGCTTGGCGATGCCGCGCTGCGGCGGCGCATGGGAGCCGCCGCACGCGCGACGGCGGCGCTGCGGACATGGCAGACCTACGGAGACGAGCGCCACGACAGCATCTACGCGCCGCTGCTGGGGCAGCCGTTGAGAGGGCAGGGCACCCATGCTGCAGCGGTGTAAGCACGCCCTCAAGCGTAACGACGCGATGGTCCGCGCCGTGCGCGCGACCTACCCCACGTTGAACTGGATCGCCAACCGGCGCGCGGTGTACACGCGCGTTGCGCCGCACCTCGCCCGTATGGAGTTCGATGAGGTGCGGCTCACGGGCCGCGGCAACGAGCCGGAAGCGCACCTGCGGCGGACGGCGCGCATGGTGGCGCTCTCACAGGCCGACATCCTCGTGCTCGGTGCGGGCGGCGGCGGTGAGCTGGACCTCTGGGAGCAGCAGCGGCCCCGCTCGCTCACAGCGACGGACTTCTTCTCGTCGCCAGAGCCCTGGGACGCGCATCCTGACGTGCGCTTCGCACAGATGGACGTGCGCGCGCTGGCGTTCGCGGACGCGTCGTTCGATGTCGTCGCATCGACCGCGCTGTTCGAGCACGTGGACCGTGTCGAGGATGCGGCGCGCGAGATGGCGCGCATGCTGCGGCCGGGCGGCGTCGTGTTCGCGAACTTCGGACCGCTGTTCTACACCTACGGCGGCGCGCATTTTGACGGCGCCTACGAACACTTGTGGATGACGGATGACGAGTTCGAGGCCTATCTCCTGGCCCGCGCCATTCCGTTCGAGATGGAGGACGGCCTGCACTGGATGCGGCACGGCATGTTCAGCCGGCTCCGCTACAACGAATACCTGGCGATCTTCCGGCGGCATTTCGACCTCGATCACCTCGTGCTGGCCGTGTCGCCGCCGGCCCTGCGATACAAACGCGCGCATCCAGACGCGTGGGCCGCACTGACGCGCCACGTTGCCGAGGAAGACCTGCTCACGTTCTCAATGACGGTGTGGATGCGGCCGAAGCCGCGGGTGGAGTCGACGAATGCCGCCGCGACGGCGCCGGCCCGCAAGGGCGCCGAGGCTGCCGCATGAGACAGAGGTGGATCGCTGAGATGCGCGGTATGGCGCCGAAGCTCGCGAGCACCCTCGGCACGAGCGGAGCGGCCGCGCTGCTCGGCATCGCCAGCGGCACCGTTGCGGCGCGCGTGCTCGGGCCATCGCACCGCGGTGATTTGGCGCAACTGCTGCTGTGGCCGCAGCTCGTGATTACCGTGGGCAACCTGAGCATCGAGATGGCTGCGGTGTACCTCAGCGGAGACGAGCGACGCCGCCGCGACGTGCCGGCGACGGTGCTCGGCATCTCGCTCGCGCAGAGCCTGATCCTGGTGCCAGCGTACGTCGTGTTGGTCCTCGTGGTGTATCGCCATTCGGGGTTCACGCGCGAGGCGCTGGCGATGGCGCCCCTGGTGCCGATGTACCTGATCGGCGCGGTCAGCATCGACGTGCTGGCCGGGCGGCTGCGCTTCGGGGCGTTCAATCTCGTGCGCGTGACGCTGCCGGTGCTCTACTGCGGCGGCGTGCTCGCGCTCGCCGCCACCGGGTTCCTGACACCGATCACGGCCGCGCTGGCCTACGTCGCCGCCCACGGGTGCGGCGATGCGCTCGCACTGGTGCTCGTCTGGCGCCAGGGCGGCCTCGGACGCTTCGACCGCGGCATCGCCCGCGCCGCCGTGAGCTTCGGAGCCCGAGCGCACTTCGGCCGCCTATCGGCGCAGGCGCTGAGCGTCGACGTCATGATCATCTCACTGATGCTGTCTTCGCGCGACCTGGGGTTATACACGGCGGCGTCGGCGTTCCTTGCAGCGCCCGCGCTCGTTGCGTCGTCTATCGGACTGGTCGTCTTTCCGCACGTCAGCGCCACGCACCAGTCGGGCGAACGGCCCCGGCTGCACGCGACGTTCGCGCTGCACGCCGGGTCGGTGATCGCGCTCGCGGCCGTGTTGTTCGTACTGGCAGGACCGCTCGTCACGGTGCTGTTTGGCGACAGTTATGCCGACGCGGCGCCCGCGCTTCGCTGGCTCGCCGTCGGCGCCGTCGCCGCGTCGATCCGCGCGTTCCCCCTCGATGTGCTGCGCGGCGTCGGGCGGCCCGGCCTGACGAGCCTTGCCGAAGCGGCGAACTGGCTCTTCTTCCTGCCGGCGATCCCGGTCGGCGCGGCGCGGGGCGGGCTCATCGGCGTCGCGGCGGGAGTGGCGGTGGCGAGCTATGCCAGCCTCGCCGTGCTGGTGCTGCTGGTGTGGCGCAGTGGCGTTATGCGCGCGCCCGTGCCGCCGCGCTCGCTTATCGATGCAATGGAGGCGGCATGATGATCGGCGCTGCGGTCCGGACGACAATCTGGAAGGCGATGCGCCACTACGCGGTGGGTGACGACGTTACTTGCCTGCGCGGGCTGCTGTCGGCGAACCTCGCCCTGAACCAGCACCAGGTCGACGCGCTCCTGCGCGAACTGACGCACTCACCCGAACTGCTGGCCGCCGTCGACACGCCGGAGAGCCGCGCATTCGACCCGGCGACGGCTTCGCTCGACGCGCACGCCCGGCTCGAACGCCAGTTGGCGCTCACCGGGGCGGGTCGCGGACGGGCGGTTCTGCTCTACATAACGACTCGGATTCTGAAGCCGGAGACCGTGATCGAGACCGGCTGTTTCACGGGCTGGGACAGCGCCGTGCTGCTCCAGGCGCTCGACCGTAATGGCAGCGGCCACCTGTACAGCATCGACCTGCCGGCGAAGGACGGGCAGTTCAGCCAGCACGGCCGCAATGCAAGCCTGCCTGACGGCCTGCGTCCCGGGTTTCTCGTGCCGCCACAGTTCCGGGACCGCTGGACCTTCATCGAGGGCAACGTCCGCACCGAGCTGATGCCGCTGCTTGCCCGCCTCGACGGAGTGGGCCTGTTCCTGCACGACTCAGAGCACACGTACACCCACATGATGTGGGAATACGCGGCGGTGCTCCCGCACATGCTCGACGACGGCATTATCGTCTCCGACGATATCGCGTGGAACACGGCGTTCTGGGATTTCGGCGCCGCGATCGGCCGCCCCTGCGTCATCCATCGCGGCAACCCGAACGTCGGGGCGCTGGCCGTGCGGAGGGCCGCGTGATGCACGACTCGCGTCCGTTGGTCGTCGTCAGCCACCCGGGCACGCAGCAGGTGTACGAGACCGTCGCCGGGCTACAGGGCGCCGGCATCCTCCACCGGTTTCTGGCGAGCGCGTACTGGACCGATGACACGCCCGAGCGCCGTTCGCCGTGGCGCTGGCTGCCACTGTCACAACGCGCGAAGGCGATCGCCGGACTGCGCAATCGCCATCATCCGGCGATCGACCCCGCGCTGGTACACGAGATCCCGTGGCCGTTTCTCGTCATGCGGGGCGTCTCGACCGGCCTCACCGCGGTCGGCCTTGGCGATTATGCGGGTGTCGAATGCCTCGGCGACGCCTGGTTCGACCGGCTCGCCGCGTCGTGGCTGACGCGACAGCAGGGAGTGACGCAGGTGCACGCCTTTGAGGGCGACGCGCTGCACACGTTCGCAGCGGCGCGCCGCGTCGGTCTGCGTACCGTGCTTGATGTGCCGGCCGCGAATGAATACAACATCGCGCTGTGCGAGTCGGAGGCGCGGGAGATGGGTGTCGAGCCCCCGCGGCGCTTCGTCTCAGCGGCCCGTATTGCGCGGGAGCGTGCACTGGCTGACGTCGTCGTTTCGCCGTCGGCCTTCGTCACGCGCTGCCTGGTGGAGCACGGGGTCGCCGCATCGAAGGTCGCGCAGATCCCGTTCGGCGCCGATGTCGAGCGGTTCACGCCCCCGGAATCGCCCTCGCCGGCGAGCCGCTTCACGCTGCTGTACGTCGCCAGCATCAACTTTCGGAAGGGCACGCGCTATCTGCTCGAAGCGTGGCGCCAGCTCGCGCTGCCCGATGCCGAACTCGTCCTTGTGGGCGCGCCCGACGCGATTGGCGAGCGGCTGCTGCAACAGTACGCCGGCACGTACCGCCATCTCGGGCACCTGCCGCCGCGCGAGCTGCCTGCGCTGTTCCGATCGGCGACAGCGTTCGTGCTGCCGTCGCTCGCCGAGGGTTCGGCGCTCGTGACCTACATGGCGATGGCTTCCGGGCTGCCCGTGATCGTGACGGAAGACGCTGGCTCCGTGGTGACCGATGGCGCCGAGGGATTCATCGTGCCCTCGCGCGACGTCGAGTCGCTCAAGCGGAAGATCGTCCACCTGTACGAGCACCGGTCGGACGCCGCCGCGATGGGCGCGGCCGGACGCCGGCTGATTGCCGAGCGCTATACATGGGACCACTACCACCAGCGCATCGTCGTGCTGCACCGCGCGCTGCACGACGGGGCCGATCCGGTGGCCGCCGTCGCGTCGGTCGATGCGTCCGGCCGGATGTTCCCGCAGGCGCAGGTGGCGTGGGGGATGCAGCTATGAGCATCGGACCGGCGGTCCTCGCGCGTCGGTACGCCGGCCGGGCGGTGCTCGTCACTGGCGGCTCCGGCTTCATCGGCGCGCACGTCGTGCGGCGGCTGGCGTCGTACGGCGCTGACGTCACGTCGCTCAGCCGGCGGCAGGTGACCGCGCCGGAGCGGGGCGTCGAGCAGGTCGTCGGCGACGTGCGTGATGAATCGCTCGTCTCGACGCTGATTGAACGGAACTACGACTACGTCTTCAACCTCGCCGCCTACTCCGGCCAGGTGCCCAGCTTCACCGACCACGAGCAGAGCCTGACGACGAACTGCCTCGGCCTGCTCAACGTGCTCGATGCCATCCGCCGGCTCAGCCCGCGGACGCGCCTCTGCTTTCCCAGCAGCCGGCTCGTGTACGGCCGCACCCGCCACCTGCCCGTTGACGAGGAGCACCCGCGCGAGGCGCTGAGCTTCTATGGCATCCACAAGCGCACCTGTGAGGAGTACTGCGAGTATTACGGCGCGCGCTGGGACGTTGAAAGCGTGGTGCTGCGCATCGCCAACCCGTACGGCCCGCACGACCCGGCCGACCACTGCCGCTACAACATCGCGAACTGGATGCTCGACGAGCTGCTCGAAGGCCGCGAGGTCACGATCTTCGGCCGCGGCGAACAACTGCGCGACTACATCTACATCGACGACGTGGTCGAGGCGATGCTGGCCGCCGCGGTCGATCCGCGCGCGACCGGGCGCACATACAACGTTGGCTCCGGCGCCGGTACGCCGCTCGCGGACTTCGTGCGCGCGGCGATGGACGCGTCCGGCAGCGGGAGCTATCGCTTCGCCGAATGGCCGGCGGAGTTCCTCCAGGTCGAGACCGGCGATTATGCGGCCGATATCTCGCGCATCAGCGGCGAACTCGGCTGGTTGCCGCGGACGTCGCTCGGTGACGGCATCGCGGCGACGATCGCGGCGCGACGCCCGGCGAGCGGCGACCTGAGCATCGATCGCGAGGTGGCCGCTTGATCCGGTCAGCCGCGCGGTCCCGTCAGACCACCGTCCCCGCGGTCCTCGCGCTTGCGCTGTGCGCCGTTACCGGCGTCACGATGTCGGTGCAGGCGCCGGCAGCGCCCCTCGTGGCAGCGGCCGCGATGCTCGTAGCGCTCTCGCTCGACTGGCGGCGGGGCGTCGTGGCCCTGCTCGTCGTGCTGCCGTTCGCCGGCCTGCCCGTGTTCGTGGCGGGCACGCCCGGGCTCGCCTTCCGGGATCTGGCGGTGGTCGGGCCACTCTACATAACGTTTGCCGCAGCCATGCTCCGCTCTGACACGACGCCGGTGCCGCCGCTCGGTATCGCGCTGCCGGCGCTGGTGCTGTTCGCGGCGCTCGTCGTCGCGGGTGTGGCGGTGGCGCCGTCGCTGAGCGTGGGCGTACTCGGCATGAAAGTGTGGCTCGTGTACATGCCCATGCTCGCCATCGGCTATCACTTCATCCGCCGGGTAGGGGATCTGGACCGCGTGCTTGCGATGACGGCGGTGCTCGGCCTGTTACCGGCCGCGCTCGCCCTCGCCGAGCTGTTGTTGGCGGCGCGTACAGGTTCGTTCGGGCCGTTCGCGCACCTGTACAGCTCCACCGCGTCGGCGCCGTCGATGCTGGTCTTCGGCGATGGCGCCCAAATGGTGAAGATCGCACGCGTCCCCAGCACGTTCACCAGCGGGTCGAGCTACTACACCTTCGCCCTCGTGGCGTTCGTGGCGGCGCTCTCGCAACTGCTGCGCCACGGCGGCCGCGGCTGGTTCGCCTGCACCGTGATGCTCGCCGCCGGCGCCGGCGCCTCCGGCAATCGGGCGGCGTATGTGATGGTGCCGTTGATCACGGTGGTGTCATTGGCGTTCGCCGGTGTGCGGCCGTCGCGGCTCGCCTCGGCCGGCGCGGCCAGCGGCGCGATGGTGCTGGCGGTGGCGGCGCTCGGCGGAAACCCGCTGCTCGTCCTGAGGCTGCTGCCGGAGCACGTGCACGTCACTCTATCCTACGGCTGGCACGAGATGCGCTCCAGCTTCCTGCTGCTCGGTCACGGCACAGGGTGGGATACAAACGGAGCGCTCCGTTACGGCGATACGGCGCAGCGGCGCTACATCGAGAACTGGTACGCGAAGGCCTCGCTTGAGCTGGGCGTGCTGGGGCTTCTGAGCATCACTGTCGCCCTCGCCTCGATCATCGTGAGACTGGTGACGCCGCTGCGCCGCCTGGACGCCCGGCCGCGGCAGCTGGCGGCGCCCGTGGCGGCGCTGCTGTTGCTGACGGTGGTCTCGCTCTTCAAGGGCCCGTACATCGACCTGGACCCGCTGAACGTGTACTTCTGGCTGTTCGCGGGCATGCTGCTGGGCCTGTACCGGGCGGTGGGTGCCGTGCCAGGTCTGGGTGCGAAGGCGGCTGCGCTATGACACAGCCTGTACGCATCGCGCACCTCGTCTCGCACCCGATCCAGTACTTCGCCCCGCTCTATCGCGAGCTGGCGGCGCGGCCGGAGGTCGACCTGACCGTGTACTTCTACTCCGACGCGACGGCGCGCGAGTTCCACGACGTGGGTTTCGGACGCGCGCTGACGTGGGATACGCCGCTGCTGGACGGATACCGCTACCGGCTGCTCCCCAGCGCGGCGCGGACGGACATCGCCGGGAAGTTCATCAAGAATCCGAACTGGGATATCGTCCGCGCGGTGATGTCGGGCGGCTATGACGTCGCGTGGGTGCACGGGTACGCCCACCTGACGACGTGGCTCGCCGCCGCCGCAGCCCGCTCGCGCGGGACGCGGCTGCTGATCCGCGACGAACAGACACTGCTGCACGGGCGGCCGCCGCACAAGCGCGCGCTGAAGGAAGTGGCGCTGCGCGCGCTCTACAGCCAGGCCGCGGCGTTGTACATCGGCGGGCAGAACAAGCGATATCTCCGGCACTACGGCATGCCGGAAGAACGGCTGTACCCCGCGCGCTACTGCGTCGACAACGACTTCTTCCGCGCCAAGGCGGCCGAGCTGACGCCGCGGCGTGGCGAACTGCGCGCGTCATTCGGGATCACCGACGATGCGCCGGTCGTGCTGTTCGCCGGCAAGCTCATCGAGAAGAAGCAGCCGCAGATGCTGCTCGAGGCCTTCGCGCGCGTGCGCGCGGCGCAGCCGTGCTGGCTGCTCGTCGCCGGCGACGGCCCGCTGCGGCCTGAGATCGAAGCGGCGATCGCCCGGATGAGCGTGTCGAACGTGCGGCTCGCGGGCTTTCTCAACCAGTCCGAACTCCCCGCCGCGTACGTGGCGGCGGACGTCTTCGTACTGCCGTCGAAGATGCACGAGACGTGGGGGCTGGTCGTCAACGAGGCGATGAACTTCGGGCTGCCCGTCGTCGTCTCGGACAAGGTCGGCTGCGGCGAGGACCTGGTGGAGCGCGGCGGCAACGGCTTCATCGTCCGGCACGACAGCATGCCCGACCTGGCCGACGCCATCGGCGCGCTCGTCGCGGATGGCGGCATGCGGGCACGCTTCGGCGCACGGAGCCGGCAGATCATCGAGCGGTACAGCATTCAGGCGTGCGCCGACGGCATCGTCGCGGCGTGCGTGGGAGTGACGGGGCGGGAAGCGGTAGCCGCCGCTGCCGCGGCATAGGGAACAGACAGGGGGACGCAATGCACGACATAATGCAGAACATGGGCCGGCGCATGACGGCGTGCCGCATGTGCGGCGCAACCGACCTGGAGCGGTATCTCGACCTGGGCCACACGCCGCCGGCCGACCAGTTTCGGCGCGCGGACCAACTCGGCGAACCGTCGGTGCACTTTCCGCTGGAGGTGTACCTGTGCACGCGCTGCGGACTTTCGCAGCTCGGCTACGTGGTCGCCCCCGAGATCCTGTATCAGGACGAGTAC
>Ga0315281_10003174_pt1 | contig 24164 bp, 22 predicted proteins | sample YL17G07_0_MG_FD_204540 | JGI IMG/M metagenome (GOLD analysis project Ga0315281, IMG submission 204540) | Sediment microbial communities from Yellowstone Lake, YNP, Wyoming, USA - YL17G07_0 | ecosystem: Environmental > Aquatic > Freshwater > Lake > Sediment | place: USA: Wyoming | collected... | reverse complement strand
GACAGGTTGGAATCTCTGGAAAGACGGTGAAGCCGAAGGTCTACATTGCCATTGGCATCAGTGGTGCCTTTCAGCATATTACGGCTATGCAGGGTTCTGAGACGATCATCGCCATCAATAAAGACCCGCGTGCTCCCATCTTTGGAGTTGCCGATTACGGGATCGTAGACGACTTCAAAAATCTGCTTCCGGTTTTAAGAGAGAAAACAAAAGGAATGAAATAGGATTCGAGAGGTCGGGGGGTCAATATTGATTCATCCCGGCCATCCTGACAGAACTCTACACCCTTTAGCAGGAAATTATTAGTTACCCGTTGTTTAAATTACGGGATAAATAATGCTATGCATCTTTCAATTATTTATCCAACACTTCTCGGACTTTCCTCGCAAACTCATTTACCGTAAAGGGCTTCTGGATGTAATCTGCCCCTTTCCCTAAAAAGCCCTGGTGCGAAATAAAATTCTTTACATAGCCAGACATATAAAGCACCTTCATTTCTGAATGTTGTGAAATTAAATGTTTGGCTAATTGAGGACCATTCATCTCGGGCATCACTACATCCGTTATCACCAGATGGATTGGCCCTTCATGCTGGCTGCAAGTAGAGAAGGCAATATTTGGATTAGACGCTTCTAAGACTCTATACCCCTGCATGCTGAGAATTCGCCCTGTTACCTTCCGAACTTCATGATTATCCTCCACAATCAAAATTGTCTCATTCCCGCAAGGGAGCGCCTCCTCTACCTCTTTCTCCATTATTTCCTCCCCATTCTGAGGTTCGTCTACCCGAAGATGGTAGATCTTAAGGGTCGGACTGGTTGAATGTTCTTTTTGAAAAGGACGAATGATTGTTTTATCAACTTTTAATTAGAATATGGACCGTGTAAGTTGAGTAAGGCGACCCAAGCTTTTTCGGGCCATTTGGATGCCTTTTAATATTAAAACGTGAAAAAACCCTTAACTTTCATTTTCGTTTGTTCTTATTCTAAACCAACCATCTAATAATCATAGTAGGGACGCTTACTCCTGCTCCCAGCGTCATAACTGCTATTATCGAATCTTTTCTTAATTCACCCTTTTCCCAAAATTCTGCAAGGTTAACCGGAGGGACAGCACTACTAAGATTACCATATTTATTCCATGTATGTTTCCATTTATCCTTACTTACCCCTGCTTTTGCCGCACCTTCTATCCACATATCGTACAACATATCCGCAGGCTGGTGAAAAATGATCGTGTCCAGGTCTGCTATGGTCATGTTTGCCATTCTCAGCGCCCCATTGAGGTTATCAATACCAAACTGTTCTCCAATCTGTTGCCACCACTCCCAAAACTCAGGTGTACCGAATAGATAATTGCTGACCGCAGGTTGATCCTTTGCCTGCTTCAGCTCAGGGTGCGCAGGTTGTTTCATACCGCAGCCACACCAATCGTAGGCTTCACCAAAGGTACGATTATAGAACGAAAGAAACTCGCATTTCAGATTCTGGGACGAAACAATTGCGGCCCCAGCTCCGTCACCCATAGCAGAACTCATAGGATCTGTTAGATCAGCTCTGCCTTGTCCTCCGATGGTTTCCCACACTGATACCGTTACTACAAGGATTCTCTTATATGTACCGGCGAGGATAAGGTTCCATGCAATCCAGCAGGCATCCACGAAGCTTGAACATGCGTTCGCAACATTCAATATAGGCGTTTCTCTTGGGAACCCCAATTTATTGTGAATATAACAAGCAACCATAGGTATGGCGTATTTGCCGCCACAATTATTGGCTATGATATAGTCGATATCAGATGGTTTAAGTCTAGCTCGATCCAAAGCCTTCCTCGCCACTTTTTCCGCCAGAATCTCCGCGGCATCATTATTTTTGAACCTTCTAACTTCAGCTGGAAATTTGAAGATTCCTCGCCACTCTTTTGGGAGAACAGTTTCTAAATAAGATTGGTCACTATTCTTAACGATCGTCTCGGGCATTTCTGACACAACTGTTTCCAACCCAACTTTCATCTTCATATAGATTCTCCTTTCTAATGAACTGGAAATGTACCCCCAATTACTTGCTCTGGGGATAACTATCTGCAATAAGCCACAAGGTCTTCTCCATCTCTCCTAAGGGCAAGCTAATTCCGCCGTCAACTCGAATAACTACGCCGGTAACAAAGCTGGAGGCTGGGTTTACGAAGAATTTGACGGCGTTAGCAATATCCGAAGGTTCACCAATACTACGGGTTGGCGTTTCCTTTATATATTTATCCTCTCCCTCTGCCAGCAATACGGTAGTCATATCTGTACGGATAAATCCAGGTTGGATACAATTGACCGTGATACCGTAGGGCCCAAGCTCCTTGGCTGCGGTAAGTGTCATAGCAACAATTCCAAGTTTGGCTGCGGCATAGTTTATCTGTGTTGAGGCACCACGCACTGCGCCAATTGAGGAAATATTTACGATTCTTCCATATTTCTGCTCTCTCATCACCTTCGCTGCATTCTTGAGGAAGTAAAAGCTACCGTAAAGGTGTGTTTGGATAACGGAGTGCCAATCATCATAGCTCATGTCATAGCACCAAGCGGGGTGTGTAGCAATTCCAGCATTGTTAATAAGAATATCAAGCCTGCCAAACCTACGAACAGCATCAGCAATCATTTTTTCAACACTGTCGCTTTGCGTAATATCTACTTTGGAAAACTCTGCTTCCCCATCCTTTCTCTTAACTTCTGATACTGTCTTCTTTCCATCCTCCTCCAAGATATCGGCTATAATGACCTTTGCTTTCTCTTCAGCAAGACAAAGTGCGATACCTCTACCTATTCCTCTGGCTCCTCCCGTTACAAGCGCAACCTGTCCTTCTAAAATGCCCATATTATCCTCCTTTTAGAATTATAAATGTTATATGAGAACCATAAGGTTACCTCTCTTAGGTAGCGGTCCAACCTCCGTCCACGGGCATGGCAAGGCCTGTAATAAAGGAAGCCGCCTCAGAGCAAAGCCAGACCACAGCCTCGGCAACTTCATTTGGTTCAGCGATTCGACTTAGCGGCTGCGCCTCCATACACAACTTCTCATGTTCCGGATATTTTGCAAAAACACTTTCGAGCAGTGGTGTGCGGATAGCACCCGGGCAAACAGCATTAACACGGATACCAGCCTTGGCATACTCTATCGCCGCTGTCTTAGTAAGGCCAACTACACCGTGTTTAGCAGCTGCATACGCAGAAGCCCGCGGACCGCCGACCAATCCCGCTGTGGATGATGTATTTACGATAGAACCATTCCCTTGCTTCAACATCTGACGAATCTCATACTTCATGCATAACCAAACACCCGTTAAGTTTATATTGAGTACATGGTTCCACATCTCTTCTGGGTAATCAGCAAGGGGAGTGAACGGGCCTGCAATACCTGCGTTGTTAAAAGCGTAGTCCAGTCGGCGGTAAGTTTCTACAGTTTTATTGACCATCGTTTCAACCTCTATAGTCTTTGAAACATCACATTTGATGAAGATGGCGTCGCCACCAGTTTCTTTGATAAGGCGAATTGTCTCTTTGCCACCCTCTTCAAACACATCTGCCACAACAACTTTTACCCCTTCCCGTACAAAGGCCAAAGCAGATGCCCTGCCGATTCCAGAACCTCCACCCGTAACTAAAGCAACCTTTCCTTCCATCTTTCCTGGCATTATGCAACCCTCCCTTGATACATTAATTCTTAAATACTTGTAGAATCGTATATGGAATATTTTCCCTTATTGAGCTGTTAAACCACCATCCACAGGAATCGCGACACCTGTAATAAAAGAGGGCTCCAAACACAGCCACACCACAGCCATGGCAAGTTCTTCTGGATTACCTAATCGACCCATCGGATGCCCCTCCTGATACCACTTTTCCATATCTGGATAGTTTTTTACCATACGGTCAAGCATGGGCGTGTAAAAAGCACCGGGGCATACAGCATTAACACGTATCCCTGCTTTTGCATATTCAAGTGCCACTGTTTTAGTAAGCCCTATCACGCCGTGCTTACTGGCTGTATATGCTGTAGACCCAGGGATGCCGATAAGGCCTGCTGCAGAAGATGTATTAACAATAGCTCCGCGGCCCTGTTTCAGCATCTGTGGAATCTCATATTTCATGCACAACCAGACGCCTGTCAGGTTTATACTGATTACCCGGTCCCAGATTTCTTCTTGATAATCAACAATAGGGGTCCTTAAACCCTCAATCCCCGCATTGTTAAATGCGTAATCCAGATGGCCAAAGGTTTGAACAGCTTTGTTCACCATCGTTTCAACCTCTATAGCCTTTGAAACATCACATTTGATGAAGATGGCGTCGCCACCAGTTTCTTTGATAAGGCGAATTGTCTCATTTCCGCCTTCCACATTCATATCGGCCACTACAACTTTTGCTCCATGCCTAGCAAAAGCCAGCGCAGTGGCTCGGCCGATTCCAGAACCTCCACCTGTAACTAAAGCAACCTTCCCTTCCATCTTTCCTGTTATCATACAATCCCCTTAATGCATTAATTCTTAAATATTTATAGAATCGTACGTGAGGATATTTTTCCTTATTGAGCTGTTAAACCACCATCCACAGGAATGGCGACACCTGTAATAAAAGAGGGCTCCAAACACAGCCACACCACAGTCATGGCAAGCTCTTCTGGATTACCTAATCGACCCATCGGATGCCCCTCCTGATAATACTTTTCCATATCTGGATAGTTTTTTAACACACGGTCAAGCATGGGTGTGTAAAATGCACCGGGGCATACAGCGTTAACACGTATCCCGGCCTTCGCGTATTCAAGTGCCACCGTTTTAGTAAGCCCTATCACGCCATGCTTGCTGGCTGTATACGCAGTACACCCAGGAGTGCCAATAAGGCCTGCTGCAGAAGATGTATTAACAATAGCTCCGCGGCCCTGTTTCAGCATCTGGGGTATCTCATATTTCATGCACAACCAGACGCCCGTTAGATTTACACCTATTACCAGATTCCAGGTTTCTTCTGGATAATCAGCAATCGGAATTATTAAGCCCTCAATACCAGCATTGTTGAAAGCATAGTCCAGACGGCCATAGGTTTCAACACCCTCGTTTACCATTGCTTCAACTTCTGTTGCTTTTGAAACGTCACACTTAAGAAAGATGGCCTCGCCTCGAGCGTTCTTAATAAGATGGATTGTCTCTTTGCCACCTTCTTCAAACACATCGGTAACTATAACTCTTGCCCCTTCTTGGGCAAAAGCTATAGCGGTGGCTCGGCCAAATCCAGACCCTCCACCTGTAACCAACGCGACTTTCCCCTGCATCTTTACCGGCATTCCGTATTTCCCTCCTTTTTGAGTTTATGATAGGACAAAAGTTTGTTTGTCCACATTACAATATTTTATTTTTTCTATTAAAACCGCATTTTAATATAGCTTACAGCTTTCAACTATTTTTGCTTAATGGAACCCTCAATGCTGACATCATTTCGACTCCCCCAAAACGCTGGAAGTTGTAAGGGTTGGTATATACCACTATGTAAATCTACGTGATCCCTGACAAAATAAAAGGACCCAAACCATGCAAACATGCCCATCTCGGGGTGCCAAGAATAGTTTTGATCATACGTTCGATACAGACGGCCTTTTTGATCGTAATTTTCTATGTAATAGAAATTAAACGTTTCTTTGTCCACATAAAATATTCGGTAGCTGTAAACATAGCTTGTATCTGTTTGTTTGAGCTTAATAACATATAGCGGTCGCCTTTCCATTTTCATATTGCGAAGTTCTAACCCCTTTGAACTAATATACTCCGACCCATCCTCGGTGGCCGCTGGGACTAAATATTCTCTTTCTTCAAGTAATTCGAACTTGTATGGATATCTTGTGGGAGAAAGCTTTTGCATCCACCCCTCGCTATCATCATAAATTGCATCCTGCCCCATTACCGGATCCTGAGAATCAGTTGCAGTTAACTTACGAACACGCCTTAAGGATGGAACGTAGACCATAAGCTGGTCCGCCTTATTAGGATCCAAATAATAAAGTGCCGACATTACTGTGCCACTTACATCCCTAGGTGCAAAATAAGGAATCAAAAAAGTGTTAAATTCACCTTTCTGTTCCGCGCGTTTGTCAAACCAGCCATAGGGTTCTGCCAGGGTCCGACCTCCTAATCTTAAACGAAGAACCGAAAATCCCAACTCCATATCTACTTTCATATTTTTCGTAATCCCTAGGCACGTGGCTGTAAAAATCATATTATTTTCCCAGGCTAAGGCTCGCTTCTCAACATTGTACATGATTTGTTGGACTTTAAATTCCCCCGACGGCTTAGGGAATGGATAACCACCTTTCCAACTCTCTGGAATTAAATAACCATTCTTATCTAACTTAGTCTTCCCCTCATTCTGTCTGGTAGCCTCAGCGATAGGCAACGCCCAATAGAAATGTCGCGTGGGAATAATCTCAAATTCCGGAATATTTCCTAAGTGAGGTGGTCCTCCCGGCTTGATCCGTTTATACAGATCCGGCCACATTAGCTGTTTGAGCCCAGGATATTTTTCTAGGTCTTTATAGGTGTACTTACCAGGTTTGATCTCCGGCGCAATCTTTCCTACAACATCTGGAGCTTTGAATCCAACAATTTCAGCCCATAGGCTTTTCATTCTCGCTTCGTCAAAGATCAGTCTTGCATAAAGTTCCTTTGGTAGAATCTGTTTCGGACCCCATTCCTTCAAATATGGCCTTGGATCATCATAAACCTTTTTATGTTTTTGAATTTCAGATAGTGAAGGCATGTATGCATTTGGATCTGGTATATCGGCAGCCAACAAAACCGAAGGTACAAGACATGACATCACGCAACAGATAAAGAAATATAGAAAATATATTTTAGAATTCTTCATTGTTAACCCTCCTTTTTTGAGTTTACACTCCATTAAAACCTATATAGGACTGTCGCAAAGATTTGGTCTTTGTGTTCAAGAGGCTGAAAACCCCAGCCTTCCTTTTTCCCGTTAATAAACAATGCCCCCAATGTATATTTCCAATGGTTGCTTTGTTCCCAAGAAAGCTTAAGTACAAACATATCCGAACGGTTCGAGATGTCTCTCATCCAAAAGAAAAAAGGTTGAAGCTTGTTGTGAAAATATGTTGTGTTGATCATCAATGAGGTCATTAAGTTATTATCCCTTACTGGCGACCCTCCGGCGTCACTCAAGTTGAAATTGCTGGGATAATCAAAAACTCTGCGGTAGTAGATTTGGGGAGATACCATGAAATAGGATTTGGCGTTCAAGAAAGGAATCTTCAATTTCCAATCAACACCCATCGCGATTCGAAATTCATCCTTCTGTTCATATGTATTTATATCGCTACCAAATGTGTTATCAAAAGCATAGAAAGTCTCCAACCGCAATACCGGAGCAACACCTCCCAAAAAGCTTGCTTTCACCCACTCAAAATCCCTTGTGAATGTCGCACCCACATAACGGAAACGTGGATAGAAACCTTCCATCGCAGGATGGATAATCAGCCTCCCATCGAAGGGGGACACCTCCATCCGGGGAGGAAGTGGAAGCCCTCTCCTCACGGCATCATTGTTCTTTCCATAAAAATAATTAAGCGTGATGATCGAATCCCAGATAACAGCCCGGGCCCTGACTCCAAATTCCATCCCCTTATCATCGAAAGGACTGCTTGGTTTATTCAGATGCTCATCAAAAGAACCCACATGTGCAAAATCAAAAGGATAAGGACCCCCGAGAGATGCGTTAACCCCGGCTGCCCAAATACCCCATCTATCATTACCTGGCACAATGGCTTCATTGCCTCGAAATTCCAGATTGGGATTGAAGATAAATTGAAAAGACAGAGATTGTAACCAACTCAATTTGATTGGGGGGGCGTATTCAGCCCTCACCAGCCAGAGCGGAAGGATCGTATTCTCAAACTGCACATCGCCCATTCCCCTCCTCGAATCGAGAGGGTTGATTTGATCCATAAGCCTGAATCCATCAGTTTCCCCCCACGCAACAATCTGCTTCCCAATTCTGAAGTAAAAATCTCCGGGAGTCCAGGTTACATGAAGTTCATTGAGTAGATCGCGACCATCGTCAAAGAAATAGAGCCTCTCCCGAGAGCCATTAAAACCCTTATCCTGCCACTCATCGTTATTCCGCAATATCGCGTAGGCCCAATCCGCATTCACCTTGCTACTTCCAAAGAATTTCAAATTTGGAAGGGGCGAATAATCTACTTCCAATAAACCTTGGAAGAGCATTGATTGAAAACCCCTTTTGGTGTCATAATAGTTTTGGTTTGGAATACCATAGCTTACGGTTTGCTGAGCATAGCCCATCAATGTAACAGGTTTCCCCAAGAGATCGAAATCGATCGCAAGAGTTTGATGAACGAACAAAGCCATCAGGGCCATTGTCATCACAACCGCTAAAACAAAGATGGATAATTTCTTCTTTTTCATAAGCCCTCCCTCCTTATTCCTTCATAAATGGTTTAAGAAAACAGAATGAATTCCTCTTTTCCTCCAATCGATCCTCAATAATTTCTATTCACCTCCTTTATTTTTTTATAAAAATATAATCCCTTGAATCTTCTACTTCACCCTCACCCTCTTCCATCGAGGGGGAGATGAAAGAGTAACCTCTCCCCCTCGATAGGGGCTCTGGAGGTGAGGAGCGAGATGAAATGCTTATGCAAATTCCTTTTTTATAATCACTTTTGCCTCGACTGTCTCTATTACTTCCTTCTTCCCACTGATGAACTTTGGCTTGATGATATAAATCATCAAAGGATGAAGTGTTAGGGTGAGAATGACGTTCGTCCCCATAATCATCGCAAGAAAGAATCCAACCTCTGCCTGAAACTTCATATCGGAAAAGAAGTACCAAGTTAAAATTGGCAGTATCACCGTCACCCCCGTATAGACGACCGCCTTACCGCATGTGCAGATGGACTGGATGATTGTCCTGCTCCAATCGCCGCCCTGAAGGGGGAATTCTTCCTGACAACGGCTATAGAGGTAGATAGCAAAGTCAACCCCAACCCCAACGCCGATCGCAGCAATGGGAAGCGTATTAATCGAAAGAGCAATGTTTGATAGAGCCATGTATGTACCAGCTACGCTATTGGCTAAGATCAAGGGAAGAGTGAGCATGAGCCCAGCCGTGATGGACATATAAGATAAGGTGCAAAGAATGAAGATAGCTCCAAGAACTGTAAGGTCGATGAGGGCATGGGATCTTTTCATCTCCTCATTAAGGGCGATTTCCATCCCAATCCTTCCTCCTGCTAACTTAAATTCACCCTTTTCCGTTTTCATGGGATGGTTTTTGAAAAAATCGTAGGCAGCATCCCGGATACGAAGCAAGTTTTCCGAAGTATGATCCGAGAAGAAGAGGGTAATGTGAGCGCGCTCAAGGGAACCATCGATGAATCGCCTCAGCGTGGCCGTGCCTACCGTATTTCGTATATATCCCAATAGTCCTGTGAGTTGGTCTTGGTTCCGGGGCACCTGGTACCACATCTGATCTCCGTCGTGGAAGGTCTGATTGAGCATCTTTCCCATGTCAATGATGGAGGTGGAGCTCTTGTAGATATCAGGTAACTTCTCAGCCATGTGAAGCGAAAATTTCTCAAAAGTCTCCATAACGATTGGATCATAGACTGATCCAGGGGACCCCTCATAGAAAAGCATCAGGTTCTCTGACGAGACATTGAATTTTCTGTTGATCATAGCCTGGTCCTGGTTGTAAGGATGGTTCGACCAGAGAACAGGGGAACCAGGGGTCGGATCCCCTATCTTCAGCTTGCTCATCTGCCAGACACATAAGGTCAATACCCCAATGATCAAGGCTCCAAATATATACCTTGTGCTAGAGCCAATGGAAAAACGGGTCATGCTCATCATAATCCTGGATTTCCAATCCACCTGACAATTCTCTTTCGACCATGCCTCACTGGTCACCTTGAAGGGAATTAAGTTACAAACAGCAGGTACCATAAACCCTGTCAAGATAATGCTCATCATCCAGAAGGTCATGATGATTGCCAGGTGCTGCATCAGGACGATCTTTGCCAAGATCAACACCAGAAAGCCCGCTGCATCTGTGGTTACTGCTGCAAAGTTGGGGATGAACATGGTCCGCATGGTCTCATAACTCGCACGGAACCGATCACCACCACTGGAATGCAGTTCCTCAAAATACCGGTAGGTAATCTGGTGCGAGTTGCCGATCATTCGGGAACCCACCAAGAAGGCAAGGACATATAACATAGGGTTGAAGTTTATCCCCAAAAAGCCAATAAATCCCAATCCCCATACGGTGAGAACAAAAGCATTGGCCAACGGTGCGATCATGCCTATTAAATTAGGATAAAAGATGGCGAACAAAACCAGAGCAATGCCGAATATACTGATACCAAAAACCATATACATCTGTGGCTTCAAACTATAGATCCAGCCCATAAGCATGGGAAAACCCACGATGTGAACCGATGTCTCATCATCAGAGTATTTGGTAACGAGGCCCCGAAGTTGTTTGAACATCCTCTCATAAGGGATATTCTCCTTCATCTCTGTTAAGATGATGGCGGCTGTCCCATCCTCTGATACCAGCACTCCGCTGTAAGATGGGTTGGAAAAAATGTTCTTCTTTAGTTCCTCCATCTCTTGGTCGTTCTCCGGAATTCTTGGAAACATCAAGGCTTCAATTCGAATCTCGCCCTTGGCTAAGGTCCTGACCACCTTGACCGAGTTACTCGCCATCGATACTGTAAGCACGCGATAGACCTCATCCCACAACTCAATCTCATCCGTAATTCCTTTGATCTTGCCGAGTGTCTTGGGGTTGAAGATATCCCCTTTTTTCGCATTCACCGCAATGGCAACTCCAGAACCCCCGCTCCCAAAAACCTCTGAAAAACGGGCATGGAGCTTCAGGTAAGGATGATCATAAGGAAGCAAGTCTTGTAATATAACCTCCCCCCGAATCTTGAAGGCACCATATAAAAAGATCCCGGTGATAACTAAAATAATGATCAGCACTGTCAGTCTGTAACGGGATAAAAACCAACAGAATCGATCTAATCCACGCAGTTTTTTCTCGTTTTCCATGATTTGGTCTATCCTTCTAAAGTAGGTTCACCGCTCAATAAACAACTCGCTGCCAGGAAGTCCCCTTTTTGTTACCGAGATAGATCCAACCCCCCTTGCCTATAGCCACAAATCCCTCTCTACCCCTTGGTGAAATCCCGTAAATCCATCCATACGTGATCCGGGGCTCAACCTCGGCATTCTGAAAGGTCTTGTCTGCATCTGAACTCGTGAGTAACAGAGCATTGCCCCCAATGAGGATCGTGCCTTGACCATCCGCAGCAACTCCGAAGAGGTGGGTCTTTGGCAGTCCATTTGTTACCTTCTTCCAACTTGCCCCTCCATCCACGGTCCTAGCAGCATAGCCGTCTATTCCTACAACCCATGCCGTTATAGGATTTATCGCCACCACATCGAAAAGAAAGTTTCCTCCCACCATCTCCCCAGTTTCTTCCGAAAATTTGAACTCCCCTGCCTGTCTTCGCCAAATCTTACCCCCGTCCCCCGTGTGATAAATGTATCCGAATTCTCCTACTGCCCAGCCATAACGCTCATCACAAAAAGAAATTCTTTTCAGGATAAAATCTTTGTCTTTGAATTGAATTTGCCAAGTTTGACCTCCATCTTCTGTGCATAGAATAGTGGTCCTTTCACCTACGACCCAACCTTTTTGGCTATTTGCAAAATGAACTCCCATCAAGAAATAAGGTACCGGACTCTTTTGCTTTACCCAGCTTTTTCCACCATCTTTCGTATGAAGGATCGTTCCCCCATCCCCGACTGCCCAACCGTTTTTTGAATCCACGAAAGAAATAGAACTTAAGGTGTAATTTGTGCCACTTTGTTGACGAGCCCAAGTCAACCCGCCATCACCCGTATAAAGAATAGTTCCCCAGCGACCACATACCCACCCCTCATTCTTAGTAGGAAAACTGGCAGAAAAAAGATCGTGATATAAACCTTTTTTCTGTTCGGCGTTACCATGAATGGGAACCAGAGTGTAAACAGAAATGAAAATTAAAATAAGTGTAACAGGCATCGCACAGCGTAATTTATTTGACATGAGCCCCCCAAAAAGCATTCGGTGATTCAAATAATCCTACCATGTTAATGCTTCTGAACCAGTTCGACGTAAATGCCATTAAACTCCTCTGGTTTGAAAAAAATGAATTTCGATCCTCTGGATCCTTCAAGGATTTCGTCAAAGACGAATTCTACCCCTTGCGATCGTAGCTGTTTAAAAGTTTTGTCAAGGTCTGCTACCTCAAATGCAATGTGGTGGATAATATCCGTTTCCCGATTAAAATCCTTAGCCAGAGCAATTTGACCAGAGGTTTGGATCAACTCTATGTTGGTTTCTCCGACAGGAATGAAAGCGACTTCATTTGAAGAATTTTTCACTTTAATCTCTTCTCTCTCCTTTACATTAAGGCCTAAAAGAATGTTGTACTTCTTTATACTGGCTTCTAAATCTTTCACGAGGATACCAATATGTTCAATTTTCTTAGCCATTTAGTTACCCGTGAATCAAAAATTTAGTGTTCACTGCTACCTCTTTTCATATGCCTTCTCAATAAATTTGGTCTTGAGCGAAGATCTCTCTAAAGTTTGAGGGGGTAGCCATTGGATTTGCGGTCGAAACTTTAATTTCGTATGCATCTTCTCTACAATTTCATTAGTCAAACTCTCCAACCCCTCTTGCTTCACGTTTTCCCCATACTCAACCTTCAGTTTCAAAGGAGGAACAACGCGTGGAGGCGGTTCATCCAAAACAATTCTGAACTCCCCAGTTACTCGAGGAATAAAACTGGTGATCACCCCATCGATGGATGCGGGATAGACCATAGCCCCCTTAATTTTTAACATGTCATCAATCCTACCTACTACTTTACAAAGAAATCCAGTTCTCCCGCAGGGGCAAGGCTCAGTGGATATTTGGAAGACATCACCCATGGACTCACGAAGCCATAAAATCCCCTCTCCATCTAAAGTCGTATTGACGGCCACCCCTTTTGCCCCATCCTCAAGCGGCAGTGGTTCTCCTGTCTCGAGATCTATCAGTTCAAAGAAAACCAAATCATCTGAACAATGGTGCATACCTTTATATTCAGGATAATCGCACGAGATTCCAAAGCATGCCCCATGATCATAGAGTGTTGCTCTATAAGCACTTTCCAGTTTCTTTCTAACCTCTGGGATTCCTGCACCTGGCTCTCCTGCACAGAAGAGCCTCTTGATGCCCAAGCTCTCTACACTGTCACCAATTAACGAAGGGGCTTTCTCTATCAAGTGCTCAGCTAAAGAAGGTGTACAGGCCAAGGTGTCTACCTTAAAGAATTTCGCAAAACGTAATATCCTTTCCGTCCCTCCCTCTGCCCCGACAGGGAAGATGCAAGCACCCAGTTTTTGAAAGAAAGTCGCATAGGGAACACCTGCCCACCACATGCTCAATCCAAAGGCATGGATGAGCCGATTTCCTGGTCGAACTCCCATCCTCCATAACATCCGTGAACAAACCTCCGATAGCCATTCGATATCTTTTGGGGTGTGCGGATAAGGGGTGGGCTCTCCAGTGGTTCCTGAAGTGGCAGCCATGAGACAGAGATTTTCCAAAGGGACCCCTATGCACTTATCTACTACCTTTGTCATATCCATCTCACACTCTTCGGCTAACTGTCTTCGCTGGGCTTTGTCGAAGACAGGGATTCTCTTTCGAAAGTCATCAATGGTTTTAATATCCTGTGGCTTTACCTTGGCCTTATCCATTCTTTCTTTCCAAAAAGGCTTAGTTTCATATAGACGTTTTACCAACTTCTTTATCTTCTCCAGTTGAATCTCCCTCATCTGAGGGGTGTTGAGCATTGTTTCCATCTCCATATTCCAGTATTTTCTCTCCTTTTCCATGTTAGCCCCCCTGCTTTTATCGCTTCAAGATATGGATGACACAGGTACCAGTATCGGTATGAATAAATCCACCCGCATTGTGTTGTAGCCCAACCTTAGCTCCCTCAACCTGTCTCTCTCCTGCTTGGCCTCTGAGTTGTCTTACTACTTCTATGATCTGAGAAACTCCAGTTGCCCCAAGCACATGTCCTTTGGATAATAATCCACCACTCATATTGACTGGGATTTTCCCCCCTCTATCAGAGAGCCCTTTCTCAATAAAACGACCTCCTTCACCTTTCTTACAGAATCCCAGATCTTCATAATGGACAAGTTCTGCAGGGCTAAAACAGTCGTGAACCTCTGCAAGATCTATATCTTCGGGTCCTAGACCGGCCATCTCATAAGCTGCCTTGGCCCCCCGAACATCTGGATCGAAAAAGGTAAAACTTCGATCATCAGGATAAGTACCAGATACCTGAACGGAAGCAGCCACATAGACTGGAGTAGAATTATATTTCTTGGCCAATTTCTTGGTAGTTAGGACAACTGCCGCAGCACCATCTCCCCTCGGGCAACACTGAGAAAGAGTTAAAGGGTCACAAATCATTCGTTCATTCAGGACCTCATCCAATGTAACAGCCGTACGAAGCTGAGCATCAGGGTTCAATGCTCCATATTTTCTATTTTTAACTGCTACCATTGCTATCTGTTCCCTTGTCGTTCCAAACTCTTCCATATGCCTTCTTGCCAACAAAGCAAATAGTGCAGGAGGAGATAAGCCCATATCCCCTTCCCTTTCTGCGAACTGCTTGCCCGTAACAATGGTGAGCATCTTGCTCGAATCCGCCACAGTCATCTGTTCCACTCCAAAGGCTAAAGCCATATCACAGGCACCTGTGGCAACCTTGTACCAAGCCTCCCTAAAAGCACATGAGCCAGTCGCACATGCATTCTCAACTCTGGTAATTGGTACCTGGGTAAGACCAAGCTCCCTAAGCACTGGCTGTCCTATAGATAAACCTTGCCCCCATTCCCACTGAACTGCATTTCCCGCATAGACTATCTGAATATCTCTCGGTTTTATATTGGCATCCCTGATGGCCTTCAGACAAGCTTCTAGTGCCAAGTCCCTAATTGATCTGTTCGTATGTTTTCCAAATTTCGTTCCTCCAATGCCAATGATTGCAACCTCTCTCATCACCTTGTCTCCTTATGGGTCGGCTTAAATTGATAACTGATTATCTCATTCCCGGATTCATCGCTTCTGATCTTTCCGATCACCATCTCCATTTCCATCCCTATCTTTAGTACCTTATCCCATGGTTCACAGTCTTTTATGACGGAAAAGAGTTTAATTCCTTCAGGTAGGTCTATGAAGCCAACGACATAGGGTGTTTCCATACCAGGAATGCCCATCACTGAAAGGGTATATGAGTGTAGTGTCCCCTTTTTACTTAATGGAACCTCCCTTAACTCACCATCAAAGCATTCTGGGCATACTTCCTTCTTAGGAAAGAAGACCTTCTTGCAGGCCTCGCATCTGATTCCCATCAAGGCTGTCCCTTCGGCAAAATCTTTAAACCATCCTTCTTCAATAAACTTTCGTTCTCCGTTAGATTGATTTACTGACATTAGACTATTCCTCTCTAATTATGTATGAACCATTGCTATGTCTTAACTAATTAAATTCACCCTTAGGTATGCTCATCCTTCAAAATTAGTCCATACTTTGCCTTTTCTCTATCCCAAGCGTTCCCTACCCCCTTCGTTTTAAGTTCGAGTCTTTGAATTTTTTGTTCGGAATTCTTTGGTAATTCTTTTACAAATTCCACATACCGGGGATTCATGAAAAATGCCATTCTTTCATCACAAAAAGTCGTCAATTCTTCTATCTCGAGTCTCTCACCTGGTTTAATTACGACATAAATCTTGATTTCTTCCTCACCGATATCAGATAGAACTCCTACTGCAGCGGACTCTAATACTTTTGGATTAGAATTTACGATTGCCTCAATCTCAAAAGGGGAGATACTTACTCCGCGGAATCGTATGCTCTCGTTGATCCGATCGATAAAGAAAAAGTGGCCATCTACATCTTTATATCCCCTATCTCCCGTATGGAACCAACCTCCCTCCCAGGCTTCTTCTGTCTTGTCGGGTTGTTTGTAATAACCCAGGAACATTGAATGTGGTATTTTTTCTTTAACCACAATTTCTCCCGTCTGACCTGCGGGGATTTTCTGGCCATTCCCATCCCATATCGTGACATTGCAGAAACGAGTTGGTTTACCGATGGAACCTATCTTTCTGTCATTTGGTCTATTCGAAAGGCAAGCAACTCCGCATTCAGTAACTCCATAACCCTCCAAAATCTCTAAATTGAACCGCTTTTCAAAATTCTCCCAAATCTCTCGGGGTGTACCAATTGAGCTGGCAATCCGAGCTGGATTATCGGAATCGTTCTCTCGCTCTGGTTGCCCCATCAGCTTCGCCACCATTGAACCGGTTAAATGTAAAACAGTAGCTCCATATTGCCGAATTTCATCAAAGAATACCAAGGGAGAAAACCTCTCTCCTAAGACATAGGGACGGCCTGAGATTAGACAACTCATGGCCGTCAACATTTGTGCATTTGCATGAGAAAGAGGCATAGTTGAGAGAACGATATCGTCTTCTCGATAATTAATAATATCCTCTGCCCATACCCGACCGGTATTGATGTAATTGAAGTGGCTGATCATAGACCCCTTGGGCAGGCCTGCACTTCCAAAGGTGTATAAGATTGCAATGGGGTCTTCGTCCTTTATGGCGACCGCGGGTGGGGCTTTTTCTTCAGCGGAATTCATGAGAGTAAACAATGAGTGAAAATTCTCTGGCGGCGGAGTGTCGTCACTGTGCCATATTTTGTGCTTAATACTTTTTAAATCCTTTTCAACAAAAGAATAGGCGTAATAGAGGGCTTCATTTACAACAATCCATTCGGCATCGCAATGATTGATGACATAGGCCAACTTATTTTCACGAAGGCGGATGTTTAACGGCACCATTACTGCACCAAGCTTTACCAATCCGAACCACAAATAGAGGAATTCCGGGAAATTGGGAAGATGCAAACATACATGTTTCCCTTTTTTAACCCCCAGGTCTCGGAAAAAATTGGCTGCCTTATTCACTTTTTGATCTAAAGTGGCAAAATCCACGATCTTATTTCGAAAGAGGAGAAAGGGCCTCTTTCCATCTTTTTCAGCCCTCAACTCTAATAATTCCCTAAAGGTCATTAGTTAGGATCTCCACAAAATTTTTCAAACAGCTTCGGTAAGTAATTACACCTTCACACCGAGCTTTCAGGAATTGTCAATTGCTACCATTTCCACCATTTTTTAATGTCTTCATAAAATAGGTATTGATATTTGAAAATTAATTTGGTATCACTATACCCAAACATAAAAGCAAATCAATCCCTTAAACAGGCGTTTTTCGTATCCCCATTTTTAGGTAACCAATGGTACATTTTAATAATCTAAGGGATTTCATTTCCTATCACAAAGATTATATCCACCAAGAAATGGACCGTCGTATAACGCAGATACCCAAATCTCGCCATGGAGACTTAGTTCTCAAGACAATAGATGGAAGGCGTCGGGTAGATATCTGGTTGGACTTGGTAATCAAAGCCTTGGAGGGTGATCCCGAACCTTTCTTTATAGACCAAGAGCGTGTGGGTTATATCCGCGCAGCTGAGTTCTATGAATTTGAGTTTGGATTAATCTTTTACGATGCTTTTCGTCAATCGGTTTATGAAATTTTGCAGGATTCAATTAGATTGAAAAAAATAGATCCAATGAATTTGTATGAAGATTTATGGAAATTAGATGGCATATTATTTCGAGGCTATAGCAATATCGCGTCCACCTACCTGAAAACTCGGGAGGATAAAATAACTTCAAGAATTACACATCTTAATGAACTTTATAACTTCACAAATGAAATCATTTCTACTTTTAAGTTGCAAGAGATTGTTAAGACCATTTTAAGAAAAATTGTACCCCTTTTCGGTGTAGAGAAAGGCTACTTAGTCATCTATCGAGGCAAACAGATTTGTGGGGTATATACTCATCCCGTCTTGGAAGAAGCTCATGATATTCTTTCTGTAATGGAAAGCTCGCGGAAGGAAAATGCGATCCTTTATGTGGACGAGAGTGGGGACGTCTATAGAGAAATTGATCTGTTCCATTTAAAGCGAGTCGTTTCAGCTCCCATCCAGGCATATAGGCGCTGTATTGGAACGTTCGCACTTATTAATAGTAAAAAAGGCTTTAAGTTTGTAGCTAAAGAACTAAATCTCCTCAATCAATTTCTGCATGTTTCGGCCATAGCATTGGAAAATGCATTTATGGTCGAGGAAATTGAACAAAATCGGCAGGTGACGAGTTTACTCACAGGCAAAATGATTACCATTCAAGAGGAGGAACGAAGGCGCTTGGCCTCGGATATACATGACACCATAGCTCAAACCCTAACAGGGGTCAGTTATAAGATGCAATTTTGTAAGGAGCTTGCAAGAAAAAATTCTTCATCTCTGATGGATCAATTAGATGTTTCAATTAATATGATTCATCAGTCGATTGACCAGTCGAGAGAATTAATTTCAAACCTGCGGCCTGACCTACTCGATACCATTGGACTTCCCCCAGCCCTCAAGCGTTTTTTGGATAGCTACACGAAGGAAACAGGAATTGTTGTATCTGCCCAGTTACCCGAAGAAGTTCAATTGCCCACCGATATAAGAATCTGTCTTTTCCGTGTTGTTCAAGAGGCCTTAACTAATGTTTATAAACATGCCGACACAAAGACGGCCAAAATTATCGTCAAAGAAGAAAATGGTAATATCATTTTGGTTGTTGATGACAAGGGAAAAGGCTTTGACATGTCCCAGGGCACCCCATGGATGAAACACCAAAATAAATTGGGGCTTCTATCAATGAGAGAACGCGTCGAGGCTGCAGGCGGATCATTGTTGATTGATTCAAAGATTCATGGAGGATGCCGAATAGAGGCAAAAATCCCCCTTAAGACTGACGAGAGAATCTAATGAATAAAACAAAGGTAATGATTGTTGATGATCATTCTATGGTTCGAGAGGGACTAAAACAACTATTAGGAGTAGATGGCGATATCGAGGTAATTGCTGAGGCAAGTAGCGGTTTAGAATGCCTGCAGCTTATGGAAAGGTTTTCTCCTGATATCGTTTTTATGGATGTAAAGATGCCGGGGATTAGTGGAATTGAAACGACTAGATTACTCTGCCAGAAATACCAAAAAGTTAAAGTCATCATGCTTACTATCTATGACGAAAGTCAATACGTCACAGAAGCTATTCAAGCGGGGGCGAAAGGTTATGTCCTTAAGAAGATAAGTCGAGAGGAATTAGTCAACGTTATTTGTCATGTTATGAAAGGCGAGGCCTTCCTGGACCCTACAATAACAAAAGGAGTCTTTGATCAACTTAAAAATGGCAAGAAAGTTCTTCAAAAAATGGAAAAAGAACAACTCACACAAAGAGAATTGGAGATATTGAAGGGAATAGTTGAAGGCAAAACAGATCGTGGAATTGCTGAATCTTTATTTATATCAGAACATACGGTAAGATCACATATCAAAAGTTTATATAGGAAGTTAGGAGTTACATCGAAAGCCCAGGCAGTCACAAAGGCTATGAGAGAGAGAATTATCAATACAGATGGCCGAGAATAGTGTCTTTTGCGCTTGCCGGACCATGATGAAACTCCTCATTCCAAACTGGGGTATAAATCCCTGTCCGTTTCTGCCAATTGCATTTCCAATATAAATAGACCTAGTCGCCGTAATGGGAATCGCCCTCCCACTTGCTTACCGGTACATCGGTCTATTCTTCACTCCAAAATTTGTTTATCTATTCGATCACACTTATGATCGCAGGTAGGTCCAATTACAATGTTACGTAGGAGGATTATAATTAATGTAGGAGGAAAAAAGATGCGACATTCGTCGAAGAATGTTGTAGACTACGTTACGGGCAACGCCCAAGGGCTTCCATCAGAAGGAGGATCACAATGAGATCTATATGGATTTTCGTTTTGGTGGGCGGTGTCTTCATGTTATTGAATTCCTCTTGCGCCACAGTGCCCACAGAACCTCTTGCTTCAGGGGAGCTAAGATTATTAAGTATTCAGGTTCCAATGAAGGAAGACATCAAGGTAAATTTCCCATTTGTAGTGAATATTAATTTTGAGGCAGACGGTAGACCGGAGATTAGGACAGCCTGTTTCTCCTTCTCGGGTGATGGTCCATACTGTGTAAAGGTAACAGATGTGAATTATGGATCGCCCGGAACGATCAAGGTGCAGGTTCGGGCCAAAAACTCTGGCTCGCATGCCTTGGAAAGTTATGTCTATTATATTAAGGATGGGAAGGTTCAACCGACGAATGTGGTAGGTTCTCAAATCCGTGTTATTCCGTAATGGAAGAACGAAGGGAAGAGAAATTTCTCTCAGAGGGCTCTGAGAGACAAGCACATAGATATATCTTAAAGAAAACTCGAAGCATTATTGGAGAAGTTGGATGCCAAAAAAATCAGAATTTTGGGGAAACACCAGATAGTAATGTACACCCTTTTCAGAAATTTTGGAAGTGTTTGGAGTTCAGGAATGAGCTTTGAGAAAAGGGATTGTGAGCTTGCTTGCAGGTTTTCGCCACAGGTTATTTTAAAGAGGTAATCTTTACCCCGTAGAAAGCCCCACCATTTATGGTGGGGATGAAGAAAAAATGTTCATTCTTTATTGAGGGTGGGGTTCAAAGCCCCGCCCTTTCTAACGGGGTTTACTTTTTCTCTTTTTCATTTAAATTCCACAAACTGGTCCTTGGGGGCTGAACAGATCGGACACGTCTCGGGCAAGACTCCATCCGACACATAACCACACACCTGGCACACATAAGTAGTCTCCCGCTCTTTACGGCAGAAAGGGCGGGATGAGGGGTCACTGCGCTTTTATTTGAAAATTATCGGCATTGGAGTATAATACTGTTCAAGGGAATGATTAGATGATTACAAAAAGGAAATTTAAGGAAGAGGTTAAGAGAATCGTTAACCAGCTTATAAAGGAGTATCATCCTGGAAAGGTTATCCTTTTTGGCTCTCTATTGGAAAAAAATAAATCTCCAAGAGATATCGACCTTTTTATTATTAAGAAGAATCCTCCTCATTTAGGAGTAGATCGGGTTCGCGAACTGGATAGGTTAATGAAATATAAGATAGCCACAGATTTTATCGTTTATACGCCACAGGAAGTTAGAGAAAGGGCGAAATTGGGAGATCCCTTTGTGAAAACCATTCTTGAAAAAGGGAATGTCCTTTATGCGAAAGAATAAGATTTTCAGAGAATGGTTCCCCCTTTTATATCGATACCCGTTATCCGGTACACTGGCCCACTCATTATGATAAGGAGACTGCAGTTAATGCAATGAAGTCCGCTAAGAAAATCAGGGATTGGATAAAGACTGCATTAAAATGAAAATTGGGAGAGGTAAAAGGTAACAGGCTACTTTTTTATTTAAACTCCATAAACTGGTCCTTGGGTGCTGAACATACCGGACAAGCCTCGGGCCAGACTCCATCCGACACATAACCACACACCTGGCACACATAATAAGTGGTCTCCCTCTCTCCAATCAGGTGGTTCATCGCCTTTTTGTAAAGTTTGGCGTGACCATCTTCTACATCTTTCGAATTGGAGAAGATAGTCAAAGCCGTGATGTCTCCTATCTCCTCGGCAAGCTCGACAAAATGGTCATAAGCCACTCCGGCAATATGGGTTTCTGAAGTAAAGCTTTCTTTGAGATTGGTATCGGTGTCTTTGATCTCCCTGAGCATCCGAAGCGCTCGCTCACCGTGAATCTCTTCACTGAAAGCGATCACGCGGAAGAGCTTGGCCATTTGGAGAAGTTCTTCCTGATCTGCCTTCTTGGCAAATATTTTTAGCCTGAGTGCGGCCTTGGCCTCACCCTCATAAATTTTGTGAAACGCTTCTTTGAGCCTCTCGTCCATTGGTCCCCACCCTAACAATTTAATCTATCAATACTGTTTTTTATAAAAATAAAACCGCCTTATTTTTTTATTCCGATTTTAAAAGAAAAAACAAAAGGAATGAAGTGAAATTTGGAATTCGGATTGCGGAATGCGGATTCAGACCTTATGGGTAATAGGCTATACCCTATGCGCCATGCGCTATGCTTATTTCTCAAAGCGTTTTCGTTCTTCGGCTCTCAATTCACGCCTTAAGAGCTTGCCGACCTTTGATTTTGGGAGCATATCTCGGAATTCTATATACTGTGGGACTTTATAAGGAGCCAGCCTCTCGCGGCACCATTTGAGGAGTTCGTAGGCGCTCACACCTTTCACATCCTCTTTAAGAACAGCAAAGGCTTTGATTCTTTCACCAACCTTTTCATCCGGAACGCCCACAACGCAGGCAGAGATCACTGCGGGATGTTCCTGCAGTACAGCTTCTATTTCAGAAACAGCGACACGGTAACCCTTGTGCTTAAGTGTATCCACAGACCGATCCAAATAGAAAAGCCATCCCTTTTCGTCCATTCGTACGATATCCCTTGTCCTGTACCAGAGTTTTCCATCCATCTCGATAAAGCATTCGGCGGTCTCTTCAGATTTGTTCCAGTACGTCCTGACCATATGCTCAGAGGAGACCATTAATTCCCCGGGCTCACCATGAGGGACAGTTTCAAGCGTGTCAGGGTCTACCAGCTTCACCTTCTGAAGAGGTGTGACCTTGCCCGCACTTCCTGCCGGAGCCTGTTCACCCATGGGTGTTAAAGATACACGGCCGCATGTCTCTGTTGCTCCATATCCTTGATAGATGGGTTGCCCAAACTTTTTGAGCCATCTCTCAGCTACCTCTGTGGGCAGGACGTCACCGCCTGAGAAACAGTACTTGAGAGAGCCCAGGTTATAGTAGTCCACTCGGTCATGCTCAAGAATCATGCGATATATTGCAGGGACACCAAAGAAGGTTAGTACTTTATGTCTTTCAATATGGTCAAAAAGCCCATCCAGATTCACCCTGGGGAGCAATACGACAGTATCGCCGGAAAGGATTCCTCCCAGACCCACTTGTTGACCAAGGATATGGAAAAGCGGGCCTCCTTGAACGACGATATCTTCTCCCTTGGGAATAAAGCGTTCACTTACCGCCCTCTGCTCGGCCGCGCTTTCGAGAAATAGAATATTTGTAAAAGGCACTCCTTTGGGAAGACCGGTGGTGCCTCCCGTGTAAAGCATTTCAACCATTTCTTCAGGTTCTGCCTTCAAGGAGGGCAGGACAGAAACGGGACCACCTTTAAGCAGTCTCTTGAAGCGAAAGATATTCTCCCCGGAATTAAACTTCCCTACAGGGATTTTATTAAAACCTCTTCCAATCAGCCATTTCCACCAGGGAAGAAGTTCAGCCAAATTGGTGACGATCACTCTCTTCAATTTGGTTTCAGGAAGAACCTGTGTGACATACCCAAAGTTCGTATCCAGACAAAAGATGGTCTCCGCTCCGCTGTCATTGGCCATGTATTCGATATCAATGGGCGTATAGATGGGTGAGATAGGAATGGCAATAACGCCAATGCGCATCAATGCGAGCCAGGTGATGACCCACTGTGGACAATTCGGAAGATAAAGGACAGCCCTATCTCCTTTGGCTACGCCCAGACGATGCAAACTAGCAGCCAGGCTCTCGGTCGCCTCCCGGAGTTGAGAAAAACTATATCTCACACCCAAGTAGATGAGCGCCGGCTTCCCCGGGTAATCCCGAGAGACTTTTTCGAACTGTTCATAGATTGAGTTGGCCATTATCCCCATCAATCTAATCCTTAACCGAACGTAATATCATCGAAACTGAATTCCAAATGCCAAAATCCAAATGTCAAATGAATGACAAATGCCAAAAATGGAAGAATTTTCAATTTGAACTTTGAGCTTTGACATTTGGCATCACCAGGCTACACTCCAAAATACGCCGCTTTCACTTCTGGGTTATTCATTAATTCCTGTCCTGTCCCAGAGAGGACGTGTATCCCGTTCTCTATGACATACCCTCGATCAATAATGGGTAGAAGGGGCC
>Ga0315281_10003173_pt1 | contig 24170 bp, 21 predicted proteins | sample YL17G07_0_MG_FD_204540 | JGI IMG/M metagenome (GOLD analysis project Ga0315281, IMG submission 204540) | Sediment microbial communities from Yellowstone Lake, YNP, Wyoming, USA - YL17G07_0 | ecosystem: Environmental > Aquatic > Freshwater > Lake > Sediment | place: USA: Wyoming | collected... | reverse complement strand
ATAAAGAGGAATTCCATAAAAATGTCCAAAAAATTTCAAAAGGAGTAGAGGATTTCCTCAGGAATTATAATTGGCCAGGTAATGTCCGGGAGTTGAAAAATGTGATTGAAAGGGCAATGATTCTCGTTGAAGGAGACACTCTCCTCATGGAACATCTCCCCATAGAGATTCTCGGTCAAGCCTCGAAACAGGGGGGAGTGATCGAGGGAATTCGAATTCCACCAGATGGAATTTCTCTGGAAAAAGTTGAGGAAGCCCTGGTAAGGCAGGCGCTTAAGATGACGAACGGGAATCAAACCAGAGCAGCGAAACTTCTGGATATCAGTCGAGACGCCCTTCGATACCGAATGCAGAAGTTCGGCATCATCGAATCATAACCATTCCATAGTTCGCATGGCGCAAAGCGCATAGTGTTAAAAAACTCTGCCTTCCAGTATTCCTACTTCCTAATACATTTCATCCTCCTAAAATCGGTTAAAACAGCAAACCCTTCTTAACCTAATCAATCATTACAAGCCTTCCACTTAAAAAAACCTTCAAGTCAAAATCATCTTGCGTTTCATCATTAAAACAAGTCCTTGACACCATGCTCCATGCGCTATGCGCTTAGCGTACTTTTCTATGGAGATGGGGGAGAATCCACAGGGGTGAGGGATATCACGCTGATAAGCACATTGTTTCACAAGGACCGGAAACCAATGAGTTAATACTCTTTTTCGTCTCATATGTAATATATTGAACTTAAAAGGTTTTTTCTCCATACGGCAAATGGTTTTTATACCAGAGACTTGAAGAGTTTTGGCATGGGGCTTGCTCTTAAGAAATGTGTCAAATTTAAAACGAATGAGCCATGAAAGATAAACTCTACAAGTATCCAATATTCACAATGTTCGGAATCCTCTTTGTGCTGGCCTGTTCAACCTCGGCCTTAGCAACTGTCAGAGCCACCTATGTGTATAACCTCTCCAATTTTACTGGTACCTTACCATATAACTGGGTAAGAACCTACGCTGATAAAGTGAATAACGAGATTTATGTCATTAATCCAAGTGATGGTTCAGTAAAAATTTTCAATGAAAATGGTATGGAGATCTTCAGATTTGGTGAAGAGGGTAGTCTCGGCGGTATTTACGATGTCGCAGTTAATAAAGAGGGAAACCTTCTTATTCTTTCATTTAATACGCAAGGTACTGGGCCCAAATATTCGATCATCCGGTGCAATTACAGGGGGGAACCTATCTCCAATATTGAGATGAAAAACCTCCCGCCCGAATTTTCCAATTTTATGCCCAGCCGGCTCATTTACAGAGAAGGATTACTGTATCTGCCGAGCCCAGGCCAAATGAAAGTCCTCGTGATAGATGAAAACGGCAATTTTAAAGACAGTTATGATCTCGCTGCCCTCCTGGAACTTGATGAAAAGAAAAAGAGTGAGACCGATATTTTTGGCTTCAGCGTTGACAAAGAAGGAAACATGTATTTCACAATCCCTATGTTTTTTAAAGCCTACAAGCTTTCTCCCGATCGGAAATTAACCTATTTCGGCAGAAAAGGAAGCCAGCCGGGAAGATTCGGTGTGATCTCGGGTATTGTAACAGATGACAGGGGTTATATTTATATTGCTGATACCCTGAGATGTGTCGTCATGATCTTCGATCAAGATTTCAGATTTCAGACGGAATTCGGCTACCGTGGCTTTAAGCCGGGGAATCTAATCGCCCCAAGAGAGTTGGAAGTGGATGGCAAGGGTAAAATCTATATTACCCAGACGAGAAAAAGAGGAGTCAGTGTATACAAGCTTGACTACCAATAAAGGGGTATGAGGTTATAAAAAACCCAGTGATCGAGCCTTTTCTTATTAAGGCTCCTCACACAAACCCTTACGGTTGAATTCAATGGGGGATGAGGGGAATCAGAGGGGGAATTGAAGGGAAAAGGAGGTGGTGAGAGGTAATCAAGAACAGAGTTAAAAGTAAGCAGTAGGCAGTAAGCAGTGAAAAGTAAAGAGAAGAAAGACAAAAAATCAAAAAATAATTAGGAGGTTGAGATGAAAGGATTAAAATTAAGTTTGGTTGTTATGGCCGCCGCCTTGCTAACCATTGGTTTAACCGGGGTAAGCGAGGCATTTCACTCAGGCGGCGTTGCCGAATGTGAGGGGTGCCATACCATGCACAACTCACTCAATGGCGTGAAAATGATTGTCAACGCCAAGTCCATTGGGGTGGCAAATGGAAACCTTCTGCAAGGCTCAGACCAGAGTTCAACCTGTCTGAACTGCCATGCGAAATCTGCAGCTGACGCAGGAAGTTACCATATCATGACCTATCCTCTTCCGGCAGCAGGTGTACCTCCCGCAAATTACACCCCTGGCGGAGACTTTGCCTGGTTAGCAAAAGACTATACCTGGATTCCAAGAGGAACAACGCCTGAAAATAGTGAGGGTTATAAGCATGGCCACAATGTTGTTGCTGCAGATTTTGGCCTTGTTGCTGATGTCAGATATCCCGGCGGCACGGCTCCAGGGGGAACCTATAATGCTGCTAAGCTGAACTGCATCAGCTGCCATGACCCCCATGGCAGGTACAGAGTGACGGACAGTACAGCTGGTACATTTTGGTGGCCCGGCTTGGGGGGTGCAGGTAAGCCCATTAAAAGCTCAGGCTCCTATGGCGTTGATGCTACAGCTGCTTATGCAGTGGGTGCTTACAGATTGCTTGCTGGTAAGAACTATGCCCCTGCGTCCTACGTGGGTGCCTCTGCCTTTACCCAGGACCCAATGTTTGCGGCAGTGAACAGTAGTTACAACAAACCAATGAACAATTATTACGGTATCAGGGTTGCTTATGGGAAAGGCTCATCCGAGTGGTGTGCAAACTGCCATAATGCAATGCATAGCACATTAAGCACAGTGCCTGGTTCTCTTGTCCACCCCACTGGTGAGAACCTCGGTGGTACGATTGCAGCCAATTACAACGCCTATGTAAAGTCAGGCAATCTTTCAGGCGTTGTAGGAAATGCATTTACCTCTCTTGTTCCGTTCGAGAATAATCTTGTCACAAACTCTGCTCTCTATGTTTTTACCAGCAAGACAGATGGTCCAACAGGTTCGGATAGGGTATCCTGCTTCACCTGCCACAAAGCCCATGCGTCTGCCTTCGACAGCATTAGACGGTGGAGCGATGGCAATGAGTTCTTAACGGTTGGAAATGATGATGGTACAGCCAGATATGCTGATCCGGCGGTTTCGGCTGAGGCGAAAGTCGCCCAGGGGAGATCGCTGGCTGAACAAAAGGCGGCCTATGAGGGTAGAGATGCAACCGTCTGGGCTGCTGGATACCAGAGATCTCTTTGCAACAAGTGCCATGTGAAAGACTAGTACGGTTAAATTGTCGAGGCTTCAATCTCGGCATAGAATACTAAGAGGGCTGGCAGAGATGCCAGCCCTCTCTTTTGGGTTGAATTTTGAAGAATTATCATATTTAATAGACTGTATTTGGTAGCTCCTTCTTTTCGTAAAGAGGGGACAGAAATGGCCATCGGTTTTATCCGTAAATCGGCATCGACGGAAAAAAGCAGAGGAGTCCTTTAGAAAAGATGATGAACAAAATGCTATGCGCTATGCTCTTTACACTATGCATTTTTGTTCTTTTGGGCTGTCAGGCCAAGTTTCTCCTGCTAAAGCCTCCCTTGGAGCAGGAAGGAGAGGTTTATCTTTATCTCCAGCCCTTCCCTCAGGAAGCAGACAGGCTCAAGTTCAAAATTGAGGGGATTTCTGCATTGAGGAGTGACGGCGTGGAATTCCCATTTTCACTCTCTCTGTCTGAACTGAGGGCACGCGATATGAAGAGGCAACGGCTCCTCGGTTCGGTTCGGCTGCCTCCTGGTTCTTATACCGGATTGTCTTTGAAAACCAAGGAGGCCTTTTTAAAGGTAGAGGAGGGAGAGGCTACTCTTCTCGTGGCTAACACACCTGCAAAGATAGATTTTCCTTTCAATGTGATTAGGAAGCGGGCTGTTGTCATTTCACTTGTCTTTAAATATGGTGAATCCATCACAAAAGGCTTTAGCTTCAGTCCAGTGTTTTCAGCCTTTATCCCTGCTAAGCCCATCACCAGTGTGGTGGGGTTCGTAACAAATTCCGGGTCGAACGATATCACAGTCTTTGATAAGAAGTCCGCTCAGGTTGTCGCTGTGATTCCTACAGGAAGGACGCCTATGGGAATGGCTCTTGATCAGAGGTTAAGAAGAGCCTATGTGGCCCTTTCGGGTGAAGACAGGATTGACGTGATTGATGTCACAGCAACCGAGGCGATTGACAGCATCAGGCTCAGCATGGGTGACCGTCCCCGGGAGTTGGCCATTACTCCTGATGGGAAAGTCCTTCTATCAGCCAATACGGATTCCAATAGCGTCAGCATTATCGATCTCGTTTCTCTTACAGAAGTGAGTAAGATCAGAGTGGGAAACGGACCTAATTCCGTTCTGATGGATCCACAGGGAAGGAGGGCTTATGTGTTTAACACTCCTTCGAACACCATCTCCGTCATCGACGTTCCGAGCAGAGCCCTTGTCACGAACATCTCCACAGATCCATCACCCCTGAGAGGGCAGTTCAACAGGCGAGGGGACAGGGTTTATGTCATTAATGAAATTTATTCTTATTTAACAGTGATCGATCCTTTCTCTCTTTCCGTTGTGAGAAGGGCTTCCGTGAGTATGGGGTTGAGCGCGATTAAAGTGGATATCAACACAGACCTCATCTACCTTGGCAGGAGGCGAGATCCGGTGGTAGAGGTTTATAACCCCTCAACTTTTTTCCCTGTGAACTCTATCAGGGCAGACGGAGGGGTCACCTACATCACCATTGACAATGAGGAAAGAAAACTCCACATGGTCAGTCCAGAAAGGAATTCGCTGATTATCAGCGATCTCACCAGTCAGAAAGTTGTCTCTGAACTCGATGTCGGCGAAGGTCCTTCCTGGGTTACCCTAATGGGAGAAAGATAAAATTCAGAGATTGCAAATTTTAACCCTATGCGCCCTGCGCACTCCCTAATGATCGCCTTCATGTTATTGTCTGCCTCTATAGGGTCACCCGTTGTGGCCCGTGCTCAAGACATCTTCTCGGGCGTCAGTGGCTTTTTAGATCTCAATTACAGTAGCTTTTCCAGCAAATCAAAGGATTCTACCGGGGATACCGTAAAATTCGATTCGAACAGCTTTCATCCGAGATTCAACCTTACTATTAACACCACCATCTTTCCTAATCTCAGATTGTATGCGAATGGCCTGTTCGAAAAAGAGATGACAGTCACTGAAACGGACGGGACAAAGACAAGGACAACCAACACCCGGCTCACACCCTATATCAACCTTACCTTCAGTGATAAACCTTTCACAGCAGGGGTGAGCTATTCGCGGAGAGAGGAGACCACCGAGGTCTCGCATACCCCTACTTTTAAACGGGTCAACGAAGAATATGATGGGACATTTGGATGGCATCCGGATGGATTGCCGTGGCTCGATTTAATCCTGAGAAAAACGAACCTCTTCGATGAGAAACGCACTGTTCTGGATACTACCGAAGACTACTACGGGCTCACTTTGAGATATCTGGGAGCGGTGAAGGGTCTCGATCTCAGATATTCAGCCTCCTATGATGATAGAAAAGACAATGTGCTAAAGCTGGAGCTTAAGACTCTCGGTCAAACCGCAAGGGCAACCTACTCTAATACCTTTTTTAATAACCGCATTAGCTTGAATACAAACTATGTTCTCAATCAGAGCTCAATCGAAACTTCTGCAGAAGGAACTGGGCCTGTCAGTTTTCCGGTTTTTTCCTTTGGCGGATTATTTGTTGTCGATAATATGCTGTCGCCGATTGCCCTGCTCCCCAACGCGGCTCTGATTGATGGCGATCTCACCACGAGCGCCGGCGTCAATATCGGGCTTCCTCCTCTTGGAGGAGATACGAGGCCAAGACAAATCGGACTCGATCTTTTTAATCCCACCGAGGTCAACAGCCTCCTCGTGTGGGTGGACAGAGAACTGACTCCTACCATTGCCGGGTCCTTTTTATGGGAGGTTTTTATCAGCTCAGACAATCTGAACTGGACGCATTGGGCAGGACCTTTTCCTGCTCCCTTTGGACCGTTTCAGAACCGTTTTGAAATAAATTTTCCAAATGTTGTCCCACCAAAGAGATACATCAAGGTGGTGACCAGCCCCCTCAACGGAGCGGTTCCAGGGGCATCCTCATTTCCAAATATTTTTGTCACAGAGATTCAGGCTTTTAATAATAAACCTGCAAGTGAGGTAAGGGGGAGAACAACCTCAACGACTCATTTTTTTAATTTAGATGCTCGAACCAGAATTTTCAATATCCCATACCTTTACCACACAGTCTCTTTTTTCTATAAAAGAGAGGATCCATCGGGCCAGCAGAATTATGACCTTGTCAATAGTCTTAATGTGAGCCAGAGGTTCAGCAGAATTTTTTCAGGGAGTGGAAGGGTAGGCATTGAAAATGCCCAGCAGGGCGAAAAAACCACAGTTTCCTATTTATACGACGCCTCAATCACAGCTGAACCATTAAGAACACTAAGGCATAATCTCCTTTATAGTGGTCGAATCGATCAAACCGAGGGAAAAACGGAGAATTTAAATTCAATATTTTTGAATAACAATGCTGAATTATACAAAGGGATAGATGTTTATCTAAACGGAGGGTATAGCTGGAGGAAAGGGGCGGAGGGGCAAAGCACAACCAGCGAAACAATCAGTTTCGGATCCACCATTGTCCCGCACCCCACCATGAACATCAATGTTAGTTACACCACGACAATGACAGACCAGTCGGGCGGCGGGCAGCCGAGTTCCTCCACGTCTACAAGTTTGGGAGATTTGACTTTGACTTATACCCCCTTACCAAACTTACGCTTCTTTTCCGAGTTCGGCATCGTTTCCGGGACAAATCAAAAAACGGATTTCACCCAGACCTATGGAATCAACTGGACCCCTTTTCCGGATGGCGCCCTCCAGTTCAATTTTAATTACAGTGAAAACACAAGGAGTGCGGACAATTCTAAGGAAAGGATTATTAGTCCGAGCGTGAGATGGAGGTTGGGCAGTCGGTCCTATTTGGATGTGTCTTATCAGTGGACCACGAGTGATTCAAATTCACAATCAACAAAGGCGACTTATTTCAATACAACGTTGAAGATATTCTTCTGAGTATTGACAGGAGAGGGGGGTAGGGTAGTATAACTAGATGAGATTTTTAGGAATTCATGCAAATTTGTTGCTCGAGATGATAAGGGGGTTGCAGAGTATGCTAATGATGAAAATGGTAACGGCAAGAAGAGTTTTATTTTTTTTCATCTTTTTTTTATCAGCCTGTGCAACTACCTCGGACTTATATCGTGATCCAAATATGGATTTTGGATCCATTCAGACGATTGCAGTGATGCCCTTTGCCAATCTCTCAAGGGAAAGTGCCGCAGCAGAAAGAGTACGAGATGTTTTCATCAATACTCTCTTAGCGACAGGTGCAGTTTATGCGGTTCCCCCTGGAGAGGTTGCGGGAGGGATTGCAAGGGCAGAGATTCAAAATCCAGTTGCTCCGTCCCCGGAGGAAATCGTAAAATTAGCCGGTATACTAAAGGTTCAGGCTGTCGTCACTGGGGTGGTCAGGGAATATGGAGAATTGAGGTCAGGATCGACGATGGTCAATACGATCTCTCTGGGTCTTCGAATGATCGAGACACAAACAGGGAAAGTAGTATGGAGTGCATCCTCCACCAAAGGTAAGATTACTGTTTGGAATCGGCTTTTCGGAGGCGGAGGAGAACCCATGAACGTCATCACTCAGAGGGCGGTAAATGATCTCATCAATAAGCTATTTGGATAAAGTAATTGTTATCCTTTTTTCAGTTCTTCTTCTCTTTTCAGGGTGTGCCAATACCCAGGAGGCGACGAGGAGAGACTTCCATCCTCCTTCAAAAAATTATCCGATCGCTGTGTTCCCAGTTGAGAACCTGAGCAGAACCATTGCTCCTCTCAAAGAGATAAGAGAATCATTTATTAACACGCTAAAAGCAGATGGATTCGAAGTCCTTGAAGAGGAGAGGCTCGAGAAATTTATGGCCAAACACCGGATCCGTTACGTTGGCGGATTAGATTCGTTGACGGCCCAGGCATTCAAGAAAGAGACCGGAACAGAAGCGGTTCTCATCACATCCCTTGAACTTTACAACGAGATAATTCCTCCCAAGATCGCTTTGACCGCGAGACTGGTTTCGACCGGCGACCGAACGAACATTTTGTGGATGGACGGCGTAGGAATGGCAGGAGATGACTCCCCTGGGATTCTCGGATTAGGGCTCATCGAAGATCCTCGGCAGCTCCTGAAAAAGGCTCTGGGATTTCTTTCTCATTCTCTTCTTGGATACTTGACAAGCGAAAAGGGAGGAACCAGCGTTAAAAGTCCAAAAAGGAAATTTCAACCGAAAGTATATTTCCTTTCCCCCGAGATCCGTCAGGACAAGAAATATATTGTGGCAGTGCTCCCTTTTTTGAATTGGAGCGATAGGATAAATGCCGGGGAGGTTGTGGCACTTCAATTTGTAAAGGAGTTAACGAAATTGGAGGATTTTGATGTCATTGAGTTTGGGGTGGTGAGGCAGAGACTCCTCAATGCAAGGGTCATCATGGACGAAGGCATTTCCCTTCCCGATGTGGACAATGTTGCAAATTATTTGATGGCTGACCTGATCTTTACCGGCAAGGTAATGAATTATGAAGATTATCAAGGTACCTGGGGTGTTCCCAAAGTGGATTTCTTTATCTCTGCCATTGAGCGGAAGAGTCGAAAAATCGTATGGACTTCGAATAGTTATAATCAAGGAAACGATAAGGTCTATTTATTTGATTGGGGAAGGGTCAATACCGCTTATGCCATGACATCGCAAATGATGCGATGGATTGGGGAAATGATCCTTGAAGATAGTAAAAGGGCTCAAGGGGTGAAGCATTCAAGTGGTCAAGGGAAATAAATTATGAAAGAAAAGGAGTAAGATGAGAGAATATTCCTGGGCATTAAGGATTATCTTGATGGTCGGTTTACTTGGTGGGGCAATCGGAATTGTATCCGGTCAAAATTTGCCTGTCATGAGTGGGAAAAAGATTGTTGCATCAGTGAATGGGGAGCCGATCACTCTGGAAGAGTTTGATCAGGAACTGCCCTCCCTGGGTAAAAAGCAAGGCGAGAAGAAGAATGAACGACAATTACTCAACCGCCTGATCAATACAAGGCTCATTATACAGGAAGGGAGAAGGATCGGCCTTGATGAGTTGCCAGAAATAAAGAACATGGTAGATGTTTATTCAAAGGTGATACTAAGGGAATTATTGATTGAAAGGCAATTTAAAGACATCAAGGTGGATGAGAAGGATGTGGAGAGGTTTTATAAGGAGTCTGTGAAAGAATGGAGAGTAAATTCGGTTTTATTTGATAAAGAAGAGGGTGCAAAGAAATTCGAGGAGGAGATCAAGTCAGGTAAGACTTTTGATGAAGTGGCGAAGAGAGTGATTGAGGAGGGGAAGGCAAAGGGAGGTGAGGAGAAAAATTATCTGAGGAAGAAAGACTTCCACCCTCAGATCGCTACAATGATTTCCAAGATGGAGGTGGGTTCCGTCAGTCCCATCATTCCGCTCCAAACCGGATTCTTAATTCTAAAAATTGAAGACATCCGTTATCCTGAAAATCCCGAGGCAAGGGAACTGGCAAAGAAGGAGGCTCTTGATTGGAAGAGGGTGGAAGCCTTAAACAGATACAAAGAGACTTTAATCAAGAAGTATGTCAAAGTCCATCAGAATATTGTCGACCGGCTGGACTATGAAGCCAAAGAGCCCAGGTTCGAAGCCCTCTTGAAGGATAAGAGAGTCGTTGCAGAAATAAAGGGAGAAAACCCTATTACTGTGGGAGAACTGAGCGAATACATCAAGCAACAATTTTATCATGGAGTGGGGCTGGCCGCTGAAAGTAAAAGGCTGAACTCGAAAAAGATTTCCATATTGCAGGAGATGCTCGAAAAAAGGGTCTTGAGAAAAGAGGCGCTCCGGCTGGGCCTTGATAAGACAGAGGGTTACAAGAATAAGGTAAAGGAGTATGAGTATTCAGTGATCTTCGGGGCATTCATCAAGAAAGTGGTGGACCCGGATATCAAGATCATGGAGGAAGAGCTGAAGGCTTATTATAAGGAACATATTAAAGAGTATACCTACCCTGAGATGATGAAAATTGACAGCCTTGTTTTTGCCAAAAGAGATGATGCAGAGGAGTCTATTGAAAAACTGAGGAAAGGGACAGAGTTCCAATGGCTTTCGGCCAATGCAGAAGGACAGGTGGATAAGAACACCAAAGGACTTTTGGCCTTTGGGGGGAAGTTGCTGACAACAAAAAAATTGCCTGAAGGAGTCCAGAAAGTGGTCTCCGGAGTCAAACCCGGAGATTTCAAGCTGTATGCAAGTCCTGAAGGCCATTTTTATGTTTTGTTCATCCAAGGAGTAATTCCGGCTCGACCTCAGCCTTATGAGGAAGCGAGGGAAGATGTCGGGAAGAAAATTTTTAATGAGAAAGTTAACAAAGCGATTGAAGATTGGGCGGATAAACTAAGGGCAGTTTCTGATGTGAAAGTCTATCTGAAAGATAATAATTAAAGGGTTCTTGGGGTCAAGGGTTCAAGTAATCAAATCTTAGTTATTGACCTGTGACACAACCCTTTAGGATCAAATATTGAACCCGTGAACCCTCGAATCCTAGAACCCTTAAGGGAAATGGAGAAGATATGCCACGGTTCGACTTGAGACATAAAGCTATCATCTTGGGAATACTTCTCGTTGTGGGCCTCGTCCTTTCATACGCTTATGTTGGAGCGCAACAAAAAAGGACACTCGGTGGTGCTCCAACCACAGGAAAGAAGTTTGTAAGCAAAAACTGCCTCGACTGCCACAAGAAATTTGCTGATAAATATCTGGTGATGAAAGATGTTCATCTACCCGTCAAAGAAAAAAAATGCGAGGATTGTCACCTTCGGCATGGTTTAATACCGAAATTGATTTTGAAGAAAGAAGGAAATGAGATCTGCTATCCCTGTCACGGTAAAGATAAAATAGGGATGAACAAGCCGAATGTTCATACCGTGCTGAAGAGGGGAAAATGCGTTCAGTGCCATAATCCCCATGCCTCCCAGGCAGGTCACCTGTTAAAATCAGAGGGCAATGAAGCTTGTTATCAATGTCATAAAAAGGAAAATTATGAAAAGAAGGTGGTCCATAAAGCCGTTCAAACAAAGGGCTGCACGACCTGCCATTTCTCCCACAGTTCTGACCAAAAAGACCTTTTGGTGAAGGCAGAGACTCCTCTCTGTCTTGGCTGTCATGACATCAGCAAGCCATCCTTTAGAAAAGCTCACGCCAATTATCCCGTGAATCAAGCCATCTGTTCCGTCTGCCATAATCCGCATTCTTCATTGCAAGCAAAACTTCTGAAAACGAGTGCTCATGACCCTGTTGTCTCGGCTCAATGTGATGCATGCCATAAGCCAGCTTCGGATCCAAAACCTTTTGGCACTACTGAAACAGGGAGTAAGCTTTGCTACAATTGTCATGACGTCTCTAAGCTGAAGGCGGGCGGGAAGGTTGACCACGCCCCTTTCAAAAATGGGATGTGCGCCTCCTGCCATTTTCCCCATGCCTCAGAAAACATCAAACTTCTTGTTAAGAGAGGTAATCTTCTCTGTTTCGATTGTCATAAAGAGAAAGTAGAAAAGGTAGCCTTTAATCATGCTCCCATCACCAGCGGAAATGGATGTGTTTCCTGTCATCCTCCTCATGCGGCTAAGAATAAGGGGCTTCTTAATTTAATGGACGGAGCTCTCTGTTTTTCATGCCATTCAAAAACGAAGGAGTCTCAAAAATTAAAAGTTTCCCACGTTCCTTTTAGCGAGGGAGAATGCAATGCCTGCCATAATCCTCATGGATCGAATATCAAGCATATTCTGAAAGATAGGATGGATAAGGTTTGTTATGCGTGCCATACCGATGCAGAGGCAAAGTTTTTGAAGACCTATACCCATCGTCCGGTTCTGGATGCTAACTGCGATTCATGCCATCAATCCCATGGATCCAATCAGGAGAAGCTCATCAAATCAGCCGGATCTAAGATGTGTGCCCAGTGTCACGGGGACCTCATGAAGGCCGAAACCAGCGGTTCGAATCACAACCCTTTTACAGAAGGCTTGTGCCTCACATGCCATGATGCCCATGGAAGTAATATCGCCGGGATAATTGTCGGGAAGCAGGGCACTCTCTGTTTTTCTTGCCACGATGATTTGAGTAAAGGTCTCAAAGCCGCAAAAAGCCAACACAACCCCTCATTAATGGATGAATGTACAAAGTGTCATGGCCCCCATAAGACAAAGTTGAGCAACCTTCTTCTGGCAAAGAGCCCTGATCTTTGCCTCTCCTGCCATAAAGACTTGAAAGTAAAGATAGACAAGGAGAAGGCCCACTCGCCTGCTGCCAGAGATTGCGAAAGATGCCATAAGCCCCATTTTTCAGAACAGCCTAACCTGATGGCTCAAGCAATTCAACCTCTCTGTGGTGATTGCCACGACCTTAAAAAGACCTCTTTCAATAAGGCGCATCTCAATATCGAGCCATTCGTGATGGATTGCAGGCATTGTCATGATCCCCATGCTTCAAAAGACCCGAAGTTCTTCAAGGTTGTGGTTCATCCTCCATTTGCGGGGAGATCGTGTGAGGACTGTCACATTGTAGAAAAGAGATAATTCGCATAGGGCATAGCGCAGAGTGCATTGCACAAAGCGAATACTGATATGATAAAAAGATAGAACTTAGCAATAACGAGAGGATTATCATATGAGGCTATTGTTTAAATTGCTTTTTTTGCTGGCCATGATCATTTTCGTTTTGGTTTTTTCCCTGGCTTACGGCCAGAACAAATTCAAACTGAAACTTGGCGCCCAGGGGAAACTCTGTCTGGAATGCCACGATGCCTTCAAAGAGAAGCTCAAGAGTCGATTTGTGCATACTCCCGTGAAATCAGGAGAGTGTTCGGAATGCCATAATCCTCACACCTCTTCCCACGGGAAATTGCTGGACGAAGATACGAATAAGATCTGCTTTAAGTGCCATGAAGGAATTGTACCTAAGAATTCCAAAAGCAGTCATAAAGTTGTTATGGAAGGTAATTGTGTGAAATGCCACGATCCTCATGCCTCAAATAATAAATTCAATCTTCTTAAAGCGGGGAATGAACTCTGCTTTGGTTGTCATAAGGATGTTGGCGATGCTGTGGCAAAAGTCAAATTCAAACATGATCCAGTGGAGAAAGGATGTTTGACCTGTCATGATCCCCATGCGTCTGCTAAAGCGGATCAACTCCTCAAGAATGATCTGGTCGCCCTCTGTGTAAGCTGTCATAAGACTGAACGGCCATCCTTTGCGAAGCAGCACATGAATTATCCGGTGGCGAAGGCGAAATGCAACTCGTGCCATGATCCCCATGGTTCAAATAAGGGGGGGATCCTTTTTAATAACGCCCATGCTCCGGTTGCGAACAGAATGTGCAGCCAGTGCCATGAAGCACCTGATTCTCCAAATGCACTTCGAACCAAGAAGGCGGGATTCGAATTATGCAGGGGCTGCCATGCCAACATGATGAATGATGTATTCAACAAGAATCGTGTACACTGGCCTCTGGTAGATAAAGTGGGGTGTTTAAACTGTCATGAGCCCCATGCCTCTGAACAGAAAAAACTTCTGACGGGAGATATGAAAAGTCTCTGCGGAAAGTGTCATCCAGACACCATGGAAAGGCTGGAAAAGCTGGCGGAGTTAGAAAGAAAGGAAAGGGCAGCAAAACCTGCCGCCAAAGGAAAAGAAGAGAAGGGGGCCATCACCCATAATCCAGTACAGGGTGGAGAATGCTCCGCCTGCCATTTGCCCCATGCCTCAGATAGCGCCTACCTCATGAATCATCCTTCGATCATTGAGGTTTGCGGAACTTGCCACGAGTGGCAAAAGCATGCCTCCCACCCGATTGGGGAGAAGATTTTCGACTCAAGAAATAAGAATCTGACGGTACAGTGCCTGAGTTGTCACAGGGCCCACGGAACGGGGAATAGAAATTTGATTTCCTTTCCCACTATTACGGATCTATGCGTTCAATGCCACAAACAATTCAAGAGGTGATAAGATGGCGAAAGGTTTAAAAATCCTTTTAATCCTCAGTCTTCTGTTTTTTCCCATGAAGTCTTTTAGCGCTGAGACGGCCAAGTTGAGGCATCTTCAGTCTATCTATTTTGATGAGAAAGGGAGTAATTTAAAGGAGCCCGAATGTGTTGCGTGTGATGGAAAGTCTCTTTTGGTCGTGGGAGATACTGGGAACGACCGCCTCGTCCGATATACATTTCAGGATAAGAGCTTAAAGGCTGGAAACGAGATTAAAATCCCCCAATTATCAAATCCCATTCGGGTTCAAATCAATTCCAAAGGAGAGATTTTTGCTTTGGACGGTAAGAAACGCCGCATTATCCGGCTGAACCCAGACGGGACATTTAAAGGCTATGTCGATGGAGAAGGCATTCCATCTCCTTCGACCTTTGTTCCAAGAAGCTTTAAGATAGACAGAAATGATAATATCTCCATTCTTGATATATTTTCAGGGCGTGTGATCGTGCTTTCACCCGACGGGAAGTACCAGAAGCAGATTCCATTTCCTAAAGATTATGGTTTTTTCTCAGACCTGACGGTTGATCCCAAAGGGAGTGTGTTGTTGGTTGACTGTGTCAAGGCAATGGTCTTTTCTTCCACGAAAGATTCCAATAGCTTTTCTCCTTTAACGAAGAGTCTGAGGGAATATTTAAATTTTCCTACGAGCATCACAACGGATACCAGGGGGACCATCTATATTGTTGACGAGAATGGGAGCGGCATTGTTGTTCTCGGGCAGGACGGATCTTATCTGGGACGGCAGCTTAGCATGGGATGGAACGAAGGGCTCCTATATTTCCCGAGCCAGATGTGCATCAACGAAAAAGGAGAGGTCTTTATTGCAGATCGGGGCAATAGCCGAGTTCAGATATTTACGCTGGTTAAATAGAAACCATCATGCATTGAACTAAAGTTAATCCTCACCCTGTCCCACCAAGGTTTTATTATCTCTTTTGATTTTTGGCCTTTTCCATGGTAAAAATTAATTATAGGTTTGCTTAAATCAAACAGGAGGTCCGGCCATGAAATGTTATGTGTGTGCAAAGCAGGGAGTAGATAAGGATGCCGTGGCAATCTGTATCGTCTGTGGGATGGGACTCTGCCTGGGGCATGCATTCAAGGAAGAGTTATTGGTAAGGGATATCATTGACTGGGGATTCGGAGAGGAACGAATTGAATATCCGCATACCCTCCCTCGGTTCATCTGTGCGGAGTGTAAATTGGCGATTGAACAGAGGGTGAAAGTGCAGAGAAAATAGACCGGGAGATAAAAAAGGTTGTTTTTTCTCATGAGATTATCAATAATAATCCTATGAAGAAAAAAATATTAGTCGTTGAAGATGAAGAGAGCCTCAGGCTTCTTTATGAAGAGGAGCTGAAGTTGGAAGGATATGAGGTTCTTACCGCCGGGAATGGAAGAGAAGCCATTCAACAGTTGGAGACGGGGAAACCCGATCTGATCATTCTCGACATTGTCATGCCTGTGATGGATGGGATGGAGGCTTTAGGCCGGATTGTCAGTAAGGAGAGGAAGATCCCCATCATCCTCAATACCTCTTATTCAGGGTACCGACAGGATTTTATGAGTTGGGCAGCGGATGCCTATGTGACGAAGTCAGATGACCTCACTGAATTAAAAAAGAAGATTCGAGAACTTTTAGAGAAGGGTAAGGCTCGGTGAAGAAAACCCTGGCCATGATCTTAGCAGGCGGTCGAGGGGAAAGGCTTTATCCCCTGACTCGGGATCGAGCTAAACCCGCCGTTCCTTTTGGTGCCATTTATCGGATCATTGACTTCACTCTTTCCAACTGTCTCAACTCCGGTATCCGCCGCATCTATACCCTCACCCAATATAAATCGACCTCTCTTCACCGTCACATCCAATTGGGATGGAACATCCTTTCAGCCCCTCTGGGAGAGTTTATCGAGGCCATTCCCGCCCAGCAGAGGATTGATGAGCACTGGTATCAAGGGACAGGGGATGCGATTTTTCAAAACATTTATACCTTACAAGTGGAAAGGCCTGACTTGGTCTTGATCCTCTCGGGTGATCACATCTATAAAATGGACTATCGGAAGATGATCGCCTTCCACTTGGAAAAAGGGGCGGATCTGACGGTCGCTGCCATCCGGATGGATCGAAAGCTTTCCAGGGAATTTGGCGTAATCGAGATAGATGGAAAATGGCGAATCGTTGGTTTCCAAGAGAAACCTGAGGAACCCAAGACCATTCCTAGAGACCCGGGAGGGATCTTGGCTTCCATGGGGATCTATGTTTTCAATACCGAGGTGTTGGTGAGGCGATTGATCGAGGATGCTCGCTCTGATTCGAGCCATGATTTTGGTAAAGATATCATCCCCATGATGAGTGAGAAGGATCAAGTCTTTGCTTTTGATTTCAGACAAGGGGATTGCGGAGGCACGGGATATTGGAGAGATGTGGGGACGATCGATGCCTATTATGAAGCGAATATGGATTTGATCTCCGTCACCCCTCAACTCAATCTCTACGATCCCCAGTGGCCCATCCTGACCTATCAACCCACCTCTCCCCCTGCCAAAACCGTTTGGATCGAGGAGGGAAGGGTAGGGACAGCACTCAATTCCATCATCTCCAATGGTTGCATTATCAGTGGTGGTAATGTTAAGCGATCGATCCTCTCACCTAAAGTGATGGTTCACAGCTTTGCGGAAATTGAAGATTCCATCCTCCTGGAAGGGGGGGATGTCGGAAGAAATGCAAAGATCAAGAGGACGATCATCGACAAAGAGGTTCAGATCCCTCAGGGAACGGAGATCGGCTACCATCTGGATGAAGATGCAAAGCGATTCACGGTGACCGCCTCAGGGATTGTTGTGGTTCCTAGAGGAATCAGACTTTAATATTATTGAGTTCCTCCCATTTTTAAACTGCAGATCTCTAGAAAAACGATTATTCAATTGTTCCACACAATCTATCCACTCCTCTTGGGTAGGATACCCATTCAAAGAGGGTGTCATTCAAAATTTTTTTTGAATTGTTTGACAAAATTTTTCTGGAAATATATGATGTCAAACCAGAAATATAGCTGGAAAGGAGGCGAGGTATTTATCCATACAGGGTAGGAAGCGATCATCTTTTCTGATACCTTGAAACCACATGAAGGGAGGAGCGACGATGAAAAAAAAGTTGTTTGTCATCTTACTGGTAGGTGTATTTTCAGTGACGGGACTGTCTTCTTGGGGCTTTGCTGCCCCAGCCAAAGAGGCTCCCAAAACCATTAAAATTGGGTCTTCGTGTTCCCTGACGGGTCCCTTCGGATCAGGAGGGGCCATGAGCAAGGCCGGATATGAGATAGCCATGGAACATATCAACCAAAAGGGAGGTGTTTTTGTTAAAGAGTTTAATAAAAAAATTCCTTTAGAACTCATTCTCTTGGATGATGAATCGAATATGACTCTGACGGTAAGCCGAATGGAAACCCTTTATACCGCCAACGATGTGGTGGCCTACCTGGGTGGATTTTCCAGTCCTATCCATGCGGCACAGGCTCCCATTGCAGAAAAGAATAAAGTTCCGCTCTTGATGGTGGCCACTTATCTTTATAGTATCCACCAGAAGGGATACAAATATAACTTTTCTCCTTTCCCCAAATCCCCTGACTGCGCCAAGGCAGTCTTTGATTTACTGGATTCCATTCCAGCAGCACAGAAGCCTAAAAAAGTAGCCATCTTCATGGAAAAGGCGCCCGTCGGAATGGAGTTGGGTGACATGTGGAAGGATGAATCTGTCAAACGCGGTTACGGGGAACCCCTTTATAGAGACCAGCCTAGAGAGATGAAGGACTTTTCGCCCCTTATCATGGCAGCCAAGGCAGAGGGTTCAGAGGTATTGCTCACCGGTCCCACTACTCCCGAAGGGATTACGATGACCAAGCAGTTGAAAGAACTCGACTACAATCCCAAATTCTATTTTGCTTACCGTGGCCCTGACCCGGTGGCTTGGGGAAAGGCATTGGGGAAAGACGGTGATTATGTCACATTGGGTCCGGGGTGGAACTCCGGGCTCAAATTCCCAGGAGTCAAAGAACTCAATGAAAGCCACATGAAGAAGTTCGATCGGCCAGCGGATGTGATGGTAGGTCCAGCCTATGCATGTGTTCAGGTATTGGCGAATGCAATCGAAAAGGCAGGGACCTTGGACAGGGTGAAGGTGAGAGATGCTATTGCCGCTACCAATATGATGACCGTTATCGGTCCCCTCAAATTCCGGCCAGACGGAACAGGTGTGGTCATTTTCTTCAGTGTCCAGTGGCAAAAGGGGAAGCAAGAAGTCGTATTTCCGAAAGAGTATGCTACCGCCCCATTTGTTTACCCCATGCCTAAATGGTCGGAAAGGTAATCACTACCCCGGCAGCAGGAGACCACGGCTTTTAGCCGTGGTGGAATGCCCCATCGTGTGGCCGGGATGTCGCCCCACATGGGCTTCGGATAGGGGACCACGGGTTTTGCCCGTGGGGCTCCATTATAAACTGGAAAGTGAATCTTCTTCCATTGAAGCTCCTCCTTTGGGGGAGCTTCAATGTTAATAAAAGATCTTTCTTCAAATCATTCATTTTTGGGGAAAGATCCCGCCCTATGGGTGTGGAGCTTTCATCTGAGGAAAGCGGTCTAAGATGCCCCTTTTACAGGTAGAGAAATTAATAAAATCCTTCGGGGGATTGATGGCCCTCTGTGAGGTGAGTTTTGAGATTTTTGAGGGGGAGATATTTGGTGTCATTGGTCCCAATGGGTCAGGCAAAACCACTCTCTTTAATGTCATCACGGGTTTCCTGAAAGCCAACTCAGGGAAAGTGACTTTTATGGGGAAGGATATAACGGGTTTCCCTCCCCATAAGCTATGCAGACAAGGGGTCGCTCGTATATTTCAACTGGTCAAGCCTTTTCACCAGTTAACAACCTTCAAGAATGTCATGGTGGGCCGTGCCTACGGAAAAGATCCTGCGTCCAATATCAGAAAAGCGAAAGAAGAAGTGGTTGAAATTCTCAACTTCGTTGGCTTGGGGAATAAGAGTGAGGTCCTTGCCTCTCAACTCACCATGGCTGAGCGCAAGAGATTGGAATTGGCAAGAGCTTTAGCCGTACACCCTCAACTGCTCTTGTTGGATGAATTGATGGCTGGTTTGAATTCGGCTGAAACAGAGATTGCGATGGAATTAGTAAAAAAGATAAGGAGCTCGGGGATAACGGTGATCATGGTTGAGCACATTATGAAAGCGGTTTTGGGAATCTCCGATCGGGTCATCGTGCTCAATGCTGGAGAAAAGATTGCTGAAGGTTCACCTAAGGAAGTGGTGAAAAATCAGTTGGTCATCGAGGCCTACCTGGGGAAGTAATCCGATGTTGGAGATAGACAGGATAAATGTCTCCTATGGAGACCTTCAGGCCCTTTGGGATATCTCCTTTAAGGCCGAAGAGAAAGAGATTGTGGCGCTCATCGGTCCCAATGGTGCGGGGAAGACGACGACCCTCAAGACCATCACTGGGCTGTTAAGATCATTTGCTGGAGAGATTAGGTTTGAAGGGCAGGCAATGGAAAAGGTGCCGATCCATAAGAGAGTGGAAATGGGAATCAGCCTGGTTCCAGAAGGAAGAGGGCTTTTTCCTGGAATGAGTGTTTTAGAAAATTTGGAATTGGGAGCCTTTACAGCCAAAGGTCGTAGCTGTAAGGAAGAAACTCTTGAACAGGTTTATGAGCTATTCCCCATCTTAAAGAATAGAAAGAAACAGGCAGCCGGAACTCTAAGTGGAGGAGAGCAACAGATGTTGGCCATCGGAAGAGGATTGATGTCCAAACCAAAACTTCTCCTCTTTGACGAACCCTCTTGGGGGCTCTCCCCTCTTTTGTCGAAGGTTATTTATGAGGTGATCAATCAGATCAACCATTCCGGGGTGACCATCCTACTGATTGAACAAAACGTCCGAATAGCCTTGGAATTGGCCAATCGTGCTTATGTCGTTGAGAACGGACGTATTGTGAAACAGGGTGATAGCCGGAATATGCTTAACGATCAACATATCCGGGAGGCTTATCTTGGTACGGAATCGGTTTAAGGGATTATAAGTCATGAGTTTGCAAGTGTTCGCCCAGAGTTTAATTTTTGGCATCTTCGTCGGGGGGCTTTATGGGCTGGCGGCAGTAGGGCTTTCCCTCGTCTTCGGGGTGATGAAGATGTTGAATGTCGCCCATGGTGAGTTGCTGATGCTGGGGGGATATGTGACCTTCTGGTTCTTCTCTCTCTATCATATCGATCCTTTTCTCTCCCTACTTCCGTCAGCGTTTGTTCTCTTCCTGATAGGGATGGGCCTTTACAAAGGGCTCTTCTCTCCACTGGCGAAGCTCCATGAAGAGGTGAAGATCAAAAATTCTTTACTCATTGGTTTCGGCCTCTCTCTGGTCTTCCACAACCTTGCCATCCGACTCTGGACAGCTGATGAGAGGAGTGTAACCGTCTTCTATTCTGGATGGGGGTTCAGTTTATTTGGACTTCGTTTTCCCATTATCCGTTTGGCCGGTTTGGTCTTGGCAACCATTGTCATTCTTGCTCTCCAACAGTTTCTCACCAAGACCTATTTTGGTAAGGCCATCCGGGCGACGACCGAGAACTGGGAGTCCGCGGCTTTGATGGGGATCAATATCGAAAAGACCTCCATGATCTCTTTTGCCCTTGGGGCCACGTTGGCTGCGATGGCTGGTACCATCGTGAGTGTCGGTTATGCCATTCATCCAGCCATGGGTTTGGAGTGGACTCTGAAAGCCCTCATCGTTGTAGTGTTAGCCGGGTTGGGGAACATTGGAGGAGCCTTTGTGGCCGGGGTGCTATTAGGAGCAGTTGAGTCGGTCAGTACATTGTTTGTCGGTCCCTACATGGAAGTCGTCGGCCTGGTAATCTTTCTCTTAGTGTTAGAGTTGAGACCTCAGGGATTGTTTGGCAAAAGAATTGGCGAAGGAGGATAAGTTGCCCACTCATCGAAAAGTTCTTTTTCTAAGTATAGGGATCGCCATCTTTCTCGCCCTCGTTCCATTATTGACGAAAAGAAATGATCTCATCAATTTAATGGTCCTTATCTTTCTATTTATCTGCTTAGCCCAGAGTTGGAATATCCTCGCTGGCTATGCAGGACAGGTGAGTTTGGGACATGCTGCCTTCTTTGGGTTAGGAGCGATCACCACACGGGTTTTATGGGTGTGGGGAACTCCATTCTTATTGGCCTTTCTCGTCGGAGGGGTCGTGGCTGTGATCTTTGCTCTGATCATCGGCCATCCTGCACTCCGTTTAAAAGGCATCTACTTTGCTATTGGCACCCTTGGTTTATCGCAAATATTAAAGATCACTATCGGCAATATCCTACCCACGGTAGCTGATCTGCCCGGCGATTACATCGCCACTTACAACCTGATCCCTCGCTATTACCTCTTTTTGATCTTAGCCGTCATCATGGTCGCCGTTGTCTATTGGATCAGCCATTCTAAGTTAGGATTAGGAATGGTGGCAGTCCGAGAGGATGAGGAAGCGGCAAAGGCTTCGGGGGTGAACACATTCAGGCAAAAGATGATTGCCTTGGCCATCAGCACCTTCTTCGCCGGGTTGGCAGGAGGGGCCTTTGCCTTTTACCATGTCAGTTATTATCATGACCTTCCCTTCAGTCCGATCTGGACCTTTGATGCCCTTTTGATCACCTTTGTGGGAGGGGTAGGTACCATTGTTGGTCCAATTATCGGGGCCTTCTTTTATGCGATCTTCAAGGAATTGTTTGCCCGAACCTTTCCAGAGCTCCATGTCTTAATCTTCGGAGTCCTCTTCATTCTGGTGGTTTTGCTTCTGCCCGGGGGATTGGTGGAGATGGCGGGGAGGGTACGGAAGTTAGTGACCTCCAAGAAAGCTGTGACAGGTACAGTTTAGCTCAAATGATGGTTAAAATTACTTTGGTGAGATCGATCTGATCTAAGACGGACACTCTTTTTTAGACCAGATCCTTCACATCACTGATGTTGATCTCCAGCATCTTCACCGAGGCGAGAATCCGCACTGCGTTCCGGTCGACCGCTGGTATCCCGCCGGAGAGTTCTTTTAGTTCTTGAGCCGCCTTCTTGATGGTTTTAATTCGAGTGTCGAGCTTTTTAATCTCTCTTCGAGTCATCAAACTCCCCTTATCGTGCCTAATGTCAAATGACAAAGCTCAAATTTCAAATCAATTCCAAAGTTCAAATGGTAAAGTTTTTGATTTTGGAATTTGACATTCATTTGTCATTTGCCTGCCTGCCGCAGGCAGGGATTTTGACATTTGGAATTAGAAAAATTTTTTAATTATCCATGCTTCCGCAGATCTTTGAATCGTTTGGCCTTCACCTCGTAACGAGGCAAGGAATTGAATGGATGAACCTCGATGTTGTAACCGAGGTTCGTTTTCAATCGTAGTTGATCTTTCAATTGAGTAAGAATGGCTTCACGATTTTTTTCCTCTTCCGGTAAGATTTCTATCTTGAGTGTGATGTCATCAAGATCTCCTTTCTTCGTGACCACTGCCTCAAATTCGTTGCTCAGCCCTTTGATAGAATGAACCACTTCTTCAATGGCTGAAGGAGCGAGCAAAACACCTTTGATCTTGGTGATATCATCTGCCCTTCCAGCGACCCCTCCTTGAATGATGCGGAAGGTTCTTCCACAGGGACAGGGTTCTTTCGACCATTCTGCCACGTCCTTGGAATCGAATCGGATGCAGGGCTGGGCGATCCGGTCAAGAGCTGTAATGATGATCTTTCCTTTACGGCCCGGTTCCTCGATGATCTTTCCTGTTTCAATATCCTCTAACTGGGTGAGAAAGAGGGCCTCGTTCACATGAAGGCCGCCGGGTTGGGCAGTGCATTCGAAACCCCACGCACCAATCTCTGTAGCACCGACATGATCATAGACCTTCGCACCCCAAGCCTCCTCCATCCTCTGCTTGGTGGAGGGGATGCTGGCGCCCGGTTCGCCGGCACAGGTGATCTTTCTGATGGTGAGGTCTCGAGCAGGATCGATGCCCAGTTTTTTTTTGGCGGTATCGGCCATTCCTAATACATAAGTCGGAGTGGCCATCATGGCATTGGCACGAAGTTCCTGAATCTTCAGGATGCGAGCTTCCGTATCGAGCACTCCACCTGGAATGACTTCACATCCGATCTTTTCAGCCGCATAGTGACCCGCCCAGAAAGCGACAAAAATATTATATCCAAAGGGAAGGAAAACCCTATCCGTTTTCCGATAACTTTGGGCATAGAGGAGGTAAGCCCAGGCTTCTGCCCACCACTCCCAGTCCTGCCAGGTATCGGGCTGATAGACTGGAGTTCCAGTTGTTCCACTGGTCTGCCGGAATTCGGTAACCTCTTCCAAGGGCACGCAAAGAGCATCTCCATAAGGAAAAGGATCCTTTCTCTGAATATCCCTCATCATGGCCTTTTCCACCTTCGGAATTTTTGACACATCTTCGTAAGTTTTAATGTCACCGGGTTCAAGCCCTGCCTGTTGATAAAGCCCTCGATGAAACTTCGACCTCTCATAGGCCCATTCTAAAATCCTCTTAAACTTTTTGAGTTGGAGATCTCTCATTTTCTCCATCGGGAGAGTTTCGATAAGTGGGTTCCAGTAGACATCGCTCTCTTTTTGGGAAGCTTTCATTTTGTCTTCTCCTCTACCTGTGACCTGTCCCGCCAGAAGCTGGAGTAGACAGGATTTTTTTTAGAATCCGATCTGATATTTTTTGTGCGAGGTTTCGGATGGTCTTGATCTCCTTGGAAGTCATTCCGTCCCAATGGACCCCTGCGGTCACCACCACATTTCTTTTCAATTGAG
>Ga0315281_10003172_pt1 | contig 24171 bp, 20 predicted proteins | sample YL17G07_0_MG_FD_204540 | JGI IMG/M metagenome (GOLD analysis project Ga0315281, IMG submission 204540) | Sediment microbial communities from Yellowstone Lake, YNP, Wyoming, USA - YL17G07_0 | ecosystem: Environmental > Aquatic > Freshwater > Lake > Sediment | place: USA: Wyoming | collected... | reverse complement strand
CCCGCGGAGTACTACGCGCAGCTCACGCGCACGCCCTTCGGCGACGAGGCGACGCTCGACTTCGCGCGCGCGGCGATCGAAGGCGAGAACCTCGGCAGGAACCCGGCGGACGTCACCGACATCCTGGGCGTAAGCCTGTCGACGCACGACTACGTCAACCACGGCTTCGGCCCCGAGAGCCGCGTCTCGCAGGACCACCTGCTGCGCGTGGACCGGCTGCTGGCGAGTTTTTTCGACTACCTCGACAAGCGCATCGGCATGGACAAGGTGCTGGTCGCGTTCACCGCCGACCACGGCTTCATGAACGCCCCGGAATACAGCGCGAGCATCGGCCTGGGCGGGGCAAGGCTGAATTCCGCCAAGCTGATCACCGACCTCAATGAAGCGCTGGCCGCGCGGTTCGCGGTCAAGAATCTGGCGCTGCGCCTGTCGTACCCGACCATCATCCTCGACCAGGCGGCGATCGCGAAGAACTTCCTCAACCACGCCGAAATCGAGGCGGTGGCGCAGCGCTTCGTGCTGGGATTTCCGGGCGTGGCAAACGTCTACACGCGTACCCAGCTGGAAAACGGCAGCCTGCCCGAGTTGCCTCTCGCCACGCAGGTGCTGCGCGCGTGGAACCGCGAAATAAGCGGCGACCTGTACGTGATCCAGAACGCCTTCAGCCTGTTCGGCGGGCTGGTGGCGACGCACGGTTCGCCCTACACCTACGATACCAACGTGCCGCTGGCGTTCTACGGCAAGACATGGATCAAGCCGGGCAAGTATCCGCGCGCCGCGGCAGTCGCCGATATCGCGCCGACGCTGTCCTACCTGCTGGAGATCCGCCCGCCTTCTGGCAGCGAGGGGCGGGTGCTCGAAGAAATTCTCAAGTAGAGACTATTCCCGCTCCAGCTCGAAAGCCTTGTGCAGGACGCGCACGGCCAGTTCGGCGTATTTCTCGTCCACCACCACCGAGATCTTGATTTCCGAGGTCGAGATCATCTGGATGTTGATCCCCTCCTCGGCCAGGGTGCGGAACATCTGCGCCGCGATGCCCGCGTGCGAGCGCATGCCCAGGCCCACCACCGAGACTTTCGCCATGCGGTCGTCGCCGGTGATTTCACGGCACTTGATGGCCGGCTTGACCTGGTCGTTCAACATGCGCATCGCCTTGGCCATGTCGGCGCGGCCGAGCGTGAACGACAAGTCGGTGGTGCCGTCGTGGCCGACGTTCTGCACGATGACGTCCACGTTGATGCCGGCATCGGCGATCGGCCCGAGGATCGCATAGGCGATGCCCGGCTTGTCGGGCACGCCGTGCACGGTGATCTTGGCCTCGTCGCGCTGCATCGCTACGCCCGAGACGACTGCTTTTTCCATGGCCATGTGCGGGTCATCCTCGAAAGTAATCAGCGTGCCCGAGCGCGCTTCCTCCGCCACCGGGATCTTCGGGTCGGTGAGGCTGGAGAGCACGCGCGTGGGCACTTTGTACTTGCCGGCGAATTCGACCGAGCGGATCTGCAGCACCTTGGAGCCGGCGCTGGCCAGTTCGAGCATTTCTTCGAAGCTGATGCTCGCCAGGCGCCGCGCCTCGGGCACGATGCGCGGATCGGTGGTGTAGACGCCGTCGACGTCGGTGTAGATCTGGCACTCATCGGCCCCCAGCGCGGCCGCCAGCGCCACCGCCGACGTATCCGAGCCGCCGCGGCCGAGCGTGGTGATGTTGCCGCCTTCGTCCACGCCCTGGAAGCCGGCCACCACCGCGACGCAGCCGTTCTCCAGGTCCTGGCGCAGGCGCATTTCGTCGATCGACACGATGCGCGCGCGGGTATGGGCCGAATCGGTGAGAACCTTCACCTGCCAGCCGGTATAGCTGCGCGCCTTCACGCCCAGCGCGAGCAGCGCCATCGCCAGCAGGCCGACCGTCACCTGCTCGCCGGTCGAGGCGACGACGTCGAGTTCGCGCGGGTCGGGATGCTCCTGGACGCCGGCGGCAAGCGACAGCAGCCGGTTGGTCTCGCCGGACATGGCCGAAGGCACGACCACGACGCGGTGGCCGGCCGACTGCCACTTGGCGACGCGCCAGGCGACGCTACGGATGCGCTCGATGGTGCCAACCGAGGTGCCGCCGAATTTCTGGACGATCAATGCCATGCTGGACGGGGAAAGGTGGGTCTGGCGGAGAGTGAGTCTTTAAAGTTCTTATCCAACACGGTCCAGCGAAGTCCTAAGTTTGACTGGTACGAGTCTTAGAATCAAGACAACTCGCCTGGACACGGTAGGTCGAGGCCCCTTGCGCTGAATCACGGGCTCGCGGCGCTAGCGGAAGCCGGATGCGCCTATCCGGCGACGCCGAGGCGTAGACTGAGCTATCGGCAGGCGCAGGGGAGTTTCCACCATGTTCATCTTCTTATCCAGATACACGATTGCAGCATTAGGCGTGGCTTTTTGCAGCACCGCCATGGGACAACTTTCCATTATTGGTTCGTATGACAGATGCGTGAGTGACTCTTCCGCTTTTGCGCGGGACGAGAAATTGAATGAGGTGGTAACGGAGCACCTTGCCAACATTCAGCGGGAAATTGATTCTTCAGTAGACCTGTCAAGAATAGCTGGTATGGCTGGACTGGGGGATCGTGCTATGGAAGCACGGTCAAGAGCCAATCAATATCGACAGGAACTGCAGCAAGCTTGCGCTCATATCAATCAGTCTATAAATGAGACTGACCAACGCCAGCGCCAAGCCGAGGCTGATCAAATTGCGGCGGCACAGGCCACTCAAGCCGCTGAACGCCAACGGCAAGCTGTCATTGAGTATGAATTGAACCGACGTGTATCCGGGGCGACAGATTTAATGGATGAGGTAGGGTTTTCGCAGTGGCTGGATAGCAACCAAGGAAAAACGCTTCGTCGGGACGTGTGGGATCAGGCAATAACGGCGGACAAATTTGATCGGGCCGCACAGATGTTGCGAGACTACAAACGTGTACGAAAATCCAAGTAAGTCGGATGCGCTCGATGTAGAAGTGACCCTGGCCGTTAGCGGCGCAGCCTATGGTGCTATGCCGCCGTGGGAGTGGCGCTTGCTCTGTAGCGAGTCCGATGAAGAATAAAGGGAAGCTTGAAGACGCTGTTATCAAAGCAAGGGCCAACTGGCGCAAGCAGTGCGGCAGCGACGGCTCGACTGCCGAGAATCGGCACAAAGCTTTCACTGCCTGGAAAAAGGCGGAAATCATACGGAACAAGGCGCTTCTTGTTTGGAAGAGCGAAAATTCCAATCGGCGAAAGACAAATGCCGAACGTCGCAAGCAAGTCGTCAGCACCGACTTTCTCGAAGCAGGAACTGACCGGCGCAGGCAGGCTCGACGGCCGTAAACTGTGCTAGCCCGAGCGCACCCGTTTTGACACGTGACCCCTTCGGCATGGGTAAGACGTAAGGCCGGGACACGAAAATAAGACGTTTCAGGGCGTTAAGAGACTTGACTGGCGGTGGGCGCAGTCTCCCGCGAACCCGTCTCCGCCGCAAATTCCCCATAACAGGGAAAATAACAGGGAATTTTGCGTGTTTTGGCGGGTAGAGATATGCTCCACTCCCCGGAAAGCCCCGTCCAGAACCAATCTCCAGCCACCGCCATCGTTTTTGGCGTGAAAGTGAACAGGGAATTGAATTGGACGTATCAGGAAATTAATAAGGGCGTAACAGGGAATCGGAATTACGTCACCAGAGTCGCTGCCAAAGTCCGAGAAACACCTGCTACAACCCGCACTCGGCAGCCTAGCTCAACGCCATCATACTGGCGAAATCGAGTTTTTTACGGAGCACAGCCTGCGTTCACGCAGTCCGGGGCGGCGACAGTCCGAGTTCGCGCATCATTGCATCTCGCATGGCAAACTTCTGAGCCTTGCCGGTCACGGTCTTCGGCAACTCGTTTACAAAACGAACATAGCGCGGAATTTTGTAGTGGGCGATCTGTCCACGGCAGAAATCCCGGATCTCGTCCTCGGTCGCGCGTTCTCCGGGTCTAAGTACGAGCCACGCGCAGATTTCCTCGCCCAGCACCGGGTCGGGGATACCGAACACCTGTGCTTCCAGCACCTTTGGATTACGGAAGAGATATTCCTCGATCTCGCGAGGGAAAACGTTTTCTCCGCCGCGGATCAGCATATCCTTCACTCGTCCGACGATGTTGCAATAACCGTCCGCGTCGAGCGTGGCGAGATCTCCGGTGTGCATCCAGCCGGCGGGGTCGATGGCCTCCCGGGTTGCGTCCGGATCCTCCCAGTAGCCGAGCATCACCGAGTAGCCGCGGGTGCACAGCTCGCCCCTATTACCGACCGGAACGATGCGGTCGTGCTTGTCCACTATCTTGACTTCGAGATGCGGCAGGATACGACCCACGGTCGAGACGCGTCGCTCGAGCGGATCGTCCACCGCGCTCTGAAATGATACCGGACTCGTCTCCGTCATGCCGTAGGCGATGGTGATCTCGGTCATGTGCATTTCCGCAATCACGCGACGCATGATCTCGATCGGGCAGGGCGCGCCGGCCATGATGCCCGTGCGCAGGGACGATAGGTCGTAGCTTGCAAAGTTCGGATGCGCAAGCTCGGCGATGAACATGGTCGGCACGCCGTGCAGCACGGTGCAGCGATATTCCTGCACCGCGTGCAGCGTTTCCCCGGCGTCGAAACTCTGTCCCGGAAATACCATCGTGGCGCCGGTGGCGGTGCAGGCCAGCACGCTGAGCACCATGCCGAAGCAGTGATATAGCGGCACCGGGATGCACAGGCGATCCTGCTCGGTCAGGCGCATTGCCTTGGCGCTGAAGCGCGCGTTATTCACGATGTTGTAGTGCGAAAGCGTCGCGCCCTTCGGCGATCCGGTGGTGCCGCTGGTGAACTGGATGTTGATCGCGTCGTCAGTATCGAGCGCCGCGCTCAGCGCTGGCAGCCGTTTGCGGTGTGCCGGACCTGCGAGTACCGTCAGTTCCTTGAACGAGAGCATGCCGGAAATTCGCGGGCCGTCTCCAATGAGTACGACGCGTTCCAGGCCGGGAAAGCGGTTCAGACGCAACGCCTGTCCGCTGGGCGATGCCTCGAGTTCGGGCGCGAGCGATTTCATCATCGCCACGTAGTCGCTTGACTTCAGTGCAGCCGCCATGACCAGCACCCGGCACCCGGTCTTCTTGAGGGCATTCTCCAACTCCGCGGTCCGGTAGGCTGGATTGATATTGACCAGGATCGCGCCGATGCGCGCGGTACCCAATTGCACCAGCAGCCACTCGACGCAGTTCGGCGCCCAGATGCCGACGCAGTCGCCCCGCTCGACGCCGAACGCGAGCAGCCCGGCGGCGACGTCGTCGGCGCGGCGCTTCAGATCGTGCCACGAGAGTCGCTCGCGGGTCGGCGCGAAAATCACCGCATCGCGCGCGCCGTGGCGGGACACCACGCGATCGAGCAGCGCCGATACAGTCAGAAATTTAAGTGGATCGGCGGTGCCGCCGACGACGAGGGACGTGCCGCCTCGCGGCCTACGCGGATCTTCGCTCCCGGCATGCAGCCAATCGGAGGTGAAGGGATTCGTACTCACTTGGCGGATGACCCTGCCCGTTTGAAAGGCAATAAGGGCTAGAACGTGCGCCAGTCGCCGAGCTGCTCGAAGGCGTGTGCCGCGCGGTAGATCGTCGACTCGTTATAGTGCTTGCCGACCAGCATGAGGCCGATCGGCAGGCCCTGGCTCAGCCCGCAGGGAATGGTCATGGCCGGATGCCCGGTCACATCGAACGGGCAGGTGTTGGGCAGCATCTCGAAGCCGCGCTGACAGTACAAGGCAAGCGGCGCGTTCTGATCGGGGATCGGTGTCGCCTTCATCGGCAGCGTCGGCATCAGCAGGAGATCGTAACGGTTGAGTACATCGTCGTATGCCTGGCGCAACAACCGCGAAAGGTTCTGCGCTTTGGCGTAGAAGTGTCCGCGATAGTGGCGCACGAAGTATTCTCCGATGAGCATCGAGATCTTCAGCGTGCGGGACAGTTCGTTGGCGCGGGCGCGCCAGTTGGCGTGAGCGTCGAGCAGGCTGGTCGTATAAAGACCTTTCCAATTAAAACCCATGCCGTTGCCGTGCATCATCTGCATCTCTAGCCCTTCGAGCGCGATCGACGTCCAGATCGCTGGACCATCGAGGTGCATCGGAATCGAGACGTCTTCGACGATCGCTCCCAGGGCGCGCAGACGTTCCACACTTTGGCGCACCTTCTGGTCGACGTCAGTCTCACTCACTGGATGGCCGAACCCCTCAGTCACCACTGCGATGCGCATACCGGCGACGCCGCGGCCGAGAGCGGCGGTGTACTTGTCCACGCGTACCTCGTACTGCCGCGGGTCCAGGCCGTCGGCGCCGGCGATTACCTCGAGCAGCAACGCGTTGTCGACGACTGTGGCGGTGATCGGACCGGCGTGATCGATTGTGGCCTCGATCGGCATCACGCCGGTGTAGGGAACCAGTCCATGCGTCGCCTTCATACCGTAGCATCCGCACCAGCAGGAAGGCATGCGTATTGATCCGCCCTGATCGCAGCCGATCGCCATCGCCACTTCGCCGGCCCCCACCAGCGCGCCCGAACCGGAAGACGACCCACCCGCTGAATAGCCGTACTTGAAGGGGTTGTGCACCGGGCCGAGCGCCGATGTGTGGCTGCCGCCTGACAGGCAGAAGTATTCGCAGTGCGTCTTGCCGACGATGGTGCCACCGGCATCGAGGATGCGCGTGACGATGGTCGCGTCGATGTCCGGTACATAGCCCTCGAGCGTGGAAGCGCCGTTCATCATCGGCACGCCCGCCAGACAAACGTTGTCCTTGAGCACTACGCGCTTCCCTGCAAGCGGCCCGTAGGGCGCGCCGCGCACTTCGGCCTTCACCGCCCATGCGTTGAAAGGATTCTCCGCCGCTCCGGGACGGTAGCCCGGCGTGCGCGGATAGCGCACCGGCGGCAGATTGTCTGGAATCTGCTGCAGCCGGTCGTAGGCCAGCATCGTGCCTTCCATGACTTCCATATACTCCACGATCTCGCTGTCGGACATGCTCATGTGCAGCGATGTCACGATTTCCTTCATCTGATCGAGGGTCGGGCGCTTTACTCTGGTCATGGACGACGCTCCTGCTGCCGGTGCTGGGGCGCCGGCTGTTGGTTTGGTCGGTGAATGCGCAGTTGCCGCGCGTTGGTTTGGGAAAGACGCGATTTGCGCCGGGAAAGCGTTTTGCGCCGGTGACGGGGAACGCGGTGCTGGAGGACGGTGCATCGTCGCAGGTGCGGCGGCCGGCGGCGTGCCGCGCGTCACGCGTACCGAACCAAGGCCGAGCGCGTCGACCAGCGCGCTGCCGGCGCCGACCTCGTCGGGGCCGAATTCGCGTTCGATGCGCCCGCGCTCGAGCACCACGACGCGTGTCGCGACATCGAGCACCAGATCGAGGTTCTGTTCGACGATCACGATCGAGAGCCTCGCTTCATGCTTCATTCGCGAAAGAATCTCGCCGATCTCCTGCACGATCGAGGGCTGGACGCCCTCGGACGGCTCGTCGAGCAACACGATCCACGGGTTCGGAATGAATGCACGGGCAAGCGCAAGAATCTGCTGCTCCCCGCCCGACAGCGTTCCGCCACGCTGGTCGAGCAGCGGGGCCAGGCGCGGGAACAATGTCAGGCAACGGTTGACCGCTTCCTGCTCGGTCTCGTGCAGATCGCCTGTCCAGGCCAGGCGAAGGTTATCCAGCGCACTCAGGCCGGGGAGGATCCCGCGTCCCTGTTGCACATAGGCCAGTCCGCGGCGGCTGCGCAGGTGGGCCGGCTCGCGCGTGACATCCGTCCCGTCCAAAATGACCTGTCCGCCGGTTGCGGGCAGCAAACCGATGATGGCTTTGAGCAGCGTCGTCTTGCCCATGCCGTTGTGACCGACGATGCCCAGCGCTTCGCCTTCGTGCAGCTTCAGGCTCACGCCGTGCAACACCGGCACGCGACCGTATCCGGCTCGCAGATCGCGCAACTCCAGCAGCACGCGCTCCGTACCGACGCCCTCAGCGGGTCGGCTCGAATCGTCAGTGGGCGCCCGGCCGATCGGGGTACGGTCAGGCTTCATCGGGCTCGATTCCCGACATAGACCTCGCGCACGGTCGCGTCGTTGAGGACCTGGTGAGCTGGACCTTCCACCAGGATCGATCCCTGATGGAAGACGGTGACCTGCGATTCCAGCATGCGCACGAATTCCATGTCATGGTCGACGACGATCACCGACGCCGTCTGATTGATGCGATGGATGACGCCGATCAGCCGCTCGACCTCGTTGCCGGTCATGCCTGCCGCGGGCTCATCGAGCAGCACGAGCCACGGGTTTTGCACGAGCACGATGCCGATCTCGACCATCTGGCGCCGTCCGTGGGAAAGCTCTCCCACTAGGCGCCCCAGAATGTCTCCCAGCCGGAGTTCGGCGGCAACTTCCTCGACAGCACCATCGGCGCCCGGCCAACCGTGGATGCGCCTCGCCGAGAGCCACAGGTTTTCCCGCACCGACAGTCCATCCATGACCGAAGGCACCTGCATCTTAATGCCGATGCCAAGCTGCACGATCCGGTGGGTATTCCAGCCTGTCACGTCGGTGCCGCGGATCAGGACGCGCCCGTTTTCGTGATCCAGGGGGTATTGTCCGGTGAGGCACTTGAAGAACGTACTTTTCCCGGCGCCGTTCGGGCCGATCAGGCAGCGCAGTTCGCGCTCACGTAGTGAAAAGTTGACGGCGTCGACGGCAATCACTCCGCCAAAACGCATCGTCAGTTCGTGCGTCGTCACGACATCGCTCATTCGTGCTCTCCGGGCGATGCACCTAGCCTACGGCGGGCAGTGCCGGCCTTCGAATGACGCTGATGCGACTGCCGGCCTATAGAAGCCCAGGCGCGCTGCAATGTCGGCACCACCCCGCGCGGAATGCCGAGCACCACGATGATCAGCAGCGCCCCGAGGACCAGCGAGTTGTCGATCACGGTCTGCTCGCCGAGCAGGAGTTTGACGAATCCCAGCGCGATCGCGCCGAGGATCGGCCCGATCAGAGTGCCGAGTCCGCCGACAATGACCCAGATCAGCACTTCCGCCGCTTGTCCGAGGCTGAACATTCGCGGCGTGACGATTTCGGCCCAGTTCGCGAACAGGCAGCCGGCAAGCCCTGCCATGGCGGCGCTAACGGCAAAGATCGCGGTTTTGTAGGCGGAGACGTTGTAGCCCATGAGTTCGCAGCGGGCCTCGTTCTCGCGGATGCCCACCAGCACCCGGCCGAACGAGCGCGCGAGAATCCAGCGGCAGACGAGGTAACACAGCAGAAGCGCGACTGCGCACACGTAGTACGTCGGAAGCCCGAACAACGATATCTCCGGGTAGCCGGGGACGTTGAGGGTCTGGAATCCCGGGATGCCGTTGAAACCGCCGAGGCGAGCATTCCCAATCACGTAGGCGTCGCCGGCCGTGGCGCTCATGAAGTTGAACAGAATAAGCGTCACAACGAGCGTAATGACACCCATGTAAACGTCGCTGATGCGCCCGTAGAACATCATTGCACCGATCACCGCGGCCGCGATTGCCGGGACCATCATCGCAAGCAGCAGCGGCGCAGTGCTCTCGCCCATGTTGATCACGGCCACGGCATAGGTATATGCGCCCAAGCCGAAATACGCGGAGTGCCCGAAGCTGAGCAGCCCGGCGTACCCCCACATCATGCCGAGCGAGAGGGCGAACAGCGCCCAGATCAGCAGAACGGTCGGGGTATGCGTATCGGCCACCAGAGGCAACAGCAGCAGTATCGCTGTCGCTAACAGAAACCAGCCCCAGCGTATCCGCCCGCCGGACTGCCAAGCCGTCATGTGCTGTCCCGGAAGAAGCGGCCGGTAATGCCTTTGGGCATCAGGCGCAGCAGGACGATCGCCAGTGCGAGCATCGCGATCTCGCCGATGACCGGGTGCACCGCAAACGAAACCAGTTGATTGACCGTCCCGAAGATGACGGCGCTCGACAACGTGCCGGAGATAACTGCCGCGCCGCCCGTGATGACGGTTATGAAGGCCTTGGCGATATAGGCGCCTCCCGACGACGGCAGCAGGCCGGTGAGCGGCGCCAGTACGCCGCCCGCAAGCCCTGACAGGGCTGCGCCCGCGGTGAAGGTAACCATATATACCTTGCGCGGGTCGTAGCCGAGCGAGGACACCACCTCCGCACCCTGCATTGCGCCGCGGGCGATCAGGCCTGCGCGGGTGAATTTCAGTACTGCCCAGGTGGCCACCACCAGCGCCGCTGTGACGAGAATGATGAACAGGTTATAGCCGCCCATCTGGTACTCGCCGAACCGGTAACCGGAGATCGGCGCCGGAATGCTGACCGCGGTGCTGCCGAAGATCAACGTCACCAGCCCGATGAGCAGCAGGCTCAGTCCCCAGGTCGCCAGCATGGTGTCGATCATCCGCCCGTAGAGGAAGCGGATGATCGTGCGTTCTACGACCAGTCCGACGATGCCGACCACCACCGGCGCCACCACCAGCATCGCGAAGTAGACGTTGACGCCGGCGTTGTGGCAGGCGATGGTCGTGTAGCCGCCAAGCATGACGAACTCGCCATGCGCGAGATTGATGACCCGCATCATCCCGAACACGATCGCGAGCCCGGCGCTGGTCAGCGCCAAGAACGCGATCATGTAGAGGATTTCGAGCCCGACGACGCCCGCGTAATCCACCGATCTAGATGTTCACCTCGTACTGCTTGTTCTCGTTCGGATTCTTCTGCAGATCGCAGTACTGAAGGGTATCGCTCGGCGGCCGCTGCTTGACTGTCTCAAGGATCATGAGCTTCTGGTTCTTGACTTCCATCACGTTGATGTCGAGCGATGCGTGGTGTGTCTTCGGCTCAATCTTCACTGTTCCGGCGGGCCCCACGATCGAGACGCCGGACTCGATCGCCTTCAGCATCGCTTCCCGATCCAATGAGCCGGCCTTGCGCACGCATTCGGCCCAGAGCTTGATGCCCGCGTACTGCGAAACGGCGATCTCGTGCACGATCTTGGTGTCGCCGAACCTTTTCTGCCATGTAGCGAGAAACGCCTTGTTCGCTGGCAACGGTGATTCCTGACTGTAATTGCCGGCGATCAGGATTCCGTCGCCCTCTGCTGGCGAGAGCGCCAGGTGCTCGTTGCCGACGCCAAACGTCGTCGACGCGAGCGGGATCTTCTTGTTCATACCGGAGGCCGCCCACTGGCGATAGAAGGACATGTGCGCACCGCCGACCAGCGCCGATACGACCCAGTTCGGCCTTTCCTGCTGAATCTTGGCGATGGTTGATCCGAAGTCCGCGATATCGAGCGGGAAGAAATCCGTCTTCGCCACCGTTCCCTTGCGCCGCCCGATGTAGTGTGCGAGCCACTTAGCCGTGATCTGGCCGTAGTTGTAGTCTGCCGCCAGGATGTAGACTTTTTTGCCCCATTTCTTCATCGCCCGCTCGACGATCGGCTCAACGGCCTGGGCCGGCGTGGTGCCCGTTACGACGACGTTGCGATCGCATACGCCGCCCTCGTACAGGACGTTGTAGAAGTAAAGCGTGTTGCTGCGCTTGAAGGTCTGGCGAATGGCCTCGCGCGAGGCCGACGTGATGCCGCCGTGGACGACGTCGACCGCGTCCGTGCGGGCGAGCTGCTGCGCGAACTTGGTGTAAAAAGCAATATCCGACTGGGTGTCGTACTGAATCAGATTGATCTTGCGTCCCAGCAGACCACCCGCCGCGTTTAATTCGTCGACGGCGAGCCTAGTCGCCATCACCATGGGTTTGCCGTAGATGTCTAGGTTACCGGAGTTGTCGAGCACCGAGCCTAGTTTGATTTCGTTGCCCTGCGCGAAAACAGCCGTCGGAAAATTGCCCGCAACCGTGGCGGCGCCCGCCGCCGTCAGAAAATCACGCCGTGTATATGCCATTTCAGTCTCCCCTAGTCAGTATGAATATCGATGATCAGGACTTCTTTTTTTGCTCGTCGGCGCCCGGTACCTTCGGCAGCGCCGCTGAAAAGTCGTAGCCGATCGACTCGCCAATACTCTTGAGTGCAGGAAGCTGCAGGGCCATGCCGAGAATGCTGTCCAGGACCTGATTGATGGGCGGGCGAGTGCCGCTGTCTGTGTTGCCGCCAGCGGTTCCCGGAGCCCCGCCAAGGCCACTGACTTGGTGGATGCGAATGCTGTCAATCTTCTCGACCGGTTTCATCATCTGCGAGACGATTTCTGGCAGCTTGTCGAGCCGGTAGCGCTCCAGTTCCAGTTTCATCAGGCTGTCGCTACGGGTGTTCTCGGCCGCGAGCCTTGCCGCGGTTCCCTCCGATTCCGCCAGCAGCCGCAGGCGCTCGGAATCAGCACGGGTGCGCACCGCCTGCGAGTCGGCCTGGGCACGCTTGATCACGACAGCGGCCTCGGTTTCGGCCTTTGCCGTTTCGACCTGTCCTTCCTCCTGCACACGCTTGAGGGAAATCTCAAGCGAGCGTTCCGCGATGGCTCGTTCGCGCTCGGTCTGGACATGCTCCTGCGCGAGCACGACAGCGGAGCGCGCCCGCTCGGCTTCTGCTTGCGCCTTCGCCTCCTCGACGTGTTTGGCCGCAAGCCGGATCGCGCTGTCGATCTTGTGCACCTCCGCGTTCAACTGCGATTCGATTTCGATCTTGCGCAAGTCCCGCTGCTTGGCGAGTTCCATCGCCTTGGTGTCGCGTTCGCGCGCGATCCTGGCGTTTTCGCTGGCAATCATCGCGTCTTCCCTGGCCTTCGCCGTCTCGGCACTGCTGGCCGCTTTTGTTTTTTCGATCTCGAGTTGCTGCGCGATCTGGGCTTGTTCCTCCTGCTGCTGCAGGTTGAGGCGCCGCTTGGTGGCCTCAAGCTGGGTCTCGCGCACCGCGACCTCGGCTTCGGCCTCGATCTGCGTGCGGCGCTTCTTGTTGGTCGCGATGATCTCGGCCAACTGTCGCATCCCGACGGCGTTGAAGGCGTTGTTCTCGTCAAGAGACGTGAACGGCGCCTGGTCCAGACGCGTGAGGGAGACGGAGTCCAGCAGTATTCCGTTCTGGGCCAGGTTTTCACGCACCTGTTCGCCGATACGGCGGACGAACTCCCCGCGCTTCTCGTGAAGCGTGTCCATCGTCTGGGCGGCCGCAACCGACTGCAACGCGTCAACGAAGCGGCCTTCCAGCATGTTGCGGATGCCGTCGGGGTTGAGCGCCCTAGCACCGATCGCCTGCGCCGCCGTGGCGACGCCGTCGACCGACGGTTGCACACGCACGTAGAACTCGAGTTCGACGTCCACGCGAATCCGGTCGGTGGTGATCGGGGATCTTTCGCCCATGCGCTTGACCTCCACACGGATGGTCCGCATGTTGATCTCTTCGACCTTGTGCAGGAAGGGCAGCGCCAAACAGCCGCCGGAGAGCACTACTTTCTGACCGCCGAAACCCGTCCGGACTAGCGCAATGTCGCGCGTGGATTTTCGGTAAAACTGGTTCATGAACGCCACGCCGATGGCGATGACGATGACCGTACCGATGATCGCTAGAAAGACAACCAAAGCAGCCTCCTCCCTTGGTTATGGTTCTGAACAAGCGTGCAGCGCACGCCTGAACACGCCTATTCTCTGCGGTATTTATTTTCCAAGTCAAGTAAAATCTTTGGATGCTGGGCAATGACATGGGACGGCGGGTTTCGGGCGAACGCCAAAACGAGCGGAGGCAAGGGAGGCGCGGAGAATTGAGCGCCGCAGCGCGCGGCGTTAGGCAGGGAAAGTCGGCCTACAAGGGTTCGACGACTTGGAACAGATGCCCCTCGGCACGCGCGAGGTACATCGGACAATTCTTGCGGTCGTTATCTACGTACACCGCCTCGCGCGCGCTGCGATATTTCAGGGGCGCGCTGCCCGGCGCAAGCCAACTTTCCTTGGAGCGCAGGTGACGCTGGATCAGGGCCGCAAGGAAATGCACGCCTTCGTAGGTGGATTGCCCGAGGGCGTTGAGCGTGGGCGCGCGCTCACCGTGGAGTCCGTAGTAGCGCTCCCTGAAGGCCATATTGGCATCGCTTTGCACGCCCGAAAAGTAACCGGCAGCGGCGTACAGCCCGTCCGTATTCTCCGCACCGATGGCGAGCAATCCGTTTTCCTCGATCGCGCAGGACAACCGCACCATACCTCGTACCAGACTGTTCGCGGCGCCGAACTCGCGGTTGAAGGCAATCGCATCCTGCCCCACCAACGACAGCAGCAGCGCATCGGCCCTAAAGTGAGCAAGCCGCTTCAGCACGGGGTCGAACTTGTTAGCACCCAGCGGAAGATAGAGATCGTCGACAACCTCGCTGCCCGCTTCCTGCACGTAGGTGCGAGCGAGTGCGTGCGAGGTTCGTGGCCAGATGTAGTCGTTGCCGAGCAGCGCCCAGCGCTTGAGCCGAAAACGCGCCGTCAAAGCATGAATGGCGGGCCGCAACTGTTGTTGCGGAGTCTCCCCGATGGCGTAGACCCCGGGCGTACGTTCGCCGCCTTCGTACAGCGGCGTATAGATGTAGGGAACGCGGCCGGCGATTGGACTGAGAAGCCGCTGGCGCACCGCACTGGTATGCATTCCGACGATGGCATCAATCTCGCCGTCGTCGATGACCTGCACGGCGCAATCGGCGAGATCCGGACGCTCGTCGGCGGCGTCGACCAGCCGAAAACGCACCTCCCGTCCGAGCAAGCCACCGCCGCGATTGATCTCTTCCGCGGCCAGTCGGGCGCAGGCGATGGCGGACGGCCCCCATATTCCCAGAGACCCGCTGGTCGGCACAAACAGGCCGATCGAGAACGCGCGATCACGGATGCGGTCAAACTGCGCATCCAGCCCACGGCTGCGTTCGCGCGCGAGGATCTTCGAGCGCCGCAGAGCCGGCAGAAGAAAACCTCCTCCGGGAAGTGAAGAACCCTGCGCCATGTGCACCGTTACCGTAAATACCTCCAGACGTCGTTCCGGCCCGGGCCATGAGCATCATATTCCGCGGAACCCAACGTATATACTAACGTTTATGGGGCGCGTTCTCCACGGAACAAACGTAAGTGAATAAGATGAGTAGTGGCCCCATCACCAATTACTTGGCCTATCTTCTTGCGCAGGCCAACCGCCAAATGAGCACCCAGCTTGATAAGGCATTGAGCGAGGAAGGGGTGCAGATCGAGCACTGGCGTATTCTGGAGGTTCTGAGCGACGAGCAGGGGCGCTCCATGGGCGAATTGGCGGCGATGGTGCTCATGAACCATCCTGCCCTGACTAAGACCGCCGATCGCATGGTCAGCCGCGGCCTGGTTCACCGACGGGCGGATCCCGCCGACAGCCGACGCGTACTTGTGTACATGACAGATCACGGCCTTGCGCTAGTGGCACGCCTGAAGGAACGGGTCGATCAGCATCACGACGCGGTCACGGCGGCCGTGGGCCCGCGTAAGGCGAAGCAGCTCAAGAAGTTGCTTGGCGATTTAATCCGCACCACCGAAGCGTAAATCCTTCGCAGCGTGCACTCGGCCTATTCTCCGCTGCGCGAAGAACAAGACGGTTCGCGGTGGGCTGTCTGGCGGAGAGTGAGGGATTCGAACCCCCGAGCCCTTGCGGGCTAACGGTTTTCAAGACCGCCGCATTCGACCGCTCTGCCAACTCTCCTTGAAATATCCCGGGAACGCCCCCATTGTAACCCGTTGTAGAACATGGGTTTTTGAATGAAACTTTGTTCCGGTTCTTTGGTCCTATACTAGCGTTAACTTTAGGAGGTACGGATGCAACCTGAACTTCAGACTGGCAACACGGGCTTCGGCAGCGTAGCAATCGCGCCAGAAGCACAGAAAGTCCTGCGCAATACCTATCTGCTGCTCGCCCTCACCATGGTTCCAACGGTGGCCGGCGCATGGATCGGCATGCGGACGGCGTGGATCGTCCAGTCTTCTCCCATCCTCAGCTTCTTCGTCATGCTGGGGGCGATCATCGGCCTGCAGTTCGGCATCGCGGCCTACCGCAACAGCGTGGTGGGCATCGGCCTGCTGCTCCTGATGACCGGGTTGCTGGGCTGGTTCATCGGCCCGCTGCTCAACCATGCGCTGGCGCTGAAGAACGGCGCCGAACTGGTCGGCTACGCCGCGGCGGGCACGGGCGCGGTGTTCTTCGGCATGGCCGCCATCGCGACCGTCACCAAGCGCGACTTCAGCTTCATGGGAAAATTCCTGTTCGCGGGCATGATCGCCCTGCTCGTGGCGATGATCGCCAACATGTTCCTGCAGATTCCGGCGCTCGCGCTGGCGATCTCCACCCTGGTGATCGTCGTGTTCTCGCTCTTCCTGCTGCACGATCTCTCGCGCATCGTGACCGGGGGCGAGACCAACTACGTGATGGCGACGACGGGCGTGTACATCAGCCTGCTCAACATCTTCACCAGCCTGCTGCAGATCCTGACCGGCGGCGGGCGCGACTGACGCTGCAGAAGATCGAGAAAGATCCTGTCGATCTCCGCCCTTCGGTCGAGCGGCGCCGGCAGGCCGTCGATGCTGAACTGGTGCAGCGCATCGTGCAGCAGCGACGCGTAATAGGCTTTCGGCTTTTTCGTCTCCGCGTTCGGCACCCGGATCTCCCCGTTCTTCCGGCTCCGGTTGAGCGCCGGGTTAGGTCGCAGCTCTTCTTGGGGTGAAGATTGCATAGTTCCCGTTTGCTTGTGCGACCAACACTTGTTCCAAGAATACGCGCGACTCAAGATTCGCGACTGTTTTGCCGCGGTTCACGATCTCGGTGGTGCATGTAAGCCGACCTGCAACGATCGGCTTAAAGTAGTTGATCTTGATCTCTATGGTGGCGCAAATCTCGCCTTCGGCAAGCGTCGGGTAGAGCGCGGCTCCCATTCCGGTATCGGCCATTGCGTAAACCACTGCACCATGGACGACATGGTGTGGATTGAGGTGGCTCTCCGTTACGACAAGGCTGAGGTTGCTGGATCCGGCGCGCTGCTCGTCTACTCGCAGGTCAATCAGCTCGGCAAAGGGATGGGGCATAGCTTCTGCGACCTAGTGCTTATCCAGCATGCGGAAGATGCTAGAACGATCTATTAGTAGATGCAACGATCTATGGGTAGATCGGGCGATATGCCGGCAGATGTCTATTTGTAGATCGTGCGTGGCGTTGGACATTGGGATCAATTTCGCTCAAACAGCGCTATGGATTCAACGTGAGCCGTATGGGGGAACATGTTGACCACGCCGGCGGCGGAGAGGCGGAAACCCTTGCCGTGCACGAGGACCTCGGCATCGCGCGCCAGGGTGGCGGTGTCGCAGGAGACGTAGACGATGCGGCGCGGCCAGTCGTCGGGCAGCGAATGGACGAGGCTGATGGCGCCCTCGCGCGGCGGGTCGATGAGGAACTTGTCGAAGCTGCCGAAGGCGCCCAGGTTCGGCTGGAACAAATCGGCGACCTCGAACTGGGCGACGAGATCGTTGGCGGCGGCATTCTGGCGCGCGCGCTCCACCAGCTGGGCGCTGCCTTCGAAGCCGATTACCTGCGCGCCCCGGCTTGCCAGCGGCAGCGAGAAATTGCCGATGCCGCAGAACAGGTCGGCGACGCGCTCGCCCGGTTGCGGGTCGAGGAGGCGCACGGCGCGCGACACCAGCAGGCGGTTGACGGCGGGATTGACCTGCGTGAAGTCGGTGGGCTGGAATTCGATCCGCACGCCGAATTCCGGCAGGTCGTAGAAAAGCGCGTCGCGCGCGGCCGGATGGAAGGGCGCCACGGTCTCCGGCCCGGCGCTCTGGAGCCAGACGTGGACGGCGTGCGTATCGGCGAACTCGCGCAGCAGCGTGTTGTCGCCGTCTGAAAACGGCAGCAAATGACGGAACAACAATACCGTCGCAGTCTCGCCGGCCGCAATCTCGATCTGCGGCACGCGATCCCGGATCGACAGTTTTCCGACGATATTTCTGAGCGGAACGATCAGGGAGGAAATCCGCGGCGGCAGGACTTCACAGCTTTTCATGTCCGCCACGTAGGTGGATTTCTTCTCGCGAAAACCCACCAGCGCGCCGCCCTTGCCTTCGACGAAGCGCACCGACAGGCGCGCGCGATGCCGGTAGCCCCACTCCTGGCCGTAAATCGGCGGCAGCATCGCATCCGCCTCGACTTTGCCGATGCGCGCCAGGTTGTCCTCGAGCGAGCGCTGTTTCGCGGCGACCTGGGTACGGGCGTCCACGTGCTGGGTGGCGCAACCGCCGCAAACGCCAAAGTGCGGACAAAGCGGCGCGCGCCGGGAAGCGGAGGAGCGGAGGATCTCTGTTACACGCGCCCGGTCGAACTTCGGCTTGGCTTCGAGCAGCCGCGCCTCGACCAGCTCGCCAGCGAGCGCGCCCTCGACGAACACGACCTTGCCCGCGTTGCGCGCGACGCCGCGGCCGGCGGCATCGAGCGCGTCGATCTCAAGCTTCATTCCAAAGCTGCAGGAACTCGCGCCAATGGGGCTTTTCGATGCTCTTCAGGTGGCTTTTCACGAGCTGGATTTCCTTCAGGTAGTGGTCCCTTGTAAAAACCCCTCGAAGGAGCTGGTAGCGCAGGAACAGGAGATAGGTATTCGCCGCGTCGGCCTCGCAATAGTCGCGAATCTTCGTGATATCTCCCGCCAGCCAGGTTTCCCAGACTTTGGCGCCGCCGACGCCTATCTTGCCCGGCAAGCCTGCAAGCTGCGCAACATCGTCAAGCGGTGCATTGTTGCGCGGCTGATACATCGCCAGCACGTCCATCAGGTCGAGATGCCGCGAGTGGTAGCGTGAAATGTAGTTGTTGTAGCGGAAGTCGCGGTTCTCGTCTCCTGTTTCCCAGAACGTCGGCGCCGTGACGCCGTGGATCAGCGCGCGATAGTTGAGGACCGGAAGGTCAAAGCCGCCGCCGTTCCATGAAACGAGTTGCGGGACGAATTTTTCGACGCCTTCGTAGAAGCGTTGGATGATTTCCGCTTCCTGCCCTTCCAGGGAAAACACCTTGACCCCCTCATCACCGCGAAGCACGCAGGAAATGACCACCACGCGGTGCAGCTGCGGTGGCAGGAAGTCGCTGCCCGTCTTCGTGCGACGGATCTGGAAGGCGACCTCGGCGACTTCATGGTCCGGCAGGTCGGCCGGCAGGTCGTGCAGCCGCCGGATGCCCGCGACATCGGGAATGGTCTCTATGTCAAAGGCGAGGACGTTCTTCAATCCGGAAACACCCCGGTCGAGAGGTACCGGTCGCCGCGGTCGCAGATGATGGTGACGATGACCGCGTTCTTCAGTTCCCGCGAGATGCGCAGCGCCACCGCAACCGCGCCGCCGGAGGAGATGCCGGCGAAGATGCCTTCCTCGCGGGCGAGGCGGCGCGCCATTTCCTCCGCATCGGCCTGGCTCACATACTCCAGCCGGTCGACGCGCGCCTTGTCGTAGATCTTCGGCAGGTAGAACTCGGGCCACTTGCGGATGCCCGGGATCTGAGAACCCTCCTCGGGCTGGCAACCGACGATCTGGATCTTCGGGTTCTTCTCCTTGAAAAAGCGCGCGCAGCCCATGATGGTGCCGGTGGTGCCCATGGAGGAAACGAAATGCGTCACCTTGCCGCCGGTATCGCGCCAGATCTCCGGCCCCGTGGTCTCGTAGTGCGCGAGCGGATTGTCCGGATTGGAGAACTGGTCGAGCATGACCCCTTTCTTCTCCTTCACCATCTTCTCGGCAAGGTCGCGCGCCGTCTCCATACCGCCCTTCTGCGGCGTAAGGATGATTTCGGCGCCGAAGGCGCGCATCGTCTGGCGGCGCTCGATCGACAGGTGCTCGGGCATGATCAGCACCATCCGGTAGCCGCGGATCGCGGCCGCCATGGCGAGCGCGATACCGGTGTTGCCCGAGGTGGGCTCGATCAGGACATCGCCCTTCCTGATCGTGCCGCGCTCTTCGGCGCGCCGGATCATCGAGATCGCGGGCCGGTCCTTCACCGAGCCGGCCGGGTTGTTGCCCTCCAGTTTGGCGAGGATGATGTTTTTATTTTTTTCAAATTCAAAATCCAAACGCTGAAGACGCACGAGCGGCGTGTTGCCGATGAAATCTTCGATGGTCTTGTTCATGCTTTCAGCAATTCCCTGACATACGAGGCGACGCCCTCTTCCACGCGCTGGAACTCGCCCGGATAGCCCGCCTCGCGCAGCCGGCTCAGGTCCGCCTGGGTATAGCTCTGGTACTTGCCGATCAGCTGAGGAGGAAAGGCAATGTATTCGATGAACTTCTTCTGCACCAGTTCATCGATGGATAAATCCGAATCCGCCGCCGTGTTGATCACCGCCGCGGCAACCTCGTTGAAGGTCTGCGCCCGCCCGGTGCCGCAGTTGAAGATGCCGGAGATTTCGCGGTTCTCGAGCAGCCACAGGTTCACGCTCACGACGTCGTCCACGTGCACGAAATCGCGCTGCTGCTCGCCGTCGCCGTAGCCCTCCGACCCGACGAAGAGTTTGACGCGCCCGTCGGCCTGGAACTGGTTGAAGGCATGGAACGCCACCGAGGCCATGTGCCCTTTGTGCGCCTCGTTCGGCCCGTAGACATTGAAGTAGCGCAAACCCGCGACCTGCGCGCTGCGCTCATCGAGGCGCTTGCGCACGTACTGGTCGAAGAGGAATTTCGAGTACGCGTAGACATTGAGCGGATCCTCGTTCTCGCGCGTTTCGCCGAACTCCTTGCCGGGGCCGTAAATCGCCGCCGATGAAGCGTAGATGAGCGGCACTTCCTCGTCCTGGCACCAGTCGAACAGCGCCTTGGAGCAGGCGTAATTGTTCTCCATCACGTAGCGGCCGTCGGTCTCCATGGTGTCGGAGCACGCGCCCTGGTGCAGGACCGCTTCGATACTGCCATCGAGACGGCCGGTTTCAAGCTGCGAAAGGAATTCACGCTTGTCGAGGTAGTCCTCGATCTCGACACTGGCCAGGTTCTTCGCCTTGGCGCCGTTCTCGAGGTTGTCCACCGCGAGTATGTTGCCGACGCCCGCGCGATTGAGCGCGGCGACCAGCCTTGATCCGATAAAGCCGGCGGCGCCGGTGACGACGGTAAGCATCATTTCCCGAAAAGCTCCGATCTGGTGACGGCGGCGGTGCCGAATTTCATGACCTTGATGCCGGCGGCGCGGTTGGCGATGCGCACCGCCTGCTCGATGGCGACACCCGAGGCCAGCATCGTCGCCAACGCGGCGATCACGGTATCGCCGGCGCCGCTGACATCGTATACCTCGCGCTTCTCGGCCTTCACGTGGAACACGCGCCCCTGGCGGTACAGGGACATGCCTTCCTCGCCGCGCGTCAGCAGCAGCGCTTCCAGCCCCAGCTGCCGGCGCAGTTTCTGCGCGCGCCGCTCCAGGTCGGCCTCGCTCTTCCAGCCGCCGACGATCTGCCGCAGCTCGGCCCGGTTCGGGGTCATCACATGGGCGCCTTCGTAGCGCGAGTAGTCCTCGCCCTTGGGATCGACGAGCACCTTCTTGCCAGCCTCGCGCGCCCACCGGATCATGCGCTTGATGTGCGTCAGCCCGCCCTTGCCGTAGTCCGACAGGATCACGGCGTTGGCCGATGGCAGGCTGGCCTTGAAATCGTCCAGCTTCGCCTCGAGCACCTCTTTCGACGGATTGGTCTCGAAATCGATGCGCAGGAGCTGGTGCTGGCGGCCGCCGATGACGCGCAGTTTTTGCGTCGTGCGGATGGAGCTGTCGCGGTGGAAATTGACGCCGACGCCGTCCTTTTCGAGGATCGTCCTGAGCGTGGCGCCGTCCGCGTCGTCGCCCACCACCGAAAGCAGCCTGGTGCGGGCGCCCAGCGCAGCGCAGTTGCGCGCCACGTTGGCGGCGCCGCCGGCGCTGGCGCGCTCCATCTTGAACAACACCACCGGCACCGGCGCTTCGGGCGAGATGCGCGACGCGTCGCCAAACCAGTAGCGGTCGAGCATCACATCGCCGATCACCAGCACGTTCGCCTTGTTAGTGTCGGGAGCCTTCATGCTTGCCTAGTTCTTCCTGCCAACCGGGAAATACTCGAAGCCCAGCGCGCGCACCATCGCCGGATCGTACAGGTTCCGGCCGTCGAAGATCGCCGGCGTCTTGAGGGTTTTCTTCATCGCGGGGAAATCAGGCGCCCTGAATTCCGCCCATTCGGTGACGATCGCCAGCGCGTCGCAGCCTTGCAGGGCATCGGTCGCCGATTCCGCAAGCATGACTCCCTTGATTTCCGGCTTCGCGACGGGGTCATAGGCGCGAACCTCCGCCCCTGCCGCAAGCAAGTCGGCAATCAGCACCAGGCTCGGCGCCTCGCGCATGTCGTCGGTATTGGGTTTGAAGGCGAGGCCCCAAAGCGCTATGCGCTTTCCTTCCAGGGCGAACCTCTTCCCCTTCAGGTCCTTGCCGAACCTCGCCTTGATCTTGCCGCCGAGAAGGTGCTTCTGCGCCTCGTTGGCCTGCTCCACCGCTGCCATCAGGCGCAGCGGCTGCCCGGCGTCCGCGCCGATGCGCAGCAGCGCCTTCACGTCCTTCGGGAAGCAGGAGCCGCCAAAGCCCGCGCCGGCGTAGAGGAAATGGGTGCCGATGCGCGGATCGGATCCGATGCCGCGGCGCACTTCCTCGATGTCCGCGCCCAGTGCCTCGGCGAGATTGGCCATTTCGTTCATGAACGAAATGCGCGTCGCGAGCATGGCGTTGGCGGCGTACTTTGCCAGCTCGGCCGAGCGCACGCTCATCAGCATCAACCGGTCGTGGTTGCGCTGGAACGGTGCGTAGAGCTCGCGCAGCAGCGCGGTGGCGCGCTCGTCCTCGGAACCGACGATGATGCGGTCGGGGCGCATGAAATCCTCGACCGCCGCGCCTTCTTTCAGGAATTCCGGATTGGATACGACGCTGAACGGGTGTTTGGTCTTTCTTTTTGAAAGCTCTTCTTCAATCGCGGCGCGCACCTTGTCCGCCGTCCCGACCGGGACCGTGGATTTATTGACGACCACCCGGTAGCCATCCATGTGGCGGCCAAGGGCGCGGGCCGCCGCCAGCACATGCTGCAGATCGGCCGAGCCATCCCCCCCGGGCGGCGTGCCGACCGCGATCAACTGGAGCACTCCGTGCGCCACGCTCGCAGCCACATCGGTGGAAAAAGACAGGCGGCCAGCGTCGCGATTCCTTTTCACCACCGACTCCAGCCCCGGCTCGTAGATCGGCACATGCCCGGCGTTCAGCGCGGTGACTTTCGCGGCATCGAGGTCAAGGCAGAAGACATGGTTGCCCATGTCCGCAAGGCAGGCACCCGTGACCAGGCCGACATAACCGGTACCAACGACACTGATGTTCATCTGGGATTTCTCATGGTGTGAGATCAAATTCCTCGGAGCGGCGCGGCGGGTAGGTTTCCCAGCCGCCGCAGGCCGGGCACAACCAGTGGAACTGGCGCGCCTTGAAGCCGCAGTTCTCGCAGCGGTAGCGCGCCAGGCGCCGCGTGTGGCTGTGCACCAGGTTGCGCACCAGTTCGAGATCGCGCCGGCGCTCCGGGTTCGCCGCACCGACGATCTGCGCCTCCAGCAGCCTGTCGAGGCCGAGCAGCGTTGGATTACGCCGCAGTTCGTCCCGCACCAGCTTGTAGGCGGCTTCGGCGCCCTTTGATTCGAGCGTGGACTGGAACACCGCGTCGAGCAGGTCGAGCGACGGATAGCGCTCCAGGTAGCCGGTAAGCAGCGTCAGGCCGTCCTCCAGCCGGCCGGCCTCGCGGTGCGCCTCGAGCAGGCGCTGCGCAACCAGCGCAACGTAGGCCGGGTTCTGCGACTCGATCCGCTTCCAGTGCTCGATGGCGCCCTCGACGTTTCCCGCATTCCTCTCGAGATCTCCCAGCTGAATGCTGGCGCGCACGGACTTGCGGTTGGCCTCCAGCGCCGCCTCCAGGTGCGCGCGCGCGGCGTCGGGCCGCGAATGCGTCGCCTCGGTCGCGGCCAGTTCGCAGAGGAAGTGCGAACCTTCCTTCACGCGCGATTGCCCGGTTTCGGTCTCGAGCCGCCTGGCCATCGCAAACGCCTTGTCCCATTCCTTCTCCTGCTGGAATATCTCGAGGAGAAAACGCCGCGCTTCGCCAGCCTGCGGGCC
>Ga0315281_10003171_pt1 | contig 24178 bp, 26 predicted proteins | sample YL17G07_0_MG_FD_204540 | JGI IMG/M metagenome (GOLD analysis project Ga0315281, IMG submission 204540) | Sediment microbial communities from Yellowstone Lake, YNP, Wyoming, USA - YL17G07_0 | ecosystem: Environmental > Aquatic > Freshwater > Lake > Sediment | place: USA: Wyoming | collected... | reverse complement strand
CCTCGATGAGATGACGACGGGACTGGACGTCGCCGCGCGGCGGGTGGCATGGGACCTGATCCGCGGAGTGCAGGAGCGGGGGAAGACCGTCGTTCTCGTCACTCACTTCATGGATGAGGCGGAACGTCTCTGCGATAGCGTCGTGGTCGTCGACCGCGGCAGGGTGATCGCGGCGGGCTCGCCGCAGAGCCTCATCAAGGAACACGGCAGCGGCGTTCGAATCACCTTCACGGTCGGCGAGGCGGACGTGGGATGGTTGAAGGACGTGCCTCACGTGTACAAGGTGTCGAGATGGGGCAACAAGGTGGAGGTGGAAGGCATCGGCCCGGCGGGCGCACTCGTCGCGGCCGCGCTTGTGAAGCATGGGATGGTTCCCGACGACTACACCGTGGAGCAGGCGGCGCTTGAGGAGGTGTTCCTCGGGTTGACTAGCCGGAACAGCGAGGAGTGAGACGAATGGGAACCGTCGCGAAAATGGCGTGGGTAGAGTTGAAGCTCTTCGGGAGAGAGCCGATAAACGCCGTATTCACGCTCGCCTTTCCGTTCATCACTCTGTTCGTGCTGGGAGGCGTATTCGGGAACGCGCCTCGCTCGCATGCGGGCGGGACGCTCCTTTTCCGTGGGGTTGGCCCGATGGACTACTACGCGCCCGCCTACATCGCTCTCATCACCGCCTCGATCGGTCTTGTCTCGATGCCCGTACATCTGGCGGGCTACAGGGAGCACGGCATCCTGCGGAGGTTCCGGGCGTCATCGATATCGGAAGGAGCGTTGGTCGGATCACAGATAGGCGTCACGTTCGCAATTGTCGTCGTATCAGCGGTCCTGATCACAGTCGCGGCGATGTTAGCGTACGATATCGACATGCCGAAGGCCATCCCGCAACTGGCGTTGGCGTTCATTATCTCGACGCTGGCGTTCGCGATAATCGGCGCAGCGCTGGGCTTGATAATGCCGACGGCGCGAGCGGCCCAGGGGTTGGGGCTGCTGCTTTTCTTCGTGATGTTCATGCTATCAGGCGCTGGGCCGCCGCCGGAGTTGCTGAACGACCCGTTGACTATCGTGAGTCACGTTCTGCCGCTGACCTACGCGATAAGACTGATGCAGAATCCGTGGCTAGGGTTCAGTTGGGATTATGGGGCGACGGCGATCGTGCTGGGGTTTGCGGTTGTCGCAGCGGCCGTAGCATTCCTGAGGTTGCGTCGGGACTGAACGGGGGCACCTCAACGAACGAGGCATTGGCGCCGCGCGTCAAATACTCCCCTTCGTTCGGCTGGTGTGAGGGGAAGCCGCGGGATTCATCCCGCAGAACGGTTTATTCCTCGGACGGTTTCGGTTTCCAGGCTTCGGGGACGTCGACGTGCATGTGGTCGCGGCCCAGGAAATACGTCAGCCATGAGGGCTGCCGGTACAGTTCCCAGTTGCGTGTGACCATCGGCCCGTCGCGCAGTTCCTCCTCGCGACCGACCGCCTTCAGCCGGTTATAGGCGCGGACGTAGATGCAGTCGCGGTCGGGGTAGACTTCGCACTTGCCGCGGAAACTGCCGCCGCACGGACCGTTGCGCAGGTTCTTCGGACAGGCGGAATCGGGGCAGAGATACGCCAGATGGGGCAGCGCGCAGTCGCCGCACTCACGGCAGTCGACGGTCACTTCCTTCGACAGCTTCTCGACCCAGTGGACGGCGCCCTTGAGAAGGCGGTTGCCATCGGCGACGTGGCAGGCGCGCTGTGCGAGCCGGAAGCCGGTCGTGTTCTGCTGGAAGAAAGCCCCGTGTAGGGCGCTCATCGCGCGGTACTGGACCTGCGCGCCGCCGCCGGGATTCGGCAACTTCTTGCGGTCGACGGGCGTCGTCGTGTTGAGGCCGGTAGCGGCGTCGGTCTCGAAGTAGTAGAACTGGCGCTCCTTCGGCTCGATAGGGTAGACCATCTCCCGCAGGTGCTCCTGCCACGAGGGCTGCAGCTCGCCGGCGCGCTCGATGACCTCCTTCACCTCTTCGACCTTCAGACCGAAGCCGCCCAGGTGCACGCCCTGGTAGCCGAGCCCCCGGACGACGGCGAACATCTTGGCCGCGTGCTCCAGGAAGCGCGGCCGGCCCTCCTTGCCCTTGGGGAACGTCTCGAAGTAGCTCAGCAGTGCGTCGGGTACGACGGCGCCCGGCACCTGGTTCTTGTTCATCGTGCGGGCGACCCCGGCGTTGAGGACGTAGACGTTGCCGAGGACCGGCGCGTCGATGCCGTGCAGGTCGAGGTACTGCTTCAGTTCCTGCACCTTCCGCATGTCGTAGCCGAGCTGGCTGATGACGAAGCTGGCGCCGGCGTTGAGCTTGCGATGCAGCTTGTAGTATTGCGTCATTTGCTCCGCCTCGGTGAGCTTGAAGGGCGAGACGCATGCCCCGACGAAGAAGTCGCAGGGCGGTGCCGGCGTCCCCTTGCGCGGGTCGACGTCGACCAGGCCTTCGTTCATGTCGCGCAGCAGCTTGATAAGAGTGACGGCGTCGAGGTCGAAGGAGGGCTTGGAGAGGCCCCAGTAGCCGTCGTTCGGATAGTCGCCGGTGAGGGCGAGGATGTTGCGCAGACCCATTCGCTCCAGGGCATAGCCGCGGGAGATGGCGCCGTTGCGCGTCAGGTCCTTGCAGGTGAAGTGGACGATGCAATCGAGGCCGGCGTTCTGGATCTCCTGCGCCAGCTCATCGGGCATGATGGCGTGCCCGCCGCCCGGGTTGTCGGTGAGGCTCATGGCGTGGACCCGACGATCGGCAGCCAGGTCTGCGGCGTCCTGGAGGAGCGAGTCTACGCCGCGACCGCCGGGGCTCGCCGCGGGCACCGCCTCCAGCGTCACGACGAACTCGCCCTGCTCCAGCGCCGCGCGGAAGCGGCTGCGCGTGGCGGGCGCTTCGTCCGTGGAATCAGCCGCGCGGTCAGGGAGAGGAGCGGCGGGCGGTTCTTCTGTCACTTGACGTCCCCTTCAGTCGCCGGCGAGTAGTGCGTCGCCTAGGCGAGAGTGGTGGTCAGGCCCTCGGAGTCAACCTGCATCAGCTCCGCAGCCGACACGCGTGGCAGGCCGGGCATCGTCATGATGCTACCACACAGCATTACGATCAGGCCCGCGCCGGCGGCTAGTCTAACCTCGTTTACCGTAACGGTGAAGTCCTTGGGAACGCCTTTCAGATCGGTCTGGTCAGAGAGGGACGCCGGCGTCTTGGCTACGCAGACCGGCAGGTTGCCGAAACCCAGCTTCTCGATCTGCTCGATGGTCGCCAGAGCCTTGCGGTCGTATTCGACGCCGGACGCGCCGTACATCTTCGTCGCAATCGTCTCCATCTTCTCCTTGACGGAAAGCTCAAGTGGGTAGAGGAAGCGCAGCGACGAGGAATCCTCGCCGGCGACCTTCCTTACGACCTGGGCGAGCTCTTCCGCACCGGCGCCGCCCTGATTGAAAGGGTCGCAGACGGCGGCGGGAACACCGGCCGCCTGACAGCGACGCTCGACGGCGCGCAGTTCGTCTTCGGCGTCATCGGCGAAGCGGTTGATGGCAACGACGGGCGATACGCCGAAGTAGCGCACGTTCTCGATGTGCTTCGCCATGTTGGCGAACCCGTCTTCGAGCGAGCCATCGCCGTGGTGCTTGAGGGCGCGCACTGTTGCGACGATGACGGCGAGGCTGGGCTTGAGGTCGCCAACGCGACACTTGATGTCGAAGAACTTCTCGGCGCCCAGGTCGGAGCCGAAGCCGGCCTCCGTTACGGTGTAGTCTGCCAGCTTGAGGGCCGTCTTCGTCGCGAAAAGGGTGTTGCAGCCGTGGGCGATGTTGGCGAAGGCGCCGCCGTGGATGACGGCGGGCGCATGCTCCAGCGTCTGGACGATGTTTGGCTGAATCGTATCGCGGAGGAGGATGACCATTGCCGCGTCGGCTTTGAGTTGGGCGCAGGTCACAGCCTCTCCCTGGTAGGTGTAGCCGATGATGACTCGCTTCAGGCGCTCGTGCAGGTCAGAGGTGTCAAGGGCCAGGCTGAGGATGGTCATGACCTCGGAGGCGGGCGTGATGTCGAAGCCGTCCCGGCGCGGGAAGCCGTTCGAGGTGCCGCCGAGGCCGATGATGATGTCGCGGAGGGCGCGGTCGTTAAGGTCGATGACGCGCTTCCAGGTCACGCGACGGGAGTCGATCTGCAACGGGTTGCCGAAGTAGAGGTGGTTGTCGATCATCGACGCCAGGAGGTTGTTGGCCTTCGAGACGCCGTACATGTCGCCGGTGAAGTGGAGGTTGATGTCCTCCGCGGGGGTTACCTGGGCATAGCCGCCACCGGTCGCGCCGCCCTTCATGCCGAAGTAGGGGCCGAGAGAGGGCTCGCGGATGCAGAGAATGGCCTTCTCGCCAAGCCGGGTCAGCGCGTCGGAGAGGCCGATGGCGACGGTGGTCTTGCCCTCGCCGCTGCGCGTGGGCGTGATGGCGGTGACGAGGACGAGCTTGCCGTCAGGGCGATTCGCCCGCTCTCGAAGGATGGAGAGCGGCAGCTTGGCGATGTACTTGCCGTGGAGGTTGACGTTATCGGGTTCGAGTCCGAGCCTTTCGACGACGGCGGCGATAGGCAGTTTCTCGACGCTCTGTTCGATCTCCAGGTTTGTCTTCACATGCGACCTCACACATTAGTATCGGCCCGAATGCGCCTTCGATGCCAGGGGGACCTGAAGGCGGTGTACGTCGCCGCGGACGGGGGCGTCGCGCGACGTGGCATCCGTTCGGGCGTGCCGGTTCGTGAACATTATCTGCGGAAAAAGGGTAATAATCAACAATTTCTGCGCGGTGCGCAGCCTGGCGTCGAGCCGGGTTATTGCGTTGACAGGGGTTGCAGCGCGGCAATAGAATGATGGCGTCGAGCGGGAATAGCTCAGTTGGTAGAGCATCTGCTTCCCAAGCAGATGCCCATGCGCCGTCGGCGCACCAACCGCCGATGAAAGTGGCTATGCCCGGAACTGATGCGGCCGTGGTGTTGCGGTGGCACGCCTCAGCCGGGAGCCGCGACAGGCGCTCGTCCTCCTGGAGCCGCTCGAACTGAGCGACATGCCACATCCCCTGGTCCGGCAGGTCTACGGCTGCTGGCTCCAGGCCTGCCGCCGCCTGAAGCTGGAGGAGGCCGTCCACTACTCGCCCGCTCTCGGCAGAGGCGCCATCCTCGCGCCCACCGACGACGGCCGGCTGGAGGTCGTGTCAGCTATCAGCCTCGGGCGTTGGAAGGCAGGCTGTCGCTTCTCGGCCGCCGCCCTCAAGGGCGCCCGTCCTCTCCGCTAGCTTCCCCGATCCTCGAAGGATGTCTTTTGGGGCCGCCCGTGGGGCGGCCCCAGGGTTCGTGCGCCCCTCAAGGGGCATCCATGCCCGGCTGCTGCGGGCAGCTGACCATCAAGCCTTACGAGGAAGGGAGGAACGAACGTGTCCAAACAAGACCGGTTCAAGGAGTACACCCGCTCCGTTTGGAGACAGAGCTACGAGACCTACGAGCGCTGGCCCGCGGATCGGCGTGACGCCGGCCGGCCTACCGTCGATGCCCTAGTCGTCGAGCTTCGCCGCTGTGCCAGTGAAGACGAGTTGCACGCCTGCTACTGGGAGTCGGGCGATTGGCCAGCAGAAGTTCTTCGGGCACACCTGCCGTCGGACCCGGGGGCAGAGACGCTGCTGGAGCTGGAGGAGGCAGCGTTCTGGCTCCGCTATCGGGAGCTGGCGGATAGCTAGCCGTGCTCGACCTATCGCGGCTCAATCCGGAGCAGCGAGAGGCTGTAACCACCACTGAGGGTCCGCTCCTGGTGGTCGCCGGCCCCGGCTCCGGCAAGACGGCAGTCATCGCCGCCCGCGTCGCACACATCATCGACCAGGACCTCGCCAGACCCTCGGAGATACTGGCCGTCACCTTCACAAACAAGGCGGGGCGCGAGTTGAAGCGTCGTCTGGCCTCAGTGCTCGGTGAGTCAGCCGGCGAAGTGTGGGCGGGCACGTTTCACGCCTTCGCCCTGAGCGTCCTGCGCCAGTGGGGCGGCCACTTCGAGTTCGACCCCGACCACCTGTCGGTCTACGCCGACGAAGAGGACCGGCGCGCTGCCCTGAACCACGCGCTCAGCGACCGCGGCCTCGACCCCAAGGAGCAGCCGCGTCAGTCCCTGCTGGATTCCATCAGCCGCGCCAAAGACGGGCTCCTCCGGCCGGAAGACGTGAAGGAGCGCGACCCGGAGCTGGCGGCCGTCTACCAGGCCTACCAGGAGTCGCTGCGCCGTCGCAATGCCCTGGACTTCGACGACTTCTTGCTCTTCGCCGTGCGACTGCTGGAGGAGAACGAGGAGGCGGCTCGGTGGCTGCGTCAGTTCTACCGCTACGTGCTGGTAGACGAGTACCAGGACGTGAACTACGCCCAGCACCGGCTGGTGGCGCTGCTGGCGGCGGAGCACCGCAATCTGTGCGTGGTCGGCGACCCGCTTCAGAACCTGTTCTCGTGGCGAGGGAGCGACATCCGCTATCTGCTGGAGTTCCAGCGGGACTACCCACAGGCGAAGGTCATCTCGCTGGAGCAGAACTACCGCAGCACTCAGGTGGTCTTGGCGGTCGCCAACGCCCTCAGCGCCACGCTGCGCTACGGTGCGCGCAACCTGTGGACAGCGAACGCGCCGGGCATCCCCGTGATCCTGCGACCAGCCGACGACCCCCGATCCGAGGCCGCCTTCGCCGTGGGCGAAGTGCGACGGCTGCTGGCTGAGGAAGTCGTCGAGACACCCGGCGATTGCGCGGTGCTGTATCGAACCAACGCCCAGGCGCGCGAGCTCGAGATGGCCTGCGTGGAGGCGGGCCTGCCCTACAGCGTCCGCGGCAACAGCGACTTCCTGGCCCGGCGTGAGATCCGCGACCTGATGGCGTACCTGCGCCTCGTCCACAACCCGCAGGACGTGGCAGCCCTGGGCCGGATCGTCAACACACCTGCACGTCGACTGGCTGCAATCGAGAAACGCATTCGGGGTGCCGAAGAGCTTACCCTGGCGCGACTCGAAGAAGGCTTCCCGTGCGACCTCAAGGGGGAGCGCAGCCACCAAAGCTTGCGGGAGTTCCTAGACGTGATGGCGAGCCTGCAGGCCATGGCAGAGGACGCGCCGCCCGACTTCCTTATTGAGGTGACCCTGGAGATGAGCGGTTATCAGGCCTGGCTGCGATCGCAGGAGGATGGCGAGAAGCGACTGGAGAACCTGGACGCATTCCGCGCCCTGGCCAAGCGGTCGGGGGCAGAGCGACTCCCCGATTTCCTGGACGAGATCAGCCTGGCTTCAGACCTCGATACTGGCTCTAGTCCCGAGGGTCTCGTCCTCTCCACGATCCACGCCGCCAAGGGGCTGGAGTGGCCGGTCGTGTTCGTGGCCGGACTGGAAGACGGGCTGCTCCCGCACGCTCGCGCCCTGGACGAGTTTGAGACAGAGGCCAGCCCCCTCGATGAGGAGCTGCGTCTCTGCTACGTTGCCGTCACGCGGGCGGTGGAGCGGCTCTACCTGACCTACACCCGTCAGAGGCCGCGCAATGGAAAGACTCTCGCGGCCGAGCCGTCCCGATTCCTGCGGCGCATCCCCCGCGAGTTACTGGAGCGCCGCGCAGCGTAGGGAGAACCAGATGTACGACATACCCTTCATCCGACGGGCAAACCCAATCGAAGATGTGATCACCGGCGCGGGGATAGAGCTGCGCATGACAGGTCGACGCCTCGTAGGTGTCTGCCCGTTCCATGCTGACGGTCGGCCCAGTCTGATGGTCTACCCGCAGAACCAGAGCTACTTCTGCTTCGGCTGTGGCGCCGGCGGCGATGTTATCGATTTCGTAGCACGACTCAACGGCGTCGGCTTCCGAGAGGCGGCAGGAATGCTGTCCGCGCCCTCGACGCAGTGCGAAGCCACTCGTGGTCGACGCTGCAACGTGGTTTCGATTGCCATCCGGAAAGAGCACGAGCCGCTTACCGAAAGCGAGAAGGCGGTCATCGAAGCGGCCATCGCCTTCTACCACGACGCCCTTCGGCACGATCGGAAGGCACTCAAGTATCTGAAGGAACGTGGCATTGACGGGGGCACGGCCCGCCGCTGTCGCCTCGGGTTCGGACGTCCGGGCCTCGCCGAGCACCTGCGCCGGCGACGCCTGAGCCTGTCCGCTGCCCAAAGGGTCGGGCTGCTGGCCGGAGACTTCGAAACGATGCTCGATCGCATTATTGTGCCAGACTTGCGGAACGGCAAGGCGAGGTGGCTCACTGCCCGCGCCCTTCGGCAAGGGACGTCGCGCTACCTGAATCTGCGTCTGCCCAGACCGTTGCTCGGCCTCGATGTCGTCCGCGGCGACGAGGTCGTCGTCACAGAAGGCCCCTTCGACTGGCTGACGGCCGTCCGATGGGGCCTGCCGGCGGTGGCGCTGCTGGGGACTCATGTCTCGCAGTCGGCGATGGAGGTCCTCGCCCGCTTCAGGCGTGTGTACCTCGCACTGGATAGCGACGAGCCGGGCTGCCACGCTGCCCTACAAATCGCCGCTACCCTCGATGGTCGAGGCGTGATCGTGGAGCTGCCGCCCGGCGTCCACGACCTGAACGACCTGGGACGTCTTCGCAATGGACGGAAGGCCTTCCAGCGCTGTCTTGAGCTTGCCATCACTAATAAGGAGAGGACATGGGACACGTTCGACGCCGCGTCCGCTCTGCGCGCCGCATGACGGTGCAGAGGCGGACGTTTGAACCGGCATGCAAAGCGTTGCCCAGTGAGATTGCGACCTTGCTGGCGCAGCCTCTGGACCAAGCCCTCGTCTCGGAGCGGGAACTCCGCGACGGACGGCTCATCCAATACATCGAGGGCTGGGCCGTCATCAACCAGGCCAACCGCATCTTCGGCCACGGCGGCTGGGGCGCTGAGGTGGTCGGTGACGTCGCATTCCGGCCGGTGAGCCTGGTCGACCCTCTGACTGATGCCCTGTCAGCCGTCGGCATGTACAGCGCGACCGTTCGCGTGACCGCTCGCGGCTGCCCGCCGAAGGCCGACGTCGGCTGCGGATTCGTCGCGGAGGAGACGCCGGAGGCTCACGAGGCCGCCTACAAGGGTGCGGTGACCGACGCCCTGAAGCGTGCGCTGCGCCACTTCGGCGACCAGTTCGGCAACGGCCTGTACGACCGTCGCAATGTCGTCGACGCGGCCGCGTCGAGACCGCCGACGCCCGCGTCACCTGCCAGGCTGGAAGCGATGCGCGGCAAGGTGCTGGACTTGTCGCAACGCCTGGGCATCGATGAGGCGAAGGCCCGCGCCTCGGTAGAGGAGCGGTACGGCCGGCCTCTCGACGAGATGGGCGAAGAGCAGCTTGCGGCAGCGATTCGCGCCCTGGCCGACCTGCTCAATCGACGCAACGGCCAGCTTCGGGCCGCCTAACGATGGTCACCGCTCACAGACAGCCCGTGCGGCTCATCCGAACCCGCACCGGGCCACGCTACGTGGTACAGCTGCCCGAGCCCCGGAGCCCCATCCCCGGCATGCGCGCCTACTCGGTTGTCGCCGTGGGGCCGAACGGGGATCAGCCCCTGCGCCTTACCCTGTATGAGCGAATCGACGGAGGTCCCGATGGGACGGACGAGGCCGCCTGACCGTCGGACGCTTCGAGCGAACCAGCACGATGTACAGTCCTAAGATTCCCGAGCGACTCATCCCCGCTCTCTACCGACTGGCCCGAGCGCGCGGTAAGCCCATGACAGCGATCGTCGCCGAGGCACTGGATGCCTATTTGGCCAGCCAGGGCGTTGCCTTAATTGAACACGGCGACAACACGAGCTCTCACAGCGATCTGACAGCCCGCCGTCTCAAGAAAGCCGCTTGAAACATCCCGTTGTCATCGGGCAGGGGAGATTCGTCAGCCTGAAGGAACGTGGTGCCATGCTAGGTCACGGTGTACGCTATTGACAATGCGTACGCTTTGAGCGACACTGGAGTCAGAGCATTCGAGAGGAGAATCTGATGTCTAGACGTGTTTCTGCCCGCGAGGCTCGCTCGCGGTTCGCCGAGCTCACCGACCGGGTTCATTACACAGGGGAACCTGTGATCGTAGAAAAGCAGGGCCGGCCATTCGTTGCACTGGTCGGTATGGAGGACCTTGACGCCCTGGAGCGACTGCATGTGCGGGAACGCCAGGCGGAATTCGCGCGACGTGTTGCTGCCGTCGCTCCAGAGGCCGGGGCTCGTGAACCTACCGAAGAAGAGATCGTTGAGGCCGTGAAGGCTACGCGCGAAGAGATCTACCGCGAGCGATACGGTGCAGCCTAGGCTTCGCGTCGCTCTCGATGCCAATGTATTAGTAGCAGGCACCCGTTTGCCACGCTGGCCCTACGAGGTCATGCAAGCAGGCATCGCTGGCTACTTCGACGTTGTGCTGCCGGAACAGGTCGTTGCCGAGGCGAGGCGACACGCCGATATTCCCGGCCAAGCGGATGCCCTCGAGTCGTTTCTCGCCAATGTGCGATACGAGGAACTGCCGACTCCATCCCTCGAAGCAGTCCTCGCAAATGTTGATCTTGTACGCAGCAGAAAGGACGTACCAATCGCTGTGGCTCTGCTGGACGGAGAGGTAGACACCTTCGTCACGAGCGACAGGGACTTCACGGACCAGGACGCCACGGCTCAGCGATTTCGCGATCGGGTGCGCGTCATGCTGCCGGCTGTCTTTCTCAGAGACGTCTTGGGCTGGAGAACAGAGGCCCTTGAGGCGATAAGGAATCGAAACCGAGAAGACCTGTTGCCCGCGACACAAGAACGAAACAGCGATGACTAGTATCGGGAATCGCGGGACTGACATGAGTGATGCGAAACAAGAAATCAAGAGAGTTGAGGAGGGCGACGCGTGGCGCGAGACCGATGAAGTGGTGAAGGTCGAAGTGAAGCGCCCGCTGGACAAGGTCATCCCCGTCCGCCTGCCGTGGGACGTGTGGGATGAGCTGCGGCGCGAGGCCCGTGATCTGGGCATCGGCCCGACGACGCTGGCCCGCATGTGGATCCTAGAGAAGCTACGTCACAGCAATCCTGATCACGCCGCTAGCCTAAGGCGAGAAAGGCCCGGTCACAGTGGGACAGTTTCTTGAGGCGGAGAAGCCAAAACAAGCGGCCGTCAAGGCAAGTTCATCGTGCTTCACCGAAGCAGCGCGGGCCAACGGCTTCTACAGAGGTAAGTCGTACCAATTCTGTGTCCCGCAAGAGCGAGCCGAGGAGAATCTGTTCGAGGGGGTTCGAAGCGCGGCCTTGGACTACTTCAGACGATACGGAATCGGGTGGCACGACGGCATCGCTGACAAGCCTAGTAATCACCTATGCGATTCCCAGGTGTGCTGCGTCAACTTCCTGTTCCCCCTTAGAGAAGACCTCGGTAAGGCTGCTTCGATACTGGCGAAGGGGATTCCAGGCCTTCGAAGGGTGCTGCGCATCGAATTCGAGTATACAGGGCCAGCGGGAGCAACTGAATGGTTAGGCGAACCTCCCGGCGGTAAGCGGGGGCAGTACCGCACCAGCATTGACAGCGCTGTCTGGTGGGAAGATGAGGAGAAAAAGACCCGACTCACCCTCGTCGAGTGGAAATACACTGAACAATGGTTCGGGGGTTGCGGAGGCTACATTTCCAAAGGGAACAATGAACGTGACAGATGCGAAAGAGTGGAGATGCAGTGTATCCAGCCGAAGGTCGACTGCTATTTAGCGACGCAAAGGGATCCCCAAACGTCTCGCCGCTACTGGGAGCATCTGCGCCGAGCGGGAATATCGTTGAAGCATTTTGGCGATTCGTCAGGATGTCCCTTTAGGGGTCCGTTCTATCAGTTGATGCGTCAGCGCCTTCTCGCTGAGTATTGCAGAGCCAACCTCGTTGGTATCGAGAGCGTTGACGTCACGGTCTTCGGGTTTCGGGGCAACCAGGAACTCCTTGAACCGCCCGCACATCTCGCGCATCTAGGAGACACTGTGATCTCAGCCTGGAACACCATCTTGACTACGACCTCGCCACTTCGCCACGTGACCGTTGAGACGCTCCTGGCTGACGCACCCAGCGACGATTGGCGGGAGTATATTCGGCAACGATACAGGGTTTGATCATACGGCGGATGGGCATGATTCCCGCTGTTGTTCCACTCCTCGCTACCGCTTTGGTCTCCAGTGCCCGGTTCCAACTGTTATACGAGAGCGCTCATTTAAGATGGTGAGCGCTTTTCAATTCCTCCTGTCGAGAAAGGGAGACAATTCGATGCAACTGCTTGTGATCCGCGCCGCAGGCTTTACCGCGACGGTCGATGCCTGCGCTCGAGACGGGGGACAGCTCTGGTTCCTGTCCCTGTTGGGAAGCCAGCAAGCCGTGCGCGCCCTCTGGGCCCGGCTGGTCAAGGGCGAGACCGCCTACCTCAGCGAGGACGAGCTGACCGGCGGTTCGCCATGCTGGCTGGCCCGCGAGGCCTGGGGCACGTGGCGATTCCACGGCTGCCGCCTGCCCTCCGGCTCCGCCTACCACGGCACGCTCGTGCCGGATATCGCCGCCTACGCCTGCGACCGCCCGGAGTTCCTGCTCCTGGCTCGCGGCGAGGAGGAAGCGCCCGCCCTCCACTACCGGTTTCTGAACCGACGGCTCGACCTGCCGCTGCATCCGTCCTGGGCCGACTGGCTCTGGCAGCGCGGCTTAAACGCCGGCGAGATCGAGGCGCTGCAGTCGCTGGGCGTCTACGCCTATCGCTGCCGGCCCGACCGCGACGCCCTCCAAGAGGACGTCGCCCAAGCGGTGCGACGCGGCTGGCTCTCGACGCCGACCGACGACGACACCTTCGTAGAGCAGGAAGCGGCGTAGCCATGCGACCTGCAAACGCACGGAATCCAAAGTAACCATCGAGAGTTGGAGCCGAAGGAGCAAGAACATATCTGGTCGGGGTGTACAAGGGCTTGCGTTCTTGCCTTGGGTGATGTAACTTGTCCGTAACTTTATTACGGACAAGTTAACGCAAGGAGGCGCACTTGGAGTCCGGCGTTCACTCTCGTCTCTCCCTCCTTCCGTCGCCCTCGGCAGCGTTGGACGACCCCCTCACGCTCGAGGAGCGGGGCCCGTACCAGCGCCAGCTCCTGGAAGACTTTCTCGTGAGCCGCCGCTCCATTGTCTCGGCATCGACAGTCCAGGGTTCGCTGTCGGCTCTCCGCGCCAACTTCTTCCCGTGGCTCGAAGCTCGAGGCCGGTACGTCTGGGAGGTAACGCCTGGCGACCTCGATGAGTGGGCTCTAACTCTGAAGCATTCCGTCCGAACGCGCACGCATCAGCAGTACTTCGTCCAAATCGAGCAGTTCTACGAATGGCTGGTTGCCCGCCGCGTGACCGAGATTCAGGAACGCCTCGGTGTCAGGGTGTGCAATCCGGTCGACCGCTTCAACCGAGCCCGACGCATGCCCGAAGGCGAGAGGCTGGTGCTGGTGCCGCGTGAGGAAGCCATCGAGTTCTTTCTGGCCACGGCCCGCTCGGCGGTTAGCATCGCTACCTCGGACATGAAGTGGCTTCAGGCGTGCCGCAACTATGCCCTTTGGATGCTTCTGAACTGGGCCGGCCTCCGCCGGGCAGAGGCCGCCGAGCTGGTCCGCGACGACATCGACCTCGTAGCCGGCACGCTGCGCATCCGCGAAGGGAAGGGCGGCAAGGGGCGCATAGTCCACATCCAGCCCCCGCTCGCCCCCATACTGCGCTGGTATCTTCACGACGTTCGGCCGCAGGCGTCCCGCGCATGGCGGGTGCCGCTCATCTTCCTGAACGCACGAAACGATGCGCTTCATCCGGACGGGATACGTAACCTGCTGCGTCGTGACCAGGTCTCGGCTGGGCTGCCCCAGGGGGATCAGTTCACGTGCCATGGCTTCCGGCGCGCGTACGCGACCCGGCTGTACAAGGCTCTTCGCGCGCAGGGCTTTCGCGACCCTCTGATCTACGTCAAGGAGCAACTGGGCCATGCCTACCTCAGCACCACCCAGCGCTATTGCCAGCTCGACGACGACTACCGCTACTTTCTCGTTCAGGACGCGGCGGTGGCGCTGACCCGGCACTACGAAACGATGGGAGGACCGCGGTAATGACGATCAAGTGGAGCCTTCGCGTCGTCATGGCGAAGAAGGGTATCTTCAGCATGGCCGAACTCGGCCGACGGATGGAGAAGGCCGGTTATCCGTTGACGCCGCCGGCTCTCCACAGGCTACAGGGCGGAAAGACTGGCGAGCCTCCGAAGGAGATCAAGCTTGCGACGCTCAACGCCCTGCTGGAGGCGCTGGAGTTCCCCGCGATCGACTTCGGTGTGTTCCAGTACGAGCCACCTACCGAAGGGAACGAGGCTGCACAGCCGCTCGTCGTCAACGCCGACGTACGGCCAGCGCGCAGCCGCCACGCGCGTCGAGCGGAGCCAAAACTGAGACGCACACCGCCTCCAGATGCCGGCTAAGCCCCGGCGGTTCACCTGCCCGGGCTGCGGCCGTACCCGGGTGACTCACGTCCGGCGCAACCTCTGTTTCTCCTGCTATGAGCAGCAGCGGCCGAGGCAGCGGAAGACCCTGGCCACCTGCAAGCAGTGCGAGCGCACTCTCGCCTGGCCTACTATCGGCGCGGGCTCTGCCCCGCTTGCTACGAGCGGCAGCGCCGCCGAGTGTTCGAGTGCGTGGTCTGTAATCGTGAGGTGGAGGCGCCGGCCAGCTTCGCGGTCATGGCAACTTGCCCGCGCTGCTGGTCGCGTGGCCGCGTCGTCGAGGCCTTCGTCTGCCCTGAGTGCGGCGAGACCAAACGGACTCGCCCCGTAAGGGGAGTGTGCCGCGCCTGCTATCAGCAAAACCACGTCCGGGCGGCGACCTGCCGGGTCTGCGGCCAGGCACGGAAGACTGAGATGGACAGCAGCGGCAGGTGTCGTGCATGTCGCTCGCTCGAGGCAGCCCGTCGCAGGGGTGTCCCTCCCGCGAGCGCGCCCGCGCTGCCGGATGTCGCCGAAGCGCGGCTGATCGCTCTGCTGGCGCCGCTGCGCCGCCCCTGGGTGCGCGAGTTCCTAGAGACGGCCTACTGGCGAAGGTCATCCAAGACCCGCCAGATGTGCCTGAGGGCGCTTGCCGGCTTCGATCGGTATCTCTCGGAACAAGCTGACGTTGGCGGAGGTCAGTGGAGTCTTGTCACGCTAGACGAGGTACATGGCTTTCTCGCCGGCGCGGGACGCTTCGCCCTTCAACCCACAAAGGCTTACCTCAGTTGGCTGCGGAGTCGCAAGAAGATGGACCGCCCCATCGCCAGCGCCTTGCCAAAACGTTCAAAGCCGCTGCGCCTCCGCCTGGTGTCTACCGAGCAGGCGGCGGAGCGCTACCGCAGGTGGACGGCTTCGGACTCTGACCCGCGTGAGGCGCTCGTGGGCCTCCTCGCCCTCGTTCACTGCCTGCGGAGCGGCGAGATCCGTGCGCTCCGCTTGTCCGACGTGCTTGGCAGCGACCACCTGAGTGTCGGCGACAGGGCCGTCAATTTGGCAGCGCCCGTGGCCGAGGCGCTGACTCGCTATCTACGCTGGCGCGCGGAAAGTTACGGAGGCCCGTCCACCTATCTGCTGGTAAGCCGCGCCAGCCGACTGCACGACCGGCCGGTGTCTCGGTTTTGCCTGCAGGAAAACATCCTCGGCGGCGTCTCGGTGTCCAGCCTGCGCCAGACGGCGATTCAGAGCCTGATCCACGGCGCTGGCTGCGACGGCCTACAACTGGCCTGCTTTGCGCGATTATCCCTGGATGCGGCCGGCGCTTACATCCGCGCATTCGGCGCCCCGGTACCTGGCCGGACGAATATCGCGAAGTGATCCTGTAGATCGCCAGCGTTTATAAAGCGGGGTTTACAAACACCAAGGGGTTTTGTAAACTAGGATAGGCATGAAGCGAGAAACGGTATGGTCTTAGAGCGGCTTCGCGAACAAAACCCCTGGTGGGGCGATCCCTCGGCCATCGACAGGGACCCCCACCTTCGCGAGCTCGCCGGCTCTCCGTTTCAGCGTCCTCTGCCCTTGGTCGAGGCGCTGCGGATCGATCTTCCGATCGTCTACACGCTCCGTGGGCCCAGGCAGGTGGGGAAGACCACCGCGCTAAAGACCCTCGCGAAGCGCCTGATTGAGTCGGGCGTCCCCTCAACGAACGTCCTCTATTACTCCCTCGATCTCGAGCGCGAACCGGACGCCATCGTGGAGTTGGTCAATCGGGGCCGAGCCGTTGGCTCGCAGGGCAGGCGTTTCTTCCTTCTCGACGAGGTTTCCGCAGTCCCGGACTGGCAGCGGGCCGTCAAGTACCTGCGTGACAACACACCGGCCAGGGACGACTTCTTCCTGCTCACCGGCTCCATCGCCTCCGACATCCGAAAGGGCGCCGAGAGGCTGCCCGGCCGCAGGGGTCCGGCGGCGGACCTCGACAAGATCCTGCTCCCTCTAAGCTTCGCTGAGTTTGCATCCGCCATAGACCCGTCGCTGCCCAAGGTCGAAGCGCGCTTGCGGGCCAACGCTTTGATGTCCGATGCTGAGGATGCCGCCACCACCTTCGAACGAAACCTGGTGTACCTGCCGGCACTGGAACGGCACCTGGAAGCCTACGCCCACGTTGGAGGCTTTCCGACGGCGGTCCGCGACTATCTCGCCAGCGGCACGCGAGAGGTAACCGATGCTACCATCAGGATCCTGTGGGACGTGATCGCGGGCGACGTGAGCCGGATCGGACGCGACCCAGCCACAGCAATGAAGCTGCTTGAGCGCGTCGCGACCAGCCTCGGTACCCCCATTAGCTGGACGCAGCTTGCCGAGGCGATGGGCGTGGCGTCGCCGGCCACGGCCGAAGAGTACACACGGGCGCTCGCCGAAGCGTTCGAACTGCTGGTGGTTTACGCCTGGGACACTTCGCACGCGACCAGGGCCCCCAAGAAGGGCAAGAAGCTCTACGCCGTGGACCCGATCCTCCTGCGCCTCCCCGAGCGGATCACCTACAGCACCCGCCTTCCTCCTCTACCGCTGCTCGTGGAGAACATAGTCGCCCTAGCCATGTTTCGCTCGGCCGAGAGGGATCTAGTCGAGGCATTCCCCGTCCCGCAGGCGCTGTTCCACTGGCGATCGACAACCGGGAAGGAGATCGACTTCTTGCTCGGACGGAAGGCGTCGAAGCTCCCACTGGAGGTCAAGTACCAACAGACCATCTCCGGGCGGGACACCCTGGTCATACGCCGGAGCTTTGGCGGTGGGATTCTCCTGTCGCGGAACACTCTGGACATGAAGGGCCCGGTCGTGATCGTGCCGGCCGCGCTGTTCCTGTGGCTACAGGAACAGTAGCCACCCCGGAACCGACACGTCGGCCGGCGGATTCACACAGCGCGAGGGGCTCCAGACCCTCAACCTCACTCGCGTCCCCCAAGCGACACCGTTCCTGCCGTCTGCATGTCCTTCCAATAGTCGCGTCCAATTCGACATCGTCAGGGGCTGGAGCCGGTCGCCGATTTTACGTTCAAGTTAACTAAAGGAGGAAAAAGATATGGCTCGCTTGGAGGGAATCGCGAAGGCGGGGTACTACCCGACCCCGCCATCAGTCGTCGAGCGGGTCGCCGCCCTCATCCGACCCACCCACCCCGCGTCACGCCGCGCAGTGCGGCTTTTCGATCCCTGCTGCGGCACCGGCGTCGCCCTGCGGCAGCTCGTCGATGTCGTCGGCGGCGAGACCTACGGCATCGAGATCGCCCGTGACCGCTACGATGACGCCCAGTCGATCCTCGACCACGCCCTGTGCGCCAGCGCGTTCGCCGTCCGGCTGGCCCACGGCGCCTTCTCCTGCCTCTGGCTGAACCCGCCCTACGACTACGACGACGAGGCGAAGCGGCTGGAGCACGCTTTCCTCGCGGAAACGACCCGCGCCCTCTGCCCCGGCGGCCTACTGATCTTCATCGTGCCGCAGCGGCGGTTGCCCGTGTCCGCCCGCTACCTGGCCGGGCACTACGAGCGGCTCGCCTGCTACCGCTTCCCCGACCCCGAATACGCCGGCTTCCGTCAGGTCGTGCTCCTGGCGTTCAAGCGAGAAGGGGCGATCGCGGGAGTCGACAGCAGGGAGCGGGTCGAGTCCTGGGCGTACGAGCCCCTGCCGGAGCTGCCACCTGCGGGCTCGGCCGACCCGATGTTCGACTTGCCCGCGTTGCCTTCGGGGCCGGTGCTCTTCGCCTCGCAGTTCTTCGACCCGGAGTCGGCAGCGCAGGAGGCGCGTCGCTCCGGTCTCTGGGTCAGCCCCGCGCTCGCCGAGCGCCTCTGGCCGGCGGAGGAGCGTCCGGTCCAGCCGCTGATGCCCCTGCGACGGGGTCACCTGGCAGTGCTCATCGCCGCCGGCTTCCTGAACAACATCCTGCTGGAGGCCGACGGCCGACGGGTGTTGGTCAAGGGCCGCACCTACAAGGAGTCCGTGCCGGTGGAGTCGGGCGACCCGGAAGTCGAGATTCAGCGGGAGGTGCTGCGAACGTCGGTGGTCGCGCTGGACCTGCGGACGGGCCGGTTCGATGTGGTGGAACAGACCAGCGCCAAGAACGAGAAGCTCGACGAGGAGCGGGCAGCGTGAATCTGGCCCGCTTCATCGAGACCTTCCAGGAGGCTATCACGCGGGCCGTGCTGCGCACCTACCCGCCCATCTACTCGGCGCAGAATCGGCATCAATGGGGCTTCGACCTGCGTCGGCTGAGGCGTCGACCCCTGGGCGCTCAAGGAGACGCCATCCGCGCCGTCGCCCTCTCCCTGCGCCGGTACCGGGGCACAAACCTCGTCGGCGAGATGGGCACCGGCAAGACCACGATCGCCGCCGCCGCGGCTTACCTGGGCGGCTTCCGGCGAGTGCTCGTCCTCTGCCCGCCCCACCTAGTGCGCAAGTGGCAGAGAGAGGTACTCGCTACCGTCCCCGGTGCCGGAGCCGCCATCGTCCGGACGCTTACGGATCTGCAGCGGTTGCCCCTCCTGGACGGCCAGCCGCTGTTCGTCAGCATGTCGCGCGAGCAGGCGAAGCTGTCGTACCGCTGGTGCGCGGCTGTCGTCGAACGACCGGCGCTCGTTAACGGTCGCCTCTTGCGAGACGAGGACGGCGAGCCGCTGCGTCGCCTCTGCTGTCCGGCCTGCTTCGCCCCGGCGCTCGACGGCGAGGGGGTGCCACTGGAGCGGGAGGATCTGGAGCGCAAGAAGCGGCGCTGCGGGCAGTGCGGCGGCCCGCTCTGGCAGGCCGACCGCTCGGGGCCACGCCGTTTCCCCCTTGCCGACTACGTCGCCCGCCACATGCCCAGCTTCTTCGACCTGCTGGTGGTCGACGAGCAGCACGAGTACAAGGCGCGCGGCTCGGCCCAGGGTCTAGCAGCCGGCACTCTGGCCGAAGCCTGCGGGCGCGTCCTCACCCTCACCGGCACCCTCATGGGCGGCTACGCCTCGACGCTGTTCTACCTCCTCTGGCGCTTCTCGCCCGCTGTGCGGGAGGAGTTCGCCTACAAGGACGAGCAGCGCTGGGTCGCCCGCTACGGGATCGTCGAACGCATCACCCGCAAGGGTGACGACGACGCCTACGAGGACGGCCGGGTGAGCCGCCGTCGCGGCTACCGCACGCGGGTGGTCGAGAAGCCGGGCGTGTCGCCTGCCGTCCTCTTCCACCTCATCGGCAACACCGCCTTCCTTCGCCTGGCCGACGTGGCGGCGGGTCTGCCCGAGTACCGGGAAGAAGTGCGCGTGGTCGGGCTGGAGACGAGCGACGACCCGGACGAGCCGTCGCAGTCGTCCTGCTATCACGCGCTGGCTAGCGAGTTGCACGCCGCGGTGGTGCAGGCGCTGGCCCAGGGTTCGAAGCGACTCCTCGCCGTCTACCTCCAGAGCCTGCTCGCCTACCCCGACGCCTGCACCAAGGGAGAGACGGTGCTCGACCACAAGACCGGCGAGGTCATCGCCTCGGCGCCGCCCTTACCGGAGGACCGCCTCTACCCGAAGGAGCAGGCGCTTCTGGAGATGGTGCGGCAGGAGCGGCTGCAGGGCCGTCGGGTGCTGGTCTACATCACCCACACGGCCACCCGCGACATCTCGCCGCGGCTGGAGTCGGTGCTGGGCCGGGCGGGCAACCGCGTGGCGACGCTCAAGTCGGACACCGTCTCCGCCGACCGCCGCGAGGAGTGGGTGGAGCGCCGGGTGAAGCAGGGGCTGGACGTGCTCCTCGTCCACCCGCGCCTTGTTCAGACCGGGCTGGACCTGGTAGACTTCCCGACCATCGTCTGGTACGAGGTGGAGTACAGCGTCTACACCATGCGGCAGGCGAGCCGCCGCTCCTGGCGCATTGGCCAGCGGCTGCCCGTGCAGGTGGTCTACTTCGCCTATCGGGGCACCCTCCAGGCCCAGGCGCTGGCGCTGGTGGCTAAGAAGCTCCAGGCGTCGCTGGCCGTCGAGGGCGAGTTGGGCGACGAAGGCCTAGCGAGCTTCGGCGACGAAGGCGACGACCTACTCCTTGCACTGGCCCGCAGCCTAACGGAGAGCGTCGAGGCGAGCGAGGACTCCCTTGAGGGACTCTTCGCCGGCGTGCGACGGGCGGAGCGACAGGTCGAGGCAGCCCTGCAGCCCGACGACCTGCTGCCAGAGGACCCGGAGCCCGAACGAGAGTCTGTGCCGATCCCCTTCGCGCATTCGGAACGAGTCGCCGTCGCAGTCGCAGCGTCAACTGCTGGCAACGTCGACGAAACACGACCGGCCGCAGGGCAGCAGCTGCGCCTGCTCTGATTGACAGGCCACACGCCGCATCACCGGGGGGCAAAGTACAGGAGTACGCCCTCTAACCCGATCTCGTACGAGGCACTGCCGCCACTAAGCACCGGGAGGACGTTGACCAGACGCCACCCCTGGCCAGCATAGGAGTTGAGGACGACCTCCTGCTCCGCGAGGAACTTCTCCCAGTCACGCCCGCTGGGAGACTTCCGTCTATCTCGCTGGACCCACACGACGCTGTTCATCCGGCAGTTCCTCCTTTGCCCATGCTGTCAGTCAAGGAGACACCTGGACTCCCGACAGGCTTAAGACTAGCAACAGGAGAATACTACAATGCCCAACAAGAAATGGTGCTGGACCGAGGCCATGGACACATTCCTGCGCCACACGTACGACCCCACGCTGCCGGGCCGCTCCCAAGAGCTCGCCCGCCGGCTCAACGTGCCGCGCTGGGCCATCAACCGTCGGGCGGCCGCTCTCGGCTTGAGCCGGCCAAAGGACAGGCACTGGTCGCAGCAAGATGAATCCTATCTTGAAGCCAACCTCCACCGCGTCTCCGCCAAGACGCTGGCTGCCAGACTGGGACGCTCGCCGACGGCGGTCAAGCTGAAGGCCAAGCGGCTGGGCCTGCGCAAGTACGATGAAGGCTACACGGCATCGTCGCTGGCGGAGGCGCTCGGCGTCGACCCGCACTGGGTGCTGACGCGCATCCGCTCGGGCAAACTGCGGGCGTCGCACCGCCACACCGAGCGCACGCCACAGCAGGGCGGCGATAGCTGGCTCATCACGGACGAGGCGGTCTTGGAGTTCCTGCGCGAGCACCCCTACGATATCGACCTGCGCAAGGTGGACAGTCTGTGGTTCATGGATTTGATCGCGCCGTACCTTCAGCGCTCAGCCACACAAGGACGACGCGCCCGGGCGGCGTGACCGCACTCAGCGGACATCCAGCAACAGGAAAGGAGAGACAGATGGTAGCGACGAGGCGTCGAAACACGAGGCACAACCGGCGTGGCGTGCCGTGGACCGAGGAAGAGGACGAGCACCTGCTGGCGATCGCACAGCTCCCGCCACGTAGGGTCGCCGACTTGATGCGACGGAGCTGGCTCGCGTGCCGGCGTCGGCTCATCTACCTGCGAGCGGACGACAGCCGCTCTACCGACTCCCAGACCCTGCGGTCCGCCGGCGCTCGTTGACACAAGCGAGAGCGCTGGATACCGCGAGGAACAGAAAAGGCGGGGATCCCCCGTCTTTTTTGTTGCCCTTCGCACCCGTCTGGATATCAGCCCCAAAAGACACTGACTTCGGTGATTAGCATTTGAGATCAGGACTCAAGAAGAGAATGAATGCTTCTTGGTTCTTGCCTGAGCGCGACTCTCGAAGCGACCTTGAGCAGTTCGATATGCTGCCGTGCTAGCGGGTCACGAAACCGGCTCGGCTCCTGGTTGGGAAGCGGACACGTCAGCAGAACGATCTTCGTGTAGCTCGCCAGGCGGGAAGAGGTCCAGCAATTGGTCCGTCAAATTCCATATCGGCTTGCCGCCTCCTTCGGTGAGCATGCTCAGCACGTCTGGCAGACCCGTGGCGGCAAGCTCGTTGGCCAAATCCATAATCTCCCTAGGTTTGTCGATGATCCAGGGGTCATCGGTGAGTGAGATCGCGACGAACTCCAGCAACTCGATACGCCAGGAATCATTCACCAGAATCTCTCCCGTGATGAACCTGTGGGGCTTGTCGATCTTCGTCCGTTTGCCTTTTCGCGCGCCGAGGCAGACAGCAAGAAACCATAAGTCAACATACCGGTGGAACGGACTGTCGTCGGGAGAGGTCTTGGTCAGCGCGTCGGGCTGTGTCTGGCAGAATCGATTCACCTCCTCGCGATAAGCCTCAGCTATCCGCAACTCAAGGTTCTGAAAAGGGTTATAGTATGTCATTTCGCCCTCGGCCCCCGAGTTAATCGGCTCGTTTCTTCAAATAGCCGGCGTCCGCATCGGTTATTCGCTCGCAGACCGCACAATACTGTCGGTGGTTACACTCACATCGCAGGACTCTCCGGTACGAGCCGCCCGGGTCGTTGCAGAGCATCATGGGATAGTGTGCAGAGTTGGTCAAGGTAATCACTCTGCCGGCGAAGCGGTCCAGGTCTTCCTCACAATCGCGGATCTCGGAACGCGTGAGGAACAGAATGAGCTGCGAACAATGACCCACCGCGGTCTCGAGCACAGACTGCTTTATGAGCGGGTCCATCATCCCGAGAGGCGTGTCGATCACGTTCGGTGCCTTCACATTGCTCACGTCGGCCAGGGCAAGGATGAACGCGAGCGTCAGTGCTCGGCGCGAGGCGCCATTCAGATCACGGTCAGGGTCAAGGCGTCTGGTCTGCGGACCATGGACTGCAATGTCGTAAGACGGCGTGACCTCAGCCGCTTGGATGATCGCATTCTGTTCTGGGTCGGCCCGGATCATCTCCAGGAAGAGCTCATTCATGACTTTGCTGACCTGGGGGACCTCAGCCTGCTCGATCGCTGCGTAGGACTTTCGAATCACCTCCAAGATGTCTTCCGCTGCTGCGAGTCGGGACTGCAGCCGCCGCGAAATGCCCTGCCGCTTCTGAAGCGTCGCTAAGTCGATATCGACTTCCTTCCTCTGCTGCTGCAGGGTGCGGAGTTCACTTTGCCTCACACCTTGCTCACGGCTGAGATTCTCCCTCGCTTCACGCAGGTTTCGACGCTGATCTCTCAGGAACGCGATGTCCGTCTCCGGCAGCTTCTCCAGCCTGTCTTCCAGTTCCTTAAGTTCTGTCTCGAGTTCGCGAATGCGGGTCTCAAGCTCGTCCCGCCGATCGACAACTGCTCGTACGCCGTCACGCCAACCGGAGGATGAATCCGCAATCCCCGGGAGCTTCTGATTAGCGACAAGCCGCAAGGTGGTGAGGCGATCGTCTGTTGCCGACGCAGCACGCTGGTCCTGTATCAATTGCATCACGTGCGCGTGCCGAGGGTGGCCGGGCTCAAGCGGCTCCCCACAGATGCAGATGCCGAGTTCCAAGCGCTCCATAAGCACGGGAATCGCGGTACGTGGGATTCTTCCTTTCGCTCGCAGCTCGTCGAGAGTAGCCCCGCTCTTCGAGACCTGATCCTTGAGCAGGAAGAGCGCCAGTGATTCCCGGTTGAAGAGACTACTGTGCTCGCGCCTGAGCTTCTCGAGCTGCTCGCGCGCTTTTGTGCGCTCCTCCCGCTTCTGGTTCATGAGACGAATAAGCTGTTCTTTGTCACCCTTGGCCAGGGCAGCCTCGATCTTTTGTTCGACGGCTTGGAAATCGACCGCGAGCTGACTCAGCTGGTCATCAATATCCTCGAGGCGCTTTTCGATCTCGACGATTTTGCCTTCGATGTCGGCCTTGC
>Ga0315281_10003170_pt1 | contig 24178 bp, 25 predicted proteins | sample YL17G07_0_MG_FD_204540 | JGI IMG/M metagenome (GOLD analysis project Ga0315281, IMG submission 204540) | Sediment microbial communities from Yellowstone Lake, YNP, Wyoming, USA - YL17G07_0 | ecosystem: Environmental > Aquatic > Freshwater > Lake > Sediment | place: USA: Wyoming | collected... | reverse complement strand
GTCGCGCAGACGTGCCAGCGCGTCGTCATCATCAACAAGGGCAAGGTCGTGGCCATCGACACGCCGGACAACCTGACGGCGCGGCTCCGCGGGTCGGAGACCATGTATCTGCAACTGGACGCCAGCGGCGCGGACGCCGCCGCGGCGCTCGGCCACGTGCCGGGTGTGACGCGGGTCGTGGAATCGGATCGCCGGGATGGCATGGTCGGTTACGAGGTCGACAGCGAGAGCGGCCGCGACGTGCGCCGCGATCTCGCGCGCGTCGTCGTCGGCAGCGGGTGGGGCTTGCTCGAGATGCGACCCATGCGCATGAGCCTCGAGGACGTGTTCCTCTCGCTCACCACAGAAGAAAGCCCAACGCCGCCGGCGCCCGGCGCGAACGACGCGGGCACAACGGCCGCCGCGGGCGACGCCACGGGAGGAGAAGCCACACATGCGTAACATCCTGGCGATCGCGCAGAAAGAGCTGAAGTCGTACTTCTCTTCGCCGATCGCGTACATCGTGATCGGCCTGTGGGCCCTGCTCTACGGCTACTTCTTCATCGCCATCCTGAACTTTTTCGTGCGCCAGAGCATGCAGATGAGCCAGTTCGGCCAGCAGGGACCGCAGGCCATGAACGTCAACCAGCAGCTGATCCGCCCGCTGCTGCAGAACGTCCTGATCCTGATCCTCTTCCTGATGCCGATGGTCACGATGCGGGCGTACTCGGAGGAAAAGCGGTCGGGGACGATCGAGCTGCTGCTGACGTCGCCGCTCACCGACTTCGAAATCATCCTCGGCAAGTTCTTCGGCGCGATGGCGCTTTATGCCACGATGCTCGCGGTCACGTTGATCCACCTCGGCCTGCTCTTCGTCTACGGGCACCCGGAGTGGAAACCGATCGTGACGGCGTACATCGGCCTCTTGCTGATGGGGGGTTGCTTCATCTCGCTGGGGCTTTTCATCTCGAGCTTGACGAAGAACCAGATCGTCGCCGGCATGGTCACCTTCGCGGTGTTCCTGCTGCTGTGGGTCATCACCTGGATCGGCAGTTTTTCGGGTCCAACGGTGGACAAGGTGACGCAATATCTGTCGATCGTCGACCACTACGACGACTTCGGCAAGGGCGTGCTCGACACGACGCACTTGATCTATTACGTGAGCTTCATCACGTTCGGGTTGTTCCTGACCGCCAAGTCGGTCGATAGCGAACGGTGGCGCGGATAGTCACGACGATCGACGCAGAAACCGCTGAACGCGCAGAGAAGATCCACTCTGCGGGTTCCGCGAGTGCCGCGTTGAGCGTCGTTGTGGGAAATGTTGACTTATGGTGAACCGCATTTTGAGTTTGATCGGCTGGCTCGGCACGGCGATGGTCTTTGTCGCCGTGGCGATCCGCTTCGGCTACCCGGCGAAGGAGCAGTGGGCCTTCTATCTCGCGTGGGGCGGCCTCGTCTGTGTGCTGGCCTACACGATGGGACAGTGGCGCGAGATCGCCAAGGTCTTCTCGCGGCGACAGACGCGCTACGGCACGCTGGCGGCGACGAGCATCCTCGTCGTCCTCGGCATCCTGATCGCGATCAACTACATCGGCAAGGTCCAGAACAAACGCTGGGACCTGACGGCCAATAAACAGTTCAGCCTGTCGGATCAGAGCCGCAACATGCTCGCCAAGCTGGACTCGCCGCTGCAGGTTCAGGTGTTCGCGCAGGAGCCGGAGTTCGGGCGCTACCAGGACAAACTGAAGGAATACGAGTATGCGTCGAAGAAGGTGACGGCGGAGTTCATCGATCCCGACAAGAAGCCGTCGATTGCGAAGCAGAATCAGATCCAGCAATACGGCACGATCGTCTTCAGCTACAAGGGTCGCACCGAGCGCGTGACGTCCGACACCGAGCAGGACATCACCAACGGCATCATCAAGGTGGTATCGGGCCAGCAGCGGAAGGTCTACTTCACGTCGGGCCACGGCGAAAAGGACACGACCTCCTCCGAGCGCGACGGCTACAACGCCATCGCCGCGGCGCTCGGCCGCGAGAACTACGCGCTGGAGAAACTGGTCCTCGCCCAGCAGGGCGCCGTGCCCGACGACGCCTCGATCGTCGTCGTGGCGGGACCGCGCACCGACTTTTTCGCGCCCGAAGTGGAGGCACTCAAGAAATACCTCGACAAGTCCGGCAAACTGCTTCTCGAACTCGACCCGCCCGACAAGGCCGACAGCCCGCCGCTGACGAGCCTGATTGCGCTCTCGCACGACTGGGGCATCCAGATCGGCAACAACGTCGTCGTCGACGTGAGCGGCATGGGCCGGCTGATCGGGACCGACGCGTCGGTGCCGGTGGCGGCGACGTACCCATCGCATCCGATTACCGCACGGTTCACGTTCATGACCGCGTACCCGCTGGCCCGCGAGGCATCGCCCATCAGTGGCGGCGTCAACGGTCACGTGGCGCAGACGTTCGTGGAGAGCAGCGCGCGAAGCTGGGCGGAAACCGACATCAAGGAGCTGCTCGGAAGTGGCAAGGTGTCGCTCGACGAGGCCAAGGGCGACAAGAAGGGACCGGTCGCCCTCGCATCGGCGGTCTCGGCGTCGGCGATTCCCGCGACACCGCCCAAACCCGGCGACGATGGGCCGAAACCGGAGACGCGGGTCGTCGTCATGGGCGATTCCGATTTCGCGGCCAACGCCGGACTCGGCATCCAGGGCAACCGCGATCTGTTCATGAACACGATCGGCTGGCTGTCGCAGCAGGAGAACCTGATTTCGATCCGCCCAAAGGAAGCCGACGACCGCCGCATCACGCTGACGGCGACCCAGCAGGCGAACATCACCTGGCTGTCGCTGCTCATCATTCCCGGCTTGGTGTTCGGAACGGGCGTGTACACCTGGTGGCGGAGGCGCTAGATGCGTGGCCTGACATCCACAGCGGCGCTCATCGTCGTCCTCGCCGGCCTCGGCGCGTATATCTATTTCGTCACGTCGAAAACACCCGAGGGCGGCAGCGGTGACGCCGGCGCGAAGAAGCAGGAGAAGGTCTTCGCGGGGCTGCAGGCGGACAAAATCGAGGAGATCAAGATCCTGACAGCAGCAGGCGATGCGACAACCCTCAAGAAGGAAGGCGGGGCGTGGAAGATTACGCAGCCGATGGACACCCAGGCGTCTGAGTCGGAAGTGTCGGGCCTCACGTCGGCGCTCGGCCAGACCGAGATCGTCCGGGTCATCGACGAGAACCCGGCCAACCTGAACGACTACGGCCTGTCGAACCCGCGCATCGAGATCGACTTCAAGGCCGCCGGCGACAAGGACTATCGCAAGCTGCTGGTCGGAGAAAAATCACCGACCGGTGCCGACCTGTTCGCCAAGCGCAACGACGAGAAGAAGGTCTTCCTGATCCCGGCGACGCAGGAGACCTCGTTCAACCGGACGACGTTCGACTTCCGCGACAAGGCGCTGCTGAAATTCGAGCGCGAGAAGGTGGATGCGCTCGACATCACGGCCGGCGGCAAAGCGCTCGCGATCGCGAAGGACGGCGGCGACTGGAAGATATCGAAGCCGGTCCAGACCAAGGCCGACTTCGGATCGGTCGAGGGGCTCGTCGGCCGTTTGCAGTCGGTGCAGATGAAGTCGATCGTCGCCGACAGCGCCACGCCGGCCGATCTGAAGAAGTACGGCCTCGACAAGCCCGAGGCCACGGTGACCCTCGGCCTTGGCAGCGCCCGCGCCACGCTGATCTTCGGCGGCAAGGCGGCGGACAACACGGTCTACGCGCGTGACGCGTCGAAGCCGGCTGTGGTCACCGTGGAAAGCGCGCTGCTCGATGACATGAAGAAGGGCGCCGACGACTACCGGCGCAAGGACATCTTCGAGTTCCGTCCGTTTAACGCGACGCACATCGAGATCACGCGCAACGGGGTTACGCTGACGTTCGAGCGGACCAAGGGCCAGGGCGAGAACGCGCCTGACAAGTGGAAGCGCGTCAGCCCGCCGGCCGGCGACCTCGACAAGGACAAGAGCGACAGCCTGCTCAGCAAGCTCTCGAACATCCGGGCGGCGTCATTCGTCGACGCAACCGCCAAGACCGGCCTCGACAAACCGGCGCTCACGGTCCTCGTGAAATTCGACGAAGGGAAGAAGGAAGACCGGGCGACGTTCGGCCAGGTCGGCACCGACGTCTTCGTCTCGCGGCCGGGCGAACCGGGCGCGGCGAAGATCGACGCGGCCGACTTCAACGACGTGATCAAATCGCTCGATGAGATCGCGAAATAACGCAGGCCTGAAGGCCTGCGCCACTTTCGGACAACGTGGGGCAGGGCTCAAGGCCTGCGCCACTTTCGGACAACGTGGGGCAGGTCTCAAGGCCTGCGCCACTTTCGGACAACGTGGGGCAGGTCTCAAGGCCTGCGCCACGATCCAACGATGTGGGGCAGGGCTCAAGGCCTGTGCCACGATCCAACGATGTGGGGCAGGGCTCAAGGCCTGCGCCACTTTCGGACAACGTGGGGCAGGGCTTCAGCCCTGCCGCGCAGGTCTGAGGGCCTGCGCCACACTCGCTATCGTCGCGACGGCGGCCTGCGCCCAGCTCGCCCGTCCCACCTCTCCTGCCCGTCCCGCCTCTCCCGCCCTCGTCCAACTCCAGCACGACATTGACGCCATCCTCGCGCAGCCGCTGCTCGCACGTGGTTACTGGGGCGTGCTGGTCAAGTCGCTGAAGACCGACGAAACGCTGTACGCGATGAACGCGGGCAAGCTGATGATGCCCGCGTCGAACATGAAGATCGTGACGCTGGCGGCCGCAGCCGAGACGCTCGGCTGGGACTACCGGTACGAAACACATGTCGTGGCGGCCGGATCCATCGCAGGCGGCACGCTGCATGGCGATCTCGTCATCGTCGGCAGCGGCGACCCGAGCCTCGTCGCCGCCGACGGCATGGCCGATCGTGTGTTCGCCGACTGGGCCGAGCGTCTGAAGCAGCGCGGCATCCGCACGGTCAGCGGGCGCGTGATCGGCGACGACAACGGCTTCGAAAAAGAAACGCTCGGCCTCGGCTGGATGTGGGACGACCTGCCCTCCGACGATTCGGCCGGTGTCGGCGCGCTCCAGTACAACGAAAACGCCGTGAAGGTGACGGTGTCTCCGGGACCGTCGGCCGGCGACTCCGCCGGCATCAGCGTCACGCCGTCCGGCAGCGGCCTGACGATCGCCAGCGAGGTGACCACCCGAGCGGCCGGCTCCGCCACGTCCATCAGCGTTCATCGCCTGCCGGGCAACATCGTGCTCGAACTGCGCGGCACGATCGCGGCCGCCGCCCCGGCGTCGACGCTGACCGTGTCGGTCGACAACCCGACGCGGTTCTTCGTCACCGCGCTGCGCACCGCGCTGATCGCGCACGGCATCGACGTGCGAGGACCGGCCGTGGACATAGACGAAGTGCCGGACGCGCCGGTGGCCCTGGACTCCGTGGCGTCCGGCGTCAGCCGGACCACGCCAATTGTCACGTACCAGTCGGCGCCGCTGTCGACATTGGCGGTCCGGCTCATGAAGGTCAGCCAGAACCAGTACGCGGAGACGCTGCTCAAGACGATCGGCGGTGCGCCAGGCGTCGTGCCGACCGCGGATGCGGGGAGCCGCGCCGCGCTCGCCGCGTTCGCGCCCTGGGGCGTGCGGGGCGACGGACTGATCCAGCGGGACGGCTCGGGGTTGACGCGCTACGATTTCGTCACGCCGGAGGCGCTGGTGACGATCCTGACCCACGTCGCTCGCGATCCCCGATTGAAGGGTCCGTTCGAGACGTCGCTGCCTATCGCCGGCCGCGACGGCACGTTGTCCAACCGCATGAAGGGCACGCCGGCGGAAGGCAACGCGCGCGCGAAGACCGGATCGATGACCGGCGTGCGCGGCCTTTCCGGCTACGTCACGACGGCCGCCGACGAGCCGCTCGTGTTCTCGATCCTCGCCAACAACTACGACACGCCCGCCGCCACCATCAACCAGGCCACAGACGCGATCGTCGTCCGCCTGGCACAGTTCAGACGGTAAACGAGACGGGTCCAGACAATCAGTAGGATCGACTTAGGAACACCTTTCGGTAGATGAAGGGGGCGCCTGCCACCGAGCTCGCAGACGCTTCCGTCCGATGGGCCTCGCGGAACGCTTTTCCGTTGAACGTGGGCTGGAGCTTGCGGCGGTAGCTCCAGAGTCCGGAGACTACCTCCCAGTCTTCCGTCATTTGTATCGCTTGAGCCTTCAAGTCTTTTCTGTCAACGTCGAGACGAGTCTTCCTTTGCAGAATAGTTAGAAAGCGTTCGTGCAGCTCCTCCAACTCGTCAGTCCTCCGGCCTTCGTCCTCAATAGCATCGGCCTCGCGAAGCATAGCGACGTTTAGTTCATCGCGCTTGCTACAAGACGATTCGGCTTCAGCCCGCATTGCGGCCCACTGGGAAGCGCTGATACGAGGCAAACCTTTTGGTCGGAACGTGGGCCGAATCTTGTCAGCGGTGTGCGCAGCGACAAGGTGAGGGAATTGTTCACGTGCCAGATGCGCCTTGAAACGCTTGAAGGCTTCGCGTGGTTGAATTTGGATGATGCCCGGCACGCGGCGGACCTTCCCGGCTAGAAGGGCAATCTGATTTATGGTGAGCTGTAGCTGAAACTGTGTAGGGAACAAATCCTCAAGCACGCCGCGCATGTCATCGTGCAGTCGCGTCTCTTCCGCTGACGGTGGTCGCTCCTTCCCGTTGGATTCGACCTGACTCCAGCGTGCCGTCGCCTCGGCGATTCTCGTGAGCCGCTCACTTTCGCGTTTCGCATCCGCGACGAGCGCGTTTATATCTGAGCGAGGCAGGCGCAGCCATTCCAGATATTCGACGTGTCGCGTGCGATGCACTCAGATTTCGACGGCCCGTGCGACGGGGGATTGGAAACTCGCCTCACAACGAATCCTATATGGATTGCCAGTTTGTAGGTGTTCAATTCTTCGCTCGACGGCGCCCTTGGTGACGCCGACCTTCACTAACCCAAAGTCACGGTTGGGTTCAGCAGAATCGACGAGGGTAAGAAAATAAATCTGCCCGACCTCTGGCGACTCGGAGTCCTCTTCATCGTCGAAATCGTCTATGGACATGGAGGGATCAGTTTAGACAGAGATGCTGCCGGTGTCACGGACAAGTGCGCTGCGGTAGGAACCGAGGGCCGATTCCAACGGGTGGGACATCGCCAGACAAACAAGCACGACGCCCAACGGAGGGTACGGAGGGAACGGGATCACACAAAGGAACAGAGCAGCAGAGAAGAACAACAGAGAAGAAAAGCGATTCTTCTCTGTTTCGCCTCCGTTCCTCCGTTTCTCCGTGTTGAACCGTTCCCTCCGTGACCTCCGTCCCGTGATCAGAGCGCCGCCCGCACCGCCGCGAGAATCGCGTCCGCGGACGCCGCGAGCCCGCCACCCTGCGCCATTTCGGGTCTGCCGCCGCCGCGCCCGCCAAACTGCGCGATGAGCGCGGCGAGCAGTCGCTGCGCGGACAGGGTGACGTCCGCGGAGCGCGCGATCACGACCAGCGCGGGCGTGGACGTGGACACGAGCACAACCAGGTAGCCGGGCTTGGCGGCAATCGAAGCGGCCAGCGTCTTCAGACCGTTCGCATCCGCATCAAGCGCGCGGAGCACGAGCTTCGCGTCGCAGGTCCGGCTGAAGCCGGACGCCACTTCAGCGCTCGTGGCGTCCGCCGTCGGGCGGACCTCGTCGCTCGTGGCGGCCGGCTTCAGCCGGACCCGTTCTGCACCCGCTGCCAACTCCTCGGCGCGATAGCGTGCCAACTCTCCCTGCATCGCGACCAGCGATCGCCTCTGCTCCCTCGCGTCCGCCTGCATCCGTTCGATCGCGCCGGGCAGTTCCTCCGGAAGGGCCGAGAGCAGCCGGCCGCTCGCGGTCATGGCGTCCCGCAAGGTTCTGTATCCGATGAGCGCACGGCCGCCGCAGAGAAACTCGATCCGTTGTCCGCCTTTGAACCGCTCCCACGACGCGACGGCAATCACGCCGATCCCGCCGGTGCGCGCGACGTGCGTGCCGCCGCACGCCGACAGGTCGAAGCCCTCCACATCAACCAGGCGCAGCGTGCCACCGCGCGCCGGCTCCTTGCGCAGCGGCAGTCGCGCCGCCTCCTCCGCGTCCACGAAGCGGATCGCCACCGGCCTGTCTTCCCAAACGATGCGGTTGGCCTCCGCCTCGGCGGCCGCGATCTCGGTCAGCGACATCTCTCGCGCGAGATCGATCGTCGACACCGTTCCGCCAAGATGAAAGCTGACGGTCCGCACGCCGAACAGCTTGTCGAACGCCGCTGACAACACGTGCTGACCGGAGTGCTGCTGCATATGATCGAACCGGCGGGGCCAGTCGATTTCGCCGTGGACCGCGTCGCCAGGCTCGATCGCAGGGCTGAAGCCCTGCGCCACGTCCGGACCCGCCTCGATCGCAGGGCTGAAGCCCTGCGCCACGTCCGGACCCGCCTCGATCGCAGGGCTGAAGCCCGGCGCCACGTCCGGACCCGCCTCGATCGCGGGGCTGACGCCCGGCGCCACGTCCGGACCCGCCTCGATCGCAGGGCTGACGCCCGGCGCCACGTCCGGACCCGCCTCGATCGCGGGGCTGACGCTCGTCGCATCATCGACGACGTGCGAGATCGATCCGTCGTCTTCGTCGATGACGTCGACGACTCGGAACGGGCCGAGGCGGCCGGTGTCGAAAGGTTGCCCACCAGACGCAGGGTAGAACGCCGTGCGGTCGAGCGTCAGCACGAGACGATCGTCACGGCGACAGACGCGTGTGATCGTCGCGTCAAACGCCCGAAGATACGGGTCCGTGTAGTAGAGGCGATCGGTCATCAGGTTTCGAGGAGGCCCGTTTCGTGGAAGACGACGGTGGCCGGACCGCTGGTTCGGAGACCGGCAGTTCGAAGAAGAAGGTCGCGCCGCCCCATTCGTTGGCGCGATAGCCGATCACTCCGCCGTACGACTCGATGATCCCATAGCTGACCGAGAGTCCCAGCCCGGTGCCTTTGCCGACGGGTTTCGTCGTGAAGAACGGCTGAAACAGCTTCGGCTCGTCCTCGAGCGTCACGCCGGGGCCATCGTCCTGCACCTCGAGCCGGACTCGCTTGCCCGCGTCGGAGACACGGATGAGGATGCGGCCTTTCGAGTGTTCCGCGGCCTCGATCGATTGCTGAGCGTTGATGACGAAGTTCAGCGTGACCTGCTCGACCTCGGTGAAGTTGGCGTACACCTTCCGCGGCGTCTGCACGTCGATGCCGAAGGCGATCCCGGACGTGTCCATCTCGCGGCGCCGGAGCTGTGCCACCTCGTCGATGACCTCGCGCAAATCGACGAGCGCGGGCGGCCCCGGCTGCTGACTGCTGAAGCGGGACAGGTTGCGGATGATCTCGCGCGCGCGGCCGCTCTGCGTCTTCACGAACGCGATCTCTTCGAGGACCTCTGGCGCGAGCCCCCGATCGCGCTCGAGCAGCTCCAGGGTGCCGAGGATCGCCTGCAGCGGATTGTTCAGCTCGTGCGCAACGCCCGAGACGAGGACGCCGACCGCGGCCAGGCGCTCCTGCCGGACCACCTGGCGCTGCAGCGACTGCAGCGCCTCGCGCATCTTGCGCTCCTGCTCGACCCGTTGGTCGAGGGCGCCGCGTGTCTCGAGCAGGTTCGACGCCATGGTGATGAACGCGTCCTGCAGTTGCGCGAGTTCGAGGTTTGGCTCGACGGTCCTGACCGGCGGCGTCAGATCGCCGTCGGCGATACGTTGCGCGGCCGCGCGCAGGCGGTTCAGGCCTCCGCTGATCAGTTGCGACCCCCAGAGCGCCAGCAGTGTGATCACGACGCTCACCACGAGCGCGATTGCCAGGTTCCGCCTCAGCGCGGGTGCGGCCCTGGCGGCCGCCACGCTGGTGGGAATGCCGACCGACAGCACCCATGGTCCGCGTTCGATCACGGCGTTGCCCCAGAAGCGCTCCACGCCGTCAAGGCCCGTCACCGTGGTGATGCGCGGCACGGCGCTCGGCACGAGAGGCCGGCCGCCCATCGCCGCTTTGCCGATGAAGCGCTCGACTTCTCGGCTTCGCGCCAGCACACGTCCTTTCCCATCCGTCATCGTCACAACCGAATCGCCCGGAAGCGGGATGCTGCGGAATAGGGTTTGGAATTGCGCGAGGTTGAGGCCGAGGCCGAGCACGCCGGTGAGGACCTCGCGCGCGTCACGAACGGGATACGCCAGGATGATGGTCGGCTTTCCGGTGACCGAGCCGATTCTGAACTCAGTAACGACCGGTCTGCCGCTGGCGGCGACCTCACTCACGCCGGGGGGCTTCGGCGGAGCGGCGCCATCCTGCACCGGCAGGCCTGTCCCCCGAACGGCGCCCGCCGTGTCGCTCAGCACGATGTTGAGCAGGAGTGGCTGGTCGTGAAGCACGGCCGCAAACAGGCGATCGCACGCGTCGCGGTCGAGGGCAATCACCGATTGATGGCGCACAAGCGAGGACGCCATCGAATCGACGCCGATGAGGTACTGATTCAGGTAGTCGCCCGCGGTCGTGGCCAGCGCCCCCGCCTGGTCGCGCACTTCGGCTTCGCGTTCCGCGAGCGTGCGTCTCGAGGCCCACACGGCGACGACCGCGTAGAACAGAAGCAACACACTCGTAAGCACGACGATCTGGCGCCGGAGGGGCTGGCTGTTGAACAGGCGCACGGGTCTGTTCGCGATTCTAGCGCAGGAGCAAGGGGTCGGGCGTGCCGGCTTCACGGAAGCCTTTGGCACGGAGCACGCAGCTGTCGCAGCGCCCGCACGGGCGACCATCGGGCGACGGGTCGTAGCAGCTGTGCGTGAGGCCGTAGTCAAGGCCGAGTGCAAGCCCGCGCCGGATGATGTCCGCTTTGCTGAGCGTGATGAGCGGTGTGTGAATGCGAAACCGATCGCCTTCGACGCCTGCGCGCGTCGCCAGATCGGCCAGGCGCTCGAACGCCGCGATGAACTCAGGTCGGCAGTCCGGATAACCGGAGTAGTCGAGCGCGTTGACGCCGATCACGATGTCGTGCGCGCCGAGCACCTCGGCCCATCCGAGCGCGAGCGAGAGAAAGATCGTGTTGCGCGCCGGGACGTACGTCGAGGGAATGTCGGCGGCCTGCAGATCCCGGTCGCGCGGCACCGCCGCGTCGGAGGTGAGCGACGAACCGCCGATGGCGCGAAGGTCGACCTCGAGCTCCAGATGCCGCTCAACCCCCAGCGCGCGCGCCACCGCCCGCGCGGCCTCCATCTCGTGCGCGTGCCGCTGGCCGTAATGCACCGTCAGGGCGAACAGCGAGAACCGCTGGACCGTGGCGATCGCGGCGGCCGTGTAGGAATCCAGTCCGCCGCTCAGGAGGACAACAGCTCGCGTCATTGCGGAATGCGGATTGCGGAATGCGGATTGAATTGAGGATTAGAGAGAGGACTCGCGTCGGTCAGCGAAACGTCCGTCATCCGCAATCCGCAATCCACAATCCGCAATGTCATACGCCGCGCGTCGTGGGCGACCAGATGTACTTGTGGAGCTGCAGTTGCAGGCGCGCGGGCAGGCGGTCGGCAAGCATCCATTCCGCCAGCGCCTTCGCCTCGAGGGCGCCGTGCACCGGCGACATCAACACCGCGGCGGCTCGCGCCGGAAGGTCGTGGCGCGCGATGACGTCGCGGGCGAATTCATAGTCGGCGCGGTCCTGCACGACGAACTTCACCTCGTCGTGCGGCGACAGACGGTCGAGATTGCTCCAGTCGTTGCGCCCGGCTTCCCCACTGCCCGGACACTTGATGTCCACGATCGTCAACACCGCAGCCGGCACGCGCGTCGTCGGACGATGGCCGCCGGTTTCGAGCATCACGGTGCGTCCGCTGGCGAGCAGCCGATCCATCAGGGGGTAGACGTCCTCCTGCAGGAGCGGCTCGCCACCGGTGATCTCGACGAGCGGGCAGCGGTGACTTTCCACCTCGGCGATGACCTCGTCCACCGACATCTTGCGCCCCTCGTGGAAGGCGTACGGCGTATCGCACCACGTGCAGCGGAGGTCGCAAGCGGTCAGCCTGACGAACACGCAGAGGCGCCCCGCGTACGACGATTCGCCCTGAATCGAATGGAAGATCTCGTTGATGGTCAACATGAGATTTCAGATTGCAGATTTCAGATTTCAGATTGATTGCAGAATTCAGATTGATTGCAGAATTCAGATTGGATCGCAGAACCACGACGGTCCCAATCTGAAATCTGGCCCCCAATCTGAAGTCTGAAATCTGCAATCTCCATTATGCTACGGTCATGGCGAAGCCAACGTTTTACACAAAACCCACCTGAACGACCTGCAAGAATGCCAGAAGTTTTCTGGATACGGCAGGCATCGACGTCGATCAGATTGACATCAACCGGGAACCGCCCGCGCGCGCGTTCCTCGAGAAGCACATCGACGCCGAGCGGTTTCTCGAGTTCGTCAGCACGCGCAGCCCGGTCTTCAAGGAGCGGCCGCTGCCGACGTCGAAGAAGGAAGCCATCGCGCTGATGATGGACAATCCCAACCTGATCAGGCGGCCGATCGTGATCCGTGGGTCGAAGGTCATCTTCGGCTTCGACAAAGGGCGGTACGGGCAACTTTGAAGTCGTCGAACCTCCGCATCGGCACATCGGGCTGGAACTATCCGTCGGGCAAGGGGACGTGGAACGGCATCTTCTATCCGCCGTCGCGGGGCCGCCCCAAGGGGTTCGACGAGCTCGCGTTCTACGCCGAGCACTTCGACACCGTCGAGGTGAACTCGACGTTCTATGGCCAGCCGCGCGCCGACGTGACGCGTGCGTGGGCCGCGCGCACGCCGCCGCGATTCGAGTTCTCGGTCAAGCTCTATCAGAAATTCACGCACCCGCGCATGTTCAAGGATCGGCTGGCGGGCGCTCTCCCGGGCGAGTCCGCGCGCGCGTCCGCCCTGCTCAACGCGCTCGCGCAGCCGAACGAGGCCGACATCGACGCCTTCCGCCGCGGCATCGACCCTCTGGCGTCGAGCGGGCGGGTCGGCGCGCTGCTCGCGCAGTTTCCCGCAAGCTTCAGGAGCAATCCGGCGTCGCGCGACTATCTCGCCGGCCTGCTGCGCGCCTTTGCCGGGTACCCTGTGGCGGTCGAGCTCCGTCACAACACCTGGAGCGACCAGATGGGCGATACGCTCACGCTCTTGAATTCGTTCGGCGCGGCGTGGGTTCAAATCGACGAGCCGAAGTTCCGCTTCTCGATCCGCCAGAACTACCTGCCGAACGTGCACGGCTTCTACTACATGCGCCTGCACGGACGGAACGCTGAGCAGTGGTGGCAGCATGAGAAGTCTGAGGACCGCTACAACTACCTGTATTCAGGGGACGAGCTGAAGACCTTCACGGAAACGGCTGACGCGGCGAAACAGCTCGTGAAGAAACTCTATCTCTACACGAACAATCACTTCTCCGCGAAGTCGGTGGCCAACGCCGTGATGATCAAGCAGCAACTCGGCGAGGCAATTGAGGGCGAGTACTCGCCGGCGTTTGTCGCGCGCTATCCTGAGCTGTCCGGCGTCGTGAACACCGCCGCCCCGTCACGGCTTCACGTACATCTTCCTGATTGAATCGCCGCGTTCGAGCCGGGGCGGCACTTCGTCCCCGGCAATAATGTGACCGAAGACCGTGTAGCGGTTGTTGAGGTCCGGTCGATTTGCCAGCGTCACGTAGATCTGGCTGTCGGCGAGCGCGGGGTTGCCCTGGTGCGCCATCGCCACCGCGCCGCGCGTGTGCAGGCGCTTCTTCCGGATCTCGGAGGCGCCGATCGGCGCGCCGCTCGAGGCATCCGCACCGCGGCCCCAGTCGGCGTCGCGCGACAGATCGCGCGACCTCGGGTCGCCCCACTGCACGAGAAACCCCGGCAACGCGCGGTGAACGCGCTGGCCGTCGTAAAACCCGCGCTTCACGAGATCGACAATGTGCGCGACGGTCTTCGGCGCCTCGACCGGGTAGGTTTCGAACTCGAACGTCCCCTTCGTCGTCTCGACCACAATCACCGGCCCCGCCGGCTGCGCGGACGCGGACGATAAGAAGAAACCGCAGAGACCGCAGAGCACGCAGAGAACAAGAACAAAACGTTTCTTTGCGTTCTTTGCGTGCTCCGCGGTTTCTTCCGATCGTGATCGTGTCATCGCTTGGCCACCCGCTCGACGCCGATCTGCGGGCAGTGCGGGTGAATGACACACGCGCCACAGCGCGGGTAGATCGGCCGGCAGACGTTCTGACCCCACGTCACGAGATACAGGTTGATGTACGGCCACCATCGCTCGCTCGTCCCTTGATACAACGCCTGTTCGGTTTCGTCCGGCGTGCGCGTCTTCACCCATCCAAGACGGTTCGAGATCCGGTGCACGTGCGTGTCGACGCAGATGTTCTTCAGGCTTTGAAACGAGAGAATCAGCACCAGGTTCGCCGTCTTGCGGCCGACGCCAGGCAACGTCAGCAGTTGCTCCATCGTCGCGGGCACGCGGGCCTTGAACTGGTCGACGAGGATCCGGCACGTCTGCTTCACGTGCGCGGCTTTGTTGCGGTAGAAGCTCACCGGGTAGATCAGCTTGATGATCTGTTTCTCGGTCAGCTTCGCCACGTCCTTCGGAGTCCGCGCCACGCGGAACAGCCGTGCCGACGCCGCCGCCGTCACCGCATCCCTCGTCTGCGCCGAGAGCATCGTCGCGATCAGGACCTCGAACGGATCCTCCTGGCTGGTCTCCGCGATTTTCTCGACGGCCGGCAGTTCCAGATTATCGATGGCGCGCGCGAGCGCGCGCATGACGGCCTCGACGTTGCGACGCTTCGGCACGCCGTACACCTTAACACCAAACTCTTTCGCGGCTAGCGCGACCGTCCTGGTTCGGATGGTTCCGGCAATCTGCGACTCCTGACGACGCTTCCGTTCTCACCGCATCCACCGGTAGAATCTCCTAGACGATCCGCGCCACTCGGGCGACTCGCTGTTCCGCTTCACAACAAGGCAGACCGTTCAATGACGATCCAGGCTTCGTTAGCATCTCTCACGCCGCACGAGCGGCAGCAATTGGAAGACATCGGCTACATGACCTGCATGACCCTCGCCCTGCTCGGCAATTACAGCCAAACCGGGCATTTCGGAGGTCCGCTGGCGTACACGCCGTTCAACGTCGTCACGCACCTGATCGGGCCGGAGCGGGGCGGGCTCCGCTTCGACTACCGGCGTCCGAAGCATCCCCATGGCGATAAGTTCATGCTGGCGGCGGGCCACTGCGCGCCCACCTGCTACGCGCTGTGGATGATCATGGGCGAGGCGCTGAACCGCGCGCATCAGGCGACCGGGAACCGTCGATACCACGTGGCCCCTGATGTCGCGATGCTGCCGGTTGACGCGCTGGGATTCCGGCGCGGCGCCGGAGCACTGAAGACCCTCCTGTCCACGCACGGTCTGTCCGATGATCCGCTGTTTGCGCAGGCGAAAGGGCGCGGCATCCGGGCTCTCTCCGGGCACATCGAGTCCACAGACCTCACCAACGATGTGAATGGTGGGCCGTCGGGTGTGGGCATCGCGACCGCGGCTGGAAAAGCCGCGTTCTGGGACATCGTCGGCGCGAGCATGGCGTCGCCCAAAGTGATCGCGTTCGAGGGCGAGTTCGCCCTGTGCGCCGGGCACGCCCAGGAGCTCAAGACCCAGGCCATCGCGCTTCAAGTCGGCAAACGGCTTCGGATCCTCGTGTCCGACAACAATGCCGGGATCGACGACCGCCTGCTCGGCGGCGTGGTGGCGGACACGTTCGAAGGCTACCGCCTGATCGACCAGTGGACATCGTACGGGTGGAACGTGTTCTCCATTCCCGATGGCCACAATTACGATCAGATCGCGGGCGTGCTCGCGTCGATGGAGGAATGGGATCCGAAGGATCGGCGTCCCATGGTTGTGTTCGGGACCACGACAAAGGGGTACTGGCCCGGCGCGGTGAACGGAAAGATCCCCGGCGCGGGCGATCAAATCGTCAGCTATCCGAGCCATCCGTTCGCGTTCAAGATGAACTCCGAATACATCGTCAACCTGGCGCGAACCTTCGAGGAACGCTACGGCGTGGAGTTCTCCGGCATGCGTCAGGGACCGGTGACTGACCCGCGCGAACGGTTGATACAGTTCAAGACCAATGTCGACGTCGCGATGTCCGTGCTGGACAGGAACGGCCTCGGGGCCTGGCTCGCCGATCGCCTGGTCGAGATCGGAGATTCAATCAAGGACGACTTCCCGCTCCGCATCGACGTGACACGCGATCCGTTCCTGGACGACCGCCTCCGTGTCGCCAATCTGCCCGAAGAACCGCAGGAACTGACCGTGGAGAATTCCGCCTCGGAGGCGAACCGACACGTGAAGATCGCGCTGTTTCGGAGAGCCGGCGAAATCGCCGGCGCCCGCCGCGGAGTCTCCGAAATCATCAAGTGGTTGAACTACGTGACGGACAATCGTGTCCTGACACTGGCTGCGGATCTGTCGGAGTCGGTGAACCTCGAGCAGGGCAGTCTGTGGGGGCACTACGATCCTGACACCAACCCGTCGGGAACCCGGATCAAGGCCGCCATTCAGGAAGCGGGGAATGTCTCGACCGCCATCGGTCTCGTCAGCCAGAACGCGTCGGTCGATCCCGACACGTTCGCCGGCGTGTGGGCGTTCAGCGGCAGTTACGGCGCGTTCACGCCGCTCATGTATCTGCCCGCGCGGGTCTGGAGCCAGCAGAACCAGGACAGCAAGTTCCGCATGGGCGTGCTGCATATCCTCGCGGCGCATTCCGGCCCGGAGACCGCCGCCGATGCGCGCACGCACTTCGGCATCTTCTCGCCGCAGGTGTGGAAACTGTTCCCCCGCGGTCAGGTCATCAACCTGAGCTTCTGGGACTACAACGACGTCGCGCCGGGATACTTTGCCGCGGCGGAAATCGCGGCGCGCGAGAAGACCGTCGGGATCATCGTCATCGAAGTCGCGCGGCCGGACTTTCACGTGGCCGATCGCAGCACGTTCGCCGACACGGATCTGCGGGCCGCAAGCAAAGGCCTGTATGTGATTCGCGATTTCTCACCCGGCAAGCCGAGGCATGGCTACGTCGTGGCACAGGGGGCGAGCTCGACGTTCAATCTGGTGGGCGTGCTGCCTCGTCTGGAGCAGGCCGGCATCAACGTGAAAGTGATCGCCGCGATCAGCGAAGAGCTCTTCGATCGGCAACTGGCAGCGTATCGACACTCCGTGCTGCCGCCCGAGGCCGTCGACGACCTCATGTTCGTCATCAGTGGCACGCGGCGCATGTGGCCCCTGCGCAATGTGGGACCGCTCTGCGACGACTACTCGCTCACCTCGGACGGCAACAATCAGTGGCTCACCGGAGGCTCGGAGGCGGACGTGATTGCCGAAGCGCATCTGGACCGTGACTCAATCTTCGCCGCTGTGCAACGCTTCGCTCAGGACCGGCCGACGCGATTGCACCGGCAACGCTCGATGCTGGAAGCGCTCGAATGATTGAAATGACCAATTAACCAGATGACCCGATGAACAAATTCACCAATTCCCTCAGTGTCCGTACGACTGGCAGAAGCCGCAGTGACTGCACCGTACCGCCGGCTCGATGAGACATGCGCCGTCGTCGTCGTCGCCACGGGCGAGCGGGAGCCGCAGGTGGCTGACGTGCGCGCTGAACGCCGTCGCGGCATCCGGCCCGGCGCCGAACGCGCGCACGCCCGCCGATAGGCCTGCGTGCCGCGCAATCGACTCGCGGATCATGCCGCGAAGGTCTTGATCAGTCATCAGTCGTCAGTCGCCAGTCGTCGGTCAGTCGATCGTGACCGTGTCGATGATGCCGACGATGGCGGCGTCCACCGGCGCGCCCTTCTTGCCGAGCGCCTCGCCCGCTGCCCGCCCTTCGAGCACCACGAGCACTTTCTCGTCCACGCCTGCGCCGACGCCGTCCACCGCGAGCAGCGCGTTGCCGCGCGGCGTGTCGTCCATGTTCAACGGCTGCACGAGCATCAACTTGGCGCCTTCGAACTTGCGGTGTTTCTGCGTCGACACGACCGTACCGATGATCCTACAGATCTGCATGGCAGGATGGCAGGATGGCAGGATGGCAGAAATCGCAGAAGCAGAAAGGGAAGGCAGGAAGGACTTCGGCCCCTTCCTTTCTGCCACCCTGCCATCCTGCAATTCTGCAATTCATCCCAGGTCCCAATGATCGACGATGCCGACGATACCGGCGTCGACGGGCGGCTCGGCCGGGTAAAACGGAAAACTCGCCTCCTTGCCGCGGACGAAAAACACTTCTTCGCCTGGTCCGGCGCCGACCGAGTCCGCGGCGACCAGCGGACGCCCCGCCGGCTCGCGCTCAGGCGTCAGCGGCTGGAGCAGGAGCAGCGTGATCCCTACGAGATTCTCGTCCTTGCGGGTCATGACCACGTTGCCGATCACTCGGGCCAAATGCATTCAATCCACCTACTCATTGATGTCCACGGCGTCGATGATGCCCACGATCGCCGCGTCAACCGGGCAATCCTTCAGGCCGGCAGCCATCCGCGCCGAGCTGCCGCTGACGATCAGCACGGTCTCGCCGACGCCGGCGTCGACCGTGTCGATCGCGACCAGGTAGTTGCCTTCGGCCTTCCCACGAGGATCGATCGGGCGGACCACGAGCAGCTTGCTGCTCACGAGGCGCGGGTCCTTACGGGTGGCGACAACCGTTCCGACGATCTTGGCTAGGAGCACGAGCTGGGTTCGTGGTTCGTCACGCCTTGGACGTCGTGGCTTTTCCGATGGGCAGCACGTCTTCGAGATTCGAATGCGGCCGCGGAATGACGTGCACCGACACGAGCTCACCCACGCGCCGCGCCGCGGCGGCGCCCGCGTCGGTGGCGGCCTTGACGGCCGCGACATCGCCCCGCACGATGGCCGTCACGTAGCCGGCGCCGATCTTTTCCCACCCCACCAGCGTGACCTTCGCCGCCTTCACCATGGCGTCGGCCGCCTCGATCATGGCGACCAGACCCTTGGTTTCGATCATGCCTAACGCCTCTCCCATTGGTATCTCCATGTCTATCGCAAGTTCCGTACAGCGTCTTCGATCAGCGCGGAAAGCTCCCGGTATGTTAGCCGAATTTCTCCCTCACCATCCGCCTCGGCTGCCCGCCGCACGAGGTCGGGCACGAGCCGCCTGCCGCCGCCGGCTGGCGCCTGGACGATCTGGCACGACTCGTCCTCGGAGGTTTCCGCGCAAATCGGCGCCGGCGCCTTGATGCCGTACGCGCCGCGCAGGCCCTGCAGCCGCGTCACCTCTTCGCGCGAGAGCAGGTTCTCGCGGCCCAGCATGCGCGCGACGAGGCTGATCTTCGCGAAGTGCTCGATCGTTTCCATTTTGTAGTACGCGCCGAAGAGATCGCCGCCGACCGTCAGCGCGCCGTGGTTCGCGAGCAGCATGCCGTCGTGCGCTTTGATGTATTTCCGCACGGCCTCCGGCAGTTCCTTCGTCGACGGCGTGGCGTACTCCGCGATCGGAATGCTGCCGAGCGTGGTGAGCACTTCGGCGAGCACCGCGCGGTCGAGCGGAATGCCCGCGACGGCAAAGCCCGTCGCAGTCGGCGGATGGGCGTGCACCACCGCCTGCACGTCGGGCCGTTGCCGGTACACCTCGAGGTGCATCAGCGTTTCGGAGGAGGGGTCGCGATCGCCCTGCAGCTTGCGCCCCTCGAGATCGGTGATGCACATCATGTCGGGCGTCATGAACCCCTTGCAGACGCTCTTCGGGGTCATGAGCAGCCGATCGGTACCGAGCCTGACGCTGATGTTGCCGTCGTTGGACGCGGTGTAGCCGCGGGCGTACATGCGCCGGCCGACTTCGACGATGTCGGCGCGGAGCGAGGATTCGCTGCTCATGCGGCACCCGCGCGGTATTTGTCGCGGCAGGTGTCTGAGCAGAAGAACACCTGCGCGCGGCCGTCCCTCATCGTCAGCGCGTGGTCGGGAAGCAGGAACGTGCCGCAGACTGGGTCGCGCACCATCTGCACGCCGTGCGTCGGCACCTGGCTGCCGCCCCGCCGCGTGCCGCCTACGCCCGCGACGAAACCATCAACGACGCGCCAGAACGCGCGCGCGACAACGATGGCGAGCACGACAATCAGCGCAAGGCGCAGCAGCATCAGGCACCGGGCTTCCGCGCGGCGCCCTGCGCCCCGGCCGGGTGCGCCGACTGCAGGCTGTCGAGCGCGCGCTTGGCGGCCTGGCCTTCAGGACCGTCAGGCGCGAGGGCGATCACCTGTTTCCACGCCGCCCCGGCGCCGTCGAGATCCTGTTTGCCGAACGCCTTCACGATGCCGACATTCAGCAGCGTTTTCGCGTGCTTCGGATCGAGCGTGAGCGAGCGATCGAACTGCGCCAAGGCTTTGTCCGCTTGATTCGAGTAGTAGTACGAGACACCCAGGTCGGTGCTCACGTTCACGTCGTTGGGCGCGATCCTCAGCGCGTCGCCGTACCACTTGATCGCCTCGTCGTACCGCTCGGCGTCGAAATAGAGGTTGCCGAGCTGTACCCGCGGCGTCGCGTTCGACGCTTCACGCTCGGCCACCGTCTTGAGAGCGGTCACCTGCGTCTCGTCGAGCACGGCGGCGCGAGACGTCCCGGCGGCGCCGGATGCCGGGGCCTGCTGCGCCACGGGCACGGCGGCGGCCGGCGGGCGCGCGACGGCCTGCTGCGAGCCGATGACCCAGCCGGCGATGAGGCCGAACAACACGCCAGCGATTCCGTAGGCGATCGCGTCAGATTTCATGGTGTCAAAAGCTCTCACCACGGAGGACACCGTGGACGCGGAGGATCACAACGATTGGTTCGCTGCTCCGTGTCCACCGTGTCCTCTGTGGTGGAGAGCTGCGTCCGATCATATCGCAGCGTCGCCCTCCGCGGCGAGGACCTGCAGGTACTCGCGCACGACGGTGGACAGGCCCACGAAGAGCGCACGCGACATGATTGCGTGGCCGATCGAGACCTCGTCGAGGTACGGCAGTCCGCGGAAGATCGTCAGGTTCGCCAGGTCGAGATCGTGCCCCGCGTTGACGCCGAGTCCGAGTGAGTGCGCGAGGCGCGCCGCCTCGGCATACACCGCCAACGACCGGTGCCCGGGATCCGGACCGTGCTCACACGCCCGCGCGAACGGTTCGGTGTACAGCTCCACGCGATCGGCGCCGGTCGAGGCGGCCCAGCGGATCGGCGCGGGCGACGCGTCGACGAAGAGGCTGACGCGCACGCCGACGGCGTGGAGACGCCGGATCGTGTCGGGCAGACCCGCCGTCTCCGGCCCCGGTTGCCAGCCTGCCTGGCTCGTCACCTCGCCCGGCGCGACCGGCACCAGCGTGCACTGATCCGGCCGGACGGCTTCGACGAGATCGAGCAACTCGGCACGCGGGTCGCCCTCGATGTTGTATTCCACCGGCGTCGGACGGCCTTTCAACGCCTGCGCGATGGCACGCACATCGTCCGGTGTGATGTGGCGGCGGTCGGCGCGCGGGTGCACCGTGATGCCGTGCACGCCGGCGGCGAGGCAGACGTCCACGGCGTCGAGCAGCTTCGGCTCGACGCCTCCGCGCGCATTGCGCAGCGTCGCGACCTTGTTCACGTTCACGGACAGCTTGACCATACATGCGTGGGGCTTTGGGGCTCGGGGCTTGGGGCTGGCTGTTCCAGCCCCCAGTCACCAGTCCCTAGCCCCTATCCAAGATGCTCTTTGACCACATCCACGATCTCCTGCGCCCAGCCACGGATCTCGTCCTGATGCTGGCCTTCGAGCATGACGCGGAGCAACGGCTCGGTGCCGGAGTACCGGATGAGCAGCCGCCCGTGACCGGCGACGCGCGACTCGACGCGCGCGATCGCCTCGGCCACGGCGGGCACGGTGTGCAACTCCACTTTTTCGCGAACCCGGACGTTCAGGAGCACCTGGGGATACGTCGTCAGATCCGATGCGAGGTCGGCGAGCGTGCGGCCGGTGAGCGCCACGGTCCGCAGCACGTTGAGCGCAGTGCACAGTCCGTCGCCGGTGAAGAGATAGTCCGAGAAGATGATGTGGCCCGATTGCTCGCCGCCGAGTGACAGATGCCGCTTCGCCATCTCCTCCATCACGTGCTTGTCGCCGACCGCCGTGCGGACGAGATCGATGCCGAGCGACCGCAGCGCGAGTTCCAGCCCGATGTTGCTCATCACGGTGGCGACGATGGCGTTCCCCTTCAGCCGGCCTTCGCGCTGCAACTGGCGGCCGCACATGAGCAGCACGGCATCGCCGTCAACGACACGCCCAAGGTGATCGACGAAGATGGCGCGATCGCCGTCGCCGTCGAACGCGACGCCCAGAGCGCAGCCGCGCGCCACGACCGTCTCCGCGAGGCGCTCCGGATGCGTCGAACCGCAACCGAGGTTGATGTTGCGGCCGTCGGGCCGGTTGCCGATCACGATGGTATCGAAGCCGAGGCTGTTGAACAATTCCGGCGCCGTCGTCGTCGTCGCGCCGTTGGCGCAGTCGACGACGATCGCGAATGTCTCGATCGACGCGGCCTCGGAGAAGACCGCGCGCAGATGACCGAGGTACGCATCGACGAGGTCGGCGCTCGGCACGGGGCCCGCGTCGCCGGCGCGCGCGTTCCACGATCGGTCGGCCATCATCGCTTCGACATCGCGCTCGACCGCTTCAGTGAACTTCTCACCCTTGCCCGAGAACACTTTGATGCCGTTGTCTTCGTATGGGTTGTGCGACGCGGAAATGACAACGCCCGCGTCGTAGCTGTCCGTTCGTGTTAGGAATGCGATGGCCGGCGTTGGCACGACGCCGGCACTGGTCACCGTCGCGCCTGCGCCACACGCGCCGTGCGCGAGTTCCGCTTCGATCCATCCGCCCGACTCGCGGGTGTCGCGGCCGATCAGAAACTGCGGCGACTCGGTGCCGTGCGGGAGCGCGCGCACCAACGCGGCGCCAAGCCGGCGCACGGTCGGTGGATCGAGCGGCGGCTTCCCGGCGGTGCCGCGGACGCCGTCGGTGCCGAACAACCTATGGTGTGCCACTGGTAATCCGCACCTGAACGGTTTCCGGCACCACCCGCGTCACACCGGCATCACGCGACGAGTCAGCATGAACCGTCAGCGAGTACTGACCGGGACCGAGCCCGGCGAGATCGATGAAGGCGGCGACGTCGTCCGCACCCACCCGACCGAGCGCGTCGCGCTTGCCGCGCAGGGTGATGTCGACCACCGGGGGCACCGCCTCGGCTCGGAGATTCGGGCCGAGATGACGCAGGTGCACCGGCTCGTTCCGTAGCGTACGCTCGAGCGGCGCCGGGAGAATCTGCACCGTGACCATCGCCGAGCGCGCGGTCTTCAGGCGCAACGCCGGATCCATCACTCCCAGGATCACGGTCTGCTTCACGTGGGTTCTGGCGCCGGCCACCGATACCGGTTCTGTGAGCACTTCGGTCGCCCGTTTGACGGCGCTCTCCGGACCGACCACTTCCACGACGCGTGGCTCCGCCGATAGCGGCCCCACGACATACCCGGGCGCGGGCTGGCCGTCAACCGCCGGCGCGATCGGCACCTCGCGCGACGCCGACGGCTCGAACGCCATCGCGACCGCCGACGGCATCACCTGCACGATCTCCACGCCAAAGGGAACGCGCACCTGATCGGGCGTCAGCGGGAACAACCGGCGGCCCTCTTTCGCCGTGTGCAAATCCAGCACCGCGACGACGTCACCGGCGGCGACGCGGCTGAGCGTGCCCGACGCGCCGCGCACGCGGACATCGACGGTCGCCGGCACCTCGTCGAGAAGCTCGAGGCCGGCCGGCACCTGCGTCAACTCGAGCGGCACCCGCAGTCCGCGCTCGACCGTTTCCTCGCCGGACACGACCAGCCAGAGCAGCAGCGCGAGCCCGACCGACAGCAGCTTCAGCCAGACGTGGCGAAAGGGCCGAGTCAGCAGGCGCCTCGACAGCGTCATGTGTACCGCACCTCGCGCTTGGGCGCTTTCTCCCGCCGCTGCAGGACGAGCGATCGCAGCCGTGCACGCAGCTGGTCGTTGTCCAGCCCGCGCTCGATCTGTCCGTCCACCGCGATC
>Ga0315281_10003169_pt1 | contig 24179 bp, 24 predicted proteins | sample YL17G07_0_MG_FD_204540 | JGI IMG/M metagenome (GOLD analysis project Ga0315281, IMG submission 204540) | Sediment microbial communities from Yellowstone Lake, YNP, Wyoming, USA - YL17G07_0 | ecosystem: Environmental > Aquatic > Freshwater > Lake > Sediment | place: USA: Wyoming | collected... | reverse complement strand
GCCGAGCCCTCGTGAGGGAGCTCTCGGGAGGCCAGGCTCAACGCTTCTCCATCGTGGCGTCGCTCGTGAACGACCCCGACGTCGTCTTCCTGGACGAACCGACCACCGGTCTGGACCCTCAGGCCCGGCACAACCTCTGGGACCTCATCGCCCATATCCATGAGGACCTCGGCAAGACGATCATCCTGACCACGCACTACATGGAAGAAGCCCAGGTGTTGTGCGCGCGCGCCGCGATCATCGACCACGGCGTGATCCAAGGCATCGACACACCGCTCGGTCTGATCCATCAGCTGCCGACCGCCTATCGCATCATGTTCGCGACCGATGGCGACGTTGATTGCGAAGAGTTGTGCGCTCTCCCCGGAGTGACCGCCGCCGAACCCATGCGACTCGGCCAGTTCGACTACGAGCTATCGGTCGAGCGCGCGCAGGTCACCCTCCCGGCGTTCCTGCGCTGGGCGGAAAGCCGGGGAGTCGGCATCGACGACGTTCAGGTGCTCCCCGCCACCCTTGAAGACGTGTTCCTGTCCCTTACCGGCCACAGTTTGAGGGAGTGACAGAGATGGGCAAGCTGTTCCCCTCAAGCGTGAAGATGCTCTATCGCAACAAGCAATCGCTGTTCTGGGCGCTCGCCTTCCCGATCATCTTCACCGTGGTGTTCGGTATGTTCGACTTCGAGGCTCAGGGCGACATCCGCGCTGCGTTGGTCGAGAGCCAGCCCGGCCCTATCGACCAGGCGCAAGCGGCGGTCAATCAGGCCCTGGAACAGGTCGACTTCTTCAAGGTGACCTCGACACCCACGGTCGAAGCGGGCAAGCAACTCATCGCCGACGACAAGGCCGACGTGGTGATAGCCGTCCTGCCCGGCTCAGCGCCACCTCAGATCACGATGCAGGCCTACTACAACCAGGGGAACCCGCAGCAGAACCAGGTCGCCTTCACCGCGCTGTCACAGATCGTCAGCCAGATGAATCTGGCGATGTCGGGTGTGAGCGAGCCGCCCGTCACGCTCGAGAAGGAAGCCGTGTCGTCCAAGAGCGTGAGCTACTACGACTTCATCCTCCCGGGACTGGTCGCGATGGGGGTCATGAACTACTCGATCTCCGGCATCGCCGTTTCCCTCTCGCGGTTCAGGGAGCAGCGGATCCTGAAGCGCATCCTCGCCACGCCGCTCGCGCCGTCGCACTTCCTTGTGGCGCAGGTGTTCGCGCACCTGCTGCTTGCCCTGGTGCAAGCGGTCCTGATCCTCGCTGTCGGCATCCTGTTGTTCGGTGGCCACGTGTACGGCAGCATCCCGGCGTTGCTGTTGTTGGTGACGCTGGCCAACATCATCTTCCTCAACATCGGTTTCGCTATCGCGGGGCGCGCTGCGAATCCCGAAGCCGCCAGCGGCGTCGCGAATGCGGTAGCCCTCCCGATGATGTTCCTCTCGGGAGTGTTCTTCCCCACCTCGACGCTGCCAGACGTCATGCAGAAGCTCGTCGCGCTGCTCCCCCTCACGCCGCTCATCGAGGCGATGCGGAAGATATCGATCGACGGAGCAGCCCTGACCGAATGCGACCCTCAACTCCTGGCGCTCGCGATCTGGGTGGTCGTCTCCTTCGCATTGGCTCGCCTGAACTTCTCGTTCACCGACCGGGGGGCATGATGGGCGACCTCAACCGGGCCCCGGCCTCCGGGAGCTCCCGCCCCTAGTAGGCTCGCCCGCATGAAGGACATCGGGCTCGCGGGGGTGGCGTTCAGCGGCAAGTCGACCTTGTTCACCGCACTGACGCGCACGGGCGGTGTCGGGGGCCGGGCCAACCAGGCTGTCGTGCATGTTCCCGACCCTCGATTGGCCGTGCTCACAGATATGGAGCACTCCAAGAAGACCGTCGCAGCCCAGGTCCGGTTCGTCGACGTTCCAGGCGGGGTGAACAGCGCTCAGGGCATGGCCTCGCTGCGCGAAACGGACGCACTCGCGGTCGTCCTGAGAGCGTTCGGCCCGGACCAGAACCCCGCGAGGGAACTCGCAGAGGTTGAAGCCGATCTGCTGTTGGCCGATCTGGCCGTCATCGAGCCTGCGGCCGAACGCGCGACCAAGCGGGCACTCCGCGACAAGTCAGTAGCGGCGGAAGCTGCTGCACTTGAGAAGGCACACACCATCCTCATCGGCGAGAACCCGCTGCGGGGAGCCGGGCTGGCTCCAACCGAAGTCGCGTTGCTGAGGGGGGTCGCGCCGCTAACACTCAAGCCTCTGCTGATCGTGGCCAATCTCGAAGAAGGGACCGACATCCCCGTCGGCCTTCCGGATGGCGCCGTCGGCGTCTACGCCGCCATCGAGGCCGAGACGGCAGAGATGCCCGAGGATGATGCCCGCGCCCTGCTGGAGGAGTTCGGCGTCGATGAACCGGGTCTCAACAAGGTCATCCACGCGGGCTACCGTGTGCTGGACCTGATCACCTTCCTAACAACCGGCGAGGACGAGACCAGGGCGTGGGAAGTTCGCAAGGGCGCGAATGCCCCTGAGGCAGCGGGCGTGATCCATTCCGATCTCGAGCGGGGTTTCATCCGTGCGGAGATCATCGGCTACGAGGACCTGATCGGCGCCGGAGGGATGGACGCGGCGAAGCACAAGGGCTTGATCCGTGTCGAAGGCAAGGACTACCTGGTCCAGGAAGGCGACATCCTCAACGTCCGCTTCGCCGTCTAGCTACCCCCAGCCCTGGGCGCCGCAGACGTAGCGTCGGTTGAGTTGTCCAAGAGCCCGCCCGGACCGCTGTACGTTTCGCCCCCAGGATCGGTGGCATCAGAGCCCTATCCTGCCCCTGTGAACGGAACTCCGATCGGTTCGCTGGATGCCGTGACGGTCGATTCGATCGATCCGGAGGAACTCGCGCGGTTCTGGTGCGCCGTCTTCGGAACTGAAGTGGACACGCGCAGCGGGGATCCTGTTCAGTACCTCGACCTCTTCCCTGCGGCGGGCGCGCCCACGCTTCGCTTCCAGCGTGTGCCCGAGCCCAAGACCGCCAAGGACCGTCTTCACTTCGACGTGCTCGTGGATGACATGGACGGGGCCATCGAGCGAGTGGAGCAGCTCGGCGCGAAACACGTATCCGGCGCACGTTTCAAGGAGTACCAGTATGCCTGGCAGGTGATGCTGGACCCTGAGGGCAACGAGTTCTGCCTGGCCTGCAGGGACGACTAGCCACCAAAGCCCGATACGCCCCTAGACTTCCAGAACGATGGAGCACGTCGAACGACCCCCCTTCGCCATAGGCCTCGGCGAGATCACCGGCGCGATCGCGGACCTCGGCATCCTCGTTCCACTGGCCACGGCCTTGATCCTCGTGAATGGGCTGGACGCCGGCTCGGTCCTTCTGGCGGCCGGGGCCCTGGTGATCGCCACCGGGCTCATCTTCAGGGTCCCGTTTCCCGTCCAACCGTTGAAGGCGCTGACCGCTGTGGCCGTGGCGGAGAAACTCGCGCCGGGCGTCATCCACGCAGCGGGGTTCGAGATCGCGGTTTTCCTGCTGCTGCTTTCGATCAAGGGCTTCGCCGATCGCGTCTCGAGACTGTTCACCAAGACCGTGGTGCGCGCGCTCCAGTTGGGCGTGGGGGTCCTACTGATGATCACCGCTGCGAAGATGGTCGCAGACCCCCCGGCGGTATTCCGAGGAACGCCGACCCCGCCGTGGCCACTGTTGCTCGCCGCGCTCGCGTTCGCGCTCGTCGCATGGGCGTCTGCGAAGAGGCGCTACGAGATCGCCTTTCTTATGCTGGTGGCCGGGGTGGCAGGCGTCGTTCTGGCTGTGCACCCACAAGTGGGTGCCCCCTCCCTCTCGCTTCCCCATCTCTCGCTGCCACCGCCGGCAGCTTTCGGTTCCGCTTTCTTCCTACTGGTTGTGCCTCAGCTTCCGCTGACCTTCGGCAACGCGGTCGTGGCAGTTACCGAACTGGAGCACGAGTACTTCGGGGAGCGGGCGCGGCGGGTGAGTGCATCGTGGGTGTGCGTTTCCTGTGCCGCGGGCAACGTGGTCTCGGCGCTCATCGGCGGGATGCCGATGTGTCACGGCGCCGGAGGTCTGACGGCCCACGTCCGGCTCGGGGCACGCTCTGCGGGGATGAACGTCCTCCTGGGGACGGGCTTGGTTGGGATGGGCCTGTTCTTCGCACCTCAGATCCCGGCCATGCTCGGCCTCCTTCCGGTCTGGGTGCTCGCGGGATTCCTGGCTTACGCCGGCTTCCGCCACGCGTGGCTCGTAGCCGACCTCCGGGGTGCGCCGTTGATCATCGCGGTGGTTGCGGGCTGTGTCGGCGCGTACCTGGGCAATCTCGCGGTCACCGCGGCCGCCGCACTGATCGCCGCCCACTTCCGCACGCTCGTCCGCAGAACCTAGGTCGAGGCGGCTTGACGCAGCGATCGTGAGGCGAACACCCCAACAACGATCAGCGGGACAAGCATCGCTATCACAGCTGCCTGCGGGCTCACGAGATCTGCGATCGCGCCGTCGATGACCGCCGCGAAAGGGCGGACCCCCAAAGAACACAGGGTCCAGATAGCCATGATGCGTCCTCGCATGTGCTCTGGGGCAGCCTCCTGCAAGCCGGCGGTCCAGTTGGTGCTGACAACCAGGAAGGCCGCCCCTGAGACAACGAGTGCGGGTCCCGCGATGAGGAATGACGGCGCGAAGGCGAACGCCAACATCCCCGCCGCGAATACGATGCTCCACGGCGCCAGAAGATCGAAGCGCGCAGCCCCGTGCTTCCGGAATCCTTCGGTGGCCACGAACGTAGCCACTATCGCGCCCAAACCGAATGCGGAGACGAGATACCCAGCCTTCTCGTAGTTCCCGGCGAACAGAGTGGCTGCGAATCTAGGGCCGAGGGTAACGACCGGGTCCATAGCCGTCGGCACCGTGGCCACGCCGATCAGGATCAAGCGCACGCGCTTGTCTCGCCACGCGTAGCGCAAGACATCGCGGATCGAACCGCCTCCTTCATCGGGCTCCGCGACCTCGCGAGGGCGCATCATCGACAGAGCAGCGATAAGTGCGACGAACGAGAGGGTGTTCAGTGCGAACGCCATCCCGAAACCGATACGGAAGACCAACGCCGCAGCCACCGCCGGGCCCAAGACCCGAGCAACGTTGTAGGTGATGGCATTCATGCCGATCGCCAAGCCGATCTGACGCGATTCGACCAGCGACGGGAGCAAGGCCATCATCGTGGGGATGGACAGTGCGTACTGAACGCCTACAACAACCGCGGCCGCTATGACCGCTGCAACGGTGGCTCGACCCGTAGACGCGAGGATCGCCAGAGTTCCCGTGGCCATCATGGCCAGGAGCTGCGTTGCCATCAACAGCTTGCGTCTGTCGAAGCGATCGGCCAGATGGCCGCCCGGCAACGCGAGGAAGAAGACGGGGAGGAAGAGCGCCGCCGTGGCGACCCCGACCATGAACGAGCTGCCAGTAAGCTGCAGAACCAGCGCGTTCTGCGCAGCCAGCTGGAGCCAATTGCCGGTATTCGATACGAGCTGCCCGATGAAGAACAGCTTGAAGTTCCGATTGCGGAACAACGGGATAGGAGAGTGCCCCTCGAACGCCGGCTCTGCGGTCTCCATAGAGCAGAGAGCCTACCCGCCAGCCGCAGCGTCGAAGGCCCGCTGCTTCACCTCGTACCGCGAGATGACGGCCCTAACTCTCCTATCCGCGGTGTCGGAAACTCCGGGGCAAGTGACGCCGGGAGGGAGGTCGAGCAGGCTCTTGCGGGCAGCGACTCCCCCGTCTACGGCGATGCTCCGGTGGTGTGCCTCGTGAGCCCGGACAACTGCGCTGAAGTTGCGCCAGTACTCGGTCGTCGAGTCGGGGGTTCCCGCGGGGGGCATCCACGCTGGTAGCAGGTAGACGATGACTACCTGCACGTCAGGCCGCTCCACCTCACACGCCGCGTCGTCGGCGACGAGGCTGTAGCTCCAGCGAAGCCTCCAGTGAGTCACAGCCGCAGCGACACGGTCGTTCGCGCGAGGACCCTCTTCGGCGACCGAGGCCTGCAGTTCCTGCGGTGTTGTCCCGTAGGCTTCGTAGCACGTCGTCCTGGTTAACACGCGGACGTGATGGTCAGTTACTTCGGACTCGTTGCCGCATGGGGTTCCGGCGATGTCAGACAGAACATCCGGGGGCGGAGGAGCCGATGGGGTTGGGCCCGGTGACCCGTGAGTGTGACGTGGAACGGGGTAGATGGAGATCTGCGGGGAGGGGGCGTCAGACAAAGGCGGCGCGGACGTCGGCGGCGTCGTCGCACCGCTCAACTGCAGCTGCGACGGGCCGGCGCACGCCCCCTGAGTCAAGCAGATCATCAGAGCTGCGGCGGCGCGAACGTGACGAGACATCCCCAAAGCCTAAGGCGCCGGAGGGACTAGCGGCCTTCCTGGGAAGACCTGGCATCCGCCCACTCGTCCAGCAGCTTGAAGGCCTCCTCCTTCTCGATGACGCCTCTCTCCAAGCGCAGCTCCATCAGGAACTCCAGCGCGTCTCCCACGACGGGCCCCGGCTCGAGCCCAAGATGCTCCATCACCTCCACGCCGTCCAACGGTGGGCGCATGGCGTCGAGGGATTCCTGTTCGGCCAGAGCAGCGATCCGCTCTTCGAGTTCGTCCTGCATCGCGGCGAACTGCTTGGCCTTGTTGGCGTTGCGAGTCGTGCAATCCGCGCGGGTGAGCTGGTTGAGGTCGTCCAGCAGATCCCCGGCGTCCCGAACGTATCGCCTGACCGCCCCGTCCGCCCAGCCCTGATAGGTGTGGAACCTGAGGTGCATCTCCACCAGCGTCGACACCTCTTCGACCGTCGCCGTCGGGTAGCGGAGCGCGCGCAGTCGATCGACCGCCATGCGGGCGCCCACCACCTCATGGTGGTGGAACTGCACGCCCTCGGGACCGAACTCCCGCGTCTTCGGCTTGCCGATGTCGTGCAGCAGCGCGGCCAGGCGCAGCCGAGCGCGCGGCTCGCAACGTTCCACGACCGCATATGTATGACGCAACACATCTTTGTGCTTGTGAACAGGGTCCTGTTCCAGCTTCAAGGCCGGCAGTTCGGGGAGGAACTCGTCGGCGAGACCGGTCTCGACCATGAGCTCGAGGCCTCCGGCCACCCTGTCGCCTATGAGCAGCTTGTTCAGCTCGTCCTGGATCCGCTCCGGGGAAACGATCGAAAGACGCGAGTGCATCTCGCGCATCGCCGCGATCACGCGGGCGGAAGGAACCACGTTCAGGGTCGATACGAACCGTGCGGCGCGAAGCATCCTCAGGGGATCGTCTGAGAACGAGATCTCGGGGTCCAGAGGCGTGTCGAGGATCATCTTCGACAGGTCCCTCACCCCTCCGTGAGGGTCCACGAACTCCCCTTCAGGAAGACGAACGGCCATGGCGTTGATCGTGAAGTCGCGTCGTGAGAGATCCGTCTCGATGTCGCGAGCGAAAGTCACACCGGGTTTGCGTGCATCGTCGGGATAGACCTCCTCGCGGAACGTAGTGATCTCCACGTTGCGTCCGTCCTTGAACGAACCCACGGTCCCGAAGCGAATACCTTGGAGATATCGGCGATCCGCCCATCCACGCAGAACCTTCAGGGTTTCCTGGGGATGGGCATCGGTAGCGAAATCGAAATCGAGGTGATCTCTGTGCAACAAGGCGTCGCGGACGGTGCCGCCCACGAGATAGAGCTGGAAGCCGGCGGTTCGGAAACGCTCACCCAGTTCCCGTGCCAACGGGTTCACTTCCATGAGCGCCCCGCCATCCTGCTTCCGGGAACCTGGCATGGCGCAAGGATAACCGCCTCGCCGAGCGCGCCTCCAGCCTGGATCCACCTCTATCCGGTACCCGCAGAGCAGAAGGGCGAAGTCGAGCGAGTTGGTCGAGGGCCCTGTCGAGCGCCTGCATGCCTGGCCGAGGGGCCCCGAGGGATACTTGCGGAGGGAATCGATGATGTGCTCGGTCTCCAGGGGAGAGGATATAGGGACTGTGACTCCCAGGCGCGAGGTGTCGGCTGGCGGCGTTGTCTTCCGGCGAGAGGAGGCGACCGTTGAGATCGCGCTTGCCTCCCGGCGAACAAGGGGTGGGGATCTGGTTTGGGGGCTTCCGAAAGGGCGCATAGACGGCGCGGAGACCTTGGAGCAGACCGCCACACGCGAGGTCAGGGAAGAGACCGGTCTAGAGGCGACGATAGAAGCGTCGCTCGGCCGGATCACGTACGTCTACGTCTGGGAGAAGACGCGTATCTCGAAAGTGGTTCACTTCTTCCTGATGCGCGCAACGGGCGGGGATATCGACGACCACGACGACGAGATGGAGGAGGTGCGCTGGTTCGCATTGGCCGACGCCCTCGACTCCGCCGCCTATGACAGCGAGCGAGACGTGATAAGGCGTGCCGCGGAGAGACTCTCGTGACCCCGCAGCAGGCGGCCGTCGGGATCCTCGCGGGTTTCGTCGCGGGCGTGCTATCTGGCGCATTCGGCGTTGGTGGAGGGATCATCACCACTCCGGTCATCGCGGTTCTGTTGGGCGGCACCCCTATGCAAGCGATCGCAACACCGCTCCCGGTGATACTCCCGACGGCGATAGTCGGCGTGCGCAACTATCGGCGCGCCGGACAGCTGGACCTTCGAGCTGCCGGGTGGACGGTCGGGCCGGGAATCGTCGGAGCGGTGATTGGTGCTCAACTCACCGAGATCGTCGACGCGCACTCTCTCCTGCTCGTGACGGCAGTGATCCTCGCCTGGCAAGCGTTCCGCGTGATCGTCGGCCGCGAGACACAGGAGCGACCGCGAGGATCGACGCCAGCATGGCAATACGCTTTGACTGGACTCGCCACCGGCCTCGTATCGGGCCTGCTCGGTGTCGGTGGCGGCATCGTGATGGTGCCCGTATTCACGGTCCTTCTCGGCATGCCCCTCAAGCGGGCTCTCGGGACGTCGCTTCTCGTCATGGTCGCGCTGGTCATCCCCGGCACTATCGTTCACGTATGGCTCGGAAACATAGATTGGACGATCGCGGGGATCCTCGTTGTCGGCGTCACGCCGGGTGCGTGGATCGGCTCCAAGCTCGCCCTAGAAGCCAACGATCGAACGTTGAGGCTGGCCGTCGGCTCGTTCATGATGGCCGTCGCGGTCACCTACGGATGCCTGGTGCTAGCCCGCATGCTCGGATGGGCGAAGTGAGTCGTGTGTGGAGTCTGCTGGCGGCGTTCACCATCGTCGCGGTCATCATGCCGGCTCCGGGGGCCACAGCTCAGGACGGCGGAACTGCAACGCTGACCCTTGTGGCGCAGACGCCTTGGAACTCGCCTCTGCATCATGAGCTCAACATCAAGGTCGAGGCCACGAACGACGGGGACGCTGAGCTTGGCGACCTCTCGCTGGCCGTGACGCTCTTCGGAGCACTACCTTCGCGCTCTGACTACCAACTGTCCTTGAGCCAAGACGTCGGGGTTCCGATCGCCCCGACTACCGTCCAGGATGTCACTGCGCCCCTCGGCGTGGGCTCGTCGCAGGTACTCGGATTCAAGACCGATGTCTCGTTCCTGTACGACCAGGCGACAGAAGCCCGCGTCTACCCGGTCAAGGTCGAACTTCTGTCCGGAACCCAACATATCGCCGAACTCCGAGCACCGCTCGTGTTCCTGCCGAAGAAGCCGAAGGAACCCTTGAACCTAGTGTGGACATACGTGATCGGGCATCCGATAGCGTTCGGCTCTGACGGTGTCTTCCTCTCCGACGACCTCGCAAGACTCCTGGAGCCAGGAGGGTCCCTCTCCTCAGAGGTGCTTGCTTTGCACTCGATGCTCACGGGGCCGAGCCCCGTACCTGTCGACATCGCCGTATCTCCCACGCTGCTCGAGGACCTCACGCGCATGCAGGACGGATACGAGGTCGTTGCAGCGACGGGCACCCGTGTGGTGAAGGAGGGCGAGGGTGGGGCGATGGCGGCCAGGACCACTCTGGGAGCGCTGAAGGCACTTGCCCTCGCGCAGCAGGCCGCGATATCAGCCATGCCATACGGGGTTCCCGACCTGGCGCAACTGTCTCGCTCGGGCCTCGCCGGCGATATCCCGCTTCAGATGCAGTTCGCGGAAGCGAGCCTGGCCGAACATCTCGGAACCGGCGGCGACCCCTCGGTCCTGCGCCCACCAGGATCGTCGCTCGACGAACCCACCCTTGGCGTTCTCGGACCTCTCGACGTCCGCACACTGATACTCGACGAGGGGGTCGTCCAGCAGCCCGAGCAAGAGAAGGGCTTCGCCCCTCCCGCGACAGCGGCACTGGCATCCCCGCCTGGCTCGCCACCGATAGCCATCGTTCCCGACGAAGGGCTCCAAGGCATGCTCACCTCGACCGCCGCCCGGGATGACCGGCTGTCCGTCCAGATGCTTCTCGGCGACTTGGCTTCGATCTGGCTCGAGCAACCCGATCAAGGCCGCGTGGTCGCGATGACCTTCTCGGCCGAACAGAGTCTGCCCGGATCGGTCTTCGACCCACTTGTTCGAGACGTATCCGCTGCTCCGTGGGTGAGAACCATGAAGGCGGGCCAAGCCGCCTCACGCTTCCCGCCCGTTCCAGAACCAGCTGATTACCTGGCTTCCAAGGTGCCGGCTATGCCCGCCAGGTACGTGGCGCGCATCGAAGAGGCCAGGGGGCTCATCGCTGAGTGGCTATCGATACTGACGGATCCGGAAGAAGCCGCCTCGCAGCGGGCGGACCTCACAGGGCAGTTCCTCCTCACGGAAGGCAGCTACCTGGTGGCGCACGAGCGACTGGGGACGGAGTGGCTCCAATCGATCCGGGATGGCCTGGTGGAGCAGTTCGCCCAGGTGGCGGCCGATACCCAGCAGGTGGTCACGCTTACCGCGAGCGGCGGTCGCATCCCTGTGCGCATCACCAACAACTCGGATCACGACCTCAGGGTTCGCGTCGAGCTGACCTCTTCTCGCGTGAGATTCCCGACGGGGAGCACGCGCGATGTATCCCTGGACGGTGGGCAAACGAAGGTCCTCGTGTTCGGAGCGGATGCTCAGACAACCGGAACGTTCCCCGTGAAGGTGGCGATCGAGACCCCCAGCGGAGAACAGATGACCGAAACAACGGTCACGGTTAGATCAACCGCGTATAACCGTGTAGCGCTCACAGTGACGATGGCCGCCATGGCCATCCTCCTGTACGCATGGGCCAGGAGGTCGCGATCTCAGAAGGAGACCCAACACCCGACAAGCTGAGCGGAACTCGGCCAGACAACTCAGCCGATTCGGCGAGTTCCCTCGTTCGGAATTCCGCCGTGATGTCGGTCGGCACCGGCCTGTCCAGGCTCACAGGCTTCCTTCGACTGTCCGCCCTGGTCTGGGCTCTGGGGGTCAGCGGCAACCGGATCGCTGATGCCTACAACACGGCGAACACAGCGCCGAACATCATCTACGAACTGGCGCTCGGCGGGATCCTCTCCTCGGTGCTGGTCCCCGTCTTCGTCGAGTGGCTCCAGAAGCGGGGTGCTGAAGAGACCGCCGAGGTCGCGCGACGCCTGCTCTCGCTAGCGGTGCCGCTGTTGGTGCCCATCATGGTCCTCGGCGTCATCTTCGCCCCATGGATCATGAAGCTCTACGCCTCAGGCATAGAAGACCCGGCGCGGCGGGCCTACACCGTGACACTCGGGACCTTCCTGCTCCGATTCTTCATGCCTCAGATCGTCTTCTACGGCATCGGGGCCGTTGCGACGGCGATGCTCAATGCCCATCGCAGGTTCGCGGCGCCCATGTTCGCACCGATCCTCAACAACCTCATCGTGGTGGCGACATGCGTCATCTACGCACTGATGGCCGGGTCCACACGCGGTCAGCCGGGATTCACCCCCACGCTCGCGGAGAAGCTGGTCCTGGGGATCGGAACGACCCTGGGCGTAGCCGCCATGACCTTCGCTCTCTGGCCGGCGCTACGGCGTACCGGGTTCCGCTTCCACTGGCGCGGCAACTGGAGGCACGAGGCTATCCGACGCATAGCGCATCTCGCGAAGTGGGTGGTCGTCTACGTCGTCGTCAACCAGCTCGGCTACCTGATCGTGGTGATCCTTGCGCTGCACGCCGACCAGGGTGCTCTCAGCGCCTATCAGGCGGCCTTCATCCTCTTCCAACTGCCCTACGCGATCTTCGCCGTCTCGATCTTCACGGCCCTCCTGCCCGCGATGGCATCGCGATGGTCCGCGAGTGACATACCCGGATTCCGCGCGATGCTCGCCAGAGGCTTGAGGATGACCGCCTTCATCGTCATCCCCGCCGCCGCCGGATACCTGGTGCTCGCCGATCCGATAGTCAGTCTGCTGCTCCAGCACGGGGCAGCTGGAGCCAAGGACGCCGAGTTGATCACTTCTACCCTCATGTTCTTCGCGACCGGACTCTTCTCCTTCTCTGCCTTCCAGCTGTTGCTGAGGGCCTTCTACTCGACCCAGGATTCCCGCACGCCGGCGTTGGCCAACATCGCCTCGGTAGGTGTCAATACCGCGGTCAACCTGCTGCTCGTGGGCACGATGGGCGTTCGCGGGCTGGCATTGGGTCACGCGGTCGCCTACACCTTCGGAGCCCTCTTGCTGGCCGCCCTCCTGAGGCGGAAGTTGGGAGGACTCGATGGAGGCTCAGTCACACGCGGTCTCGCGAAGATCCTCATGGCCTCGGCGATCACCGCGGCGGTCGCGTTGGGGACGTCCACCCTCATCGCCCACCTCTTTTCGGGAGCAGGATCGGGGGTGCTCGCTTTGCAGGTCCTGACTTCAGTGGCCGCTGGGCTTATAGTCTTTCTCGGTATCGCGACCGCACTCCACATGGAGGAGCTTGCATTGGTCAAAGGCTCGCTGTCTTCGAGATTCTCCCGTTGACCGGTATGCACCCAGACGAACGGGGCCTCATAAGCCGCTCGATGTTGCTGTGGTTGATCCTCGCCGCTCTGTTGGGGATCTTCATCATCGATGGCACCTCGATACTCTTCACCAAGTGGCAGATGTCTGACGTCGCCGACGCCGCCGCGGTCAACGCCGCGGTCGCTTACAGGGACCAGCACTCGAGGCCAGCAGCAATGGATGCTGCGCTTTCGGTCCTCGCTGACCGCGACCCGGACGCCGTCATCAAGCCGGGAACGCGAAACAATCCCGACGGGGGCCTGGTCATCGACCCGACGACCGGTGAAGTAACGATAACCCTCATGAAGGACGCCAAGACCATCTTCCTGAGCCGGATCGGCCTGACCAAGGAACTCATCCACCTCCAGGTCACGTCAACCCAAGGTGCTAGCTGACGCCTTGCAAGCTACGGATCAAGATCTGGTTCTACTGTTCGCCCAGGGCGACTCGGCCGCCTTCGAGGAGGTCGTCCGGCGCCACGAGCAGCGCATCTACAACCTGTCACTCCGTATGCTCGGACGCCCGGAGGATGCCAGGGATGCCACTCAGGAGACATTCCTGGCTGCGCTCAGGAAGCTCCCGTCGTTCCGAGGCGATTCCTCTCTCGGCACGTGGCTGCATCGGGTAGCGGTGAACGCCTGCTACGACATCCTCCGTCGGAGGAAGAGGCGCGCGGAGGAAGGCCTGCCCGAGGACCCGGGAGCCGCTCCCGGGGACCTGGCCGAGAGCTCCGCCGAAGCCGTAGACGTTCAGCGAGCGCTCGCCCAGGTACCAGAGGAGTTCCGAGCGGTCCTCGTCCTTCACGACGTCCAAGATCTACCCTACGACGAGATCGCCGAGATCCTGGGCGTGCCTGTCGGCACGGTGAAGTCCCGGGTGCACAGAGGCCGCGTGGGACTGGCACGTCTACTGCCGGGAACGGATGGGTCGCCCGGGGCGTCTGACGGGAAGATGGAAGCATGACGCACCCAAACGACCTCCTCGCTGACTACATCGACGGCACCCTTCCTGCCGCCGAACGCACGCGCGTCGACGCGCACATCGTTTCCTGCGCGTTGTGCGCCACCGAAGTTGCGGATGCAGCGCAGGCGCTCTCCGCTCTGTCCTCTCTGCCGCGGGTCGAGGTCCCTGTGGGCGTGACCTCGTCTGTGATCCGCGAGGCGCGCGAAAGCCGCGGCGCGGGCTCCCCCACCAGCACGATGGCTCATTCTAAGATGCGGTTCCGGATGGGTCGCGTGTACGGGCTGGCTGCAGCCTCTGTGGCAGCCCTACTCGCACTGGTCTTCGTGCTGGGGGGACATGGGTCCCAGGTTCAGGTCATGTCTGGCGGATCAAGGGCCGAGATGGCGCTCCCCGCCGCGGATATGAACAAAGCTGACAACGAGCCTGGTCCATTGGATCTCGACGGGGACTACAGTGCTTCGGAGCTGTCCGCCCTCGCAGCCGCCGAAGCGCAGCAGCGCAGCGGTGTCAGCGTCTCGGCTTCCGCGGGCCAGGTCGCCGGGAGCTCCGACTTCGCGCCAACGGCCCCGACCGTCGACGCAGGAGGACTGTCCGGTAGCTCCGCGCCCGTGAGTAAGCAATCCATGAGGCAGAGCAGACGCCAAACATCACCCGTTGCGGACCCGGGGAAGTTGGACCAGTGTCTTCAGAGCATCGGCGCCTACGCGAACGGCGGCTCATCGGCCGACAGCTTCGAGGCCGTGTACGACGGCATCCCGGCGTACTTCGCGGTCATCCTGGAGGGACCTGCACCGGGCCAGCCCGCCGACATGGTAGTGGTCTGGGTGGTTTCCAGGAGCAACTGCGACGTGGTGGCGTTCACCCAGCAGCGCTACCCGCTGGCCACCCCTTCTCCACTGCCCACCACTTTCCTCGAACCCTGATCGGGGACCGCGGGAATACTGCCCGGTTATGACCGTATGGGAGAATGATGCGCCCATGACGGAAACGCGAGACATGATCATCCTTGGTTCGGGGCCTGCAGGCCTGACGGCCGCCCTATATGCGGGCCGCGCGGGCCTCAAGCCGCTGGTTCTCAAGGGAGTTGACGCCGGGGGCCAGCTGATGCTGACCACGGAAGTCGAGAACTTCCCGGGATTCCCTGATGCCGTGCTCGGGCCCGAGTTGATGGAAGCCATGGAGAAACAGGCGTCGCGTTTCGAGGCCGAACTGCTGCACGAGTCGGCGTCCCGGCTGGACATCTCGTCCCGCCCCTTCGGTGTTTGGGCCGGGGACCGGGAGTGGCGCGCGAAGACCCTCGTGATCTCGACCGGTGCCTCTGCCCGCTGGATCGGGGTTCCGGGGGAGACGGAGCTGCGCGGGCACGGCGTATCCGCCTGTGCCACATGCGACGGCTTCTTCTTCCGCGACAAGGAACTCGTGGTCGTCGGAGGGGGAGACTCTGCGATCGAAGAAGCCACCTTTCTGACGAGGTTCGCGTCGAAAGTCACTATCATCCATCGCCGAGATGAACTGCGCGCCTCCAAGATCATGCAGGATCGGGCTTTCATCAACAGGAAGATCGCTTTCAAGTGGAGCAGCGAGGTGGTTGAGATCTACGGGCAGGGGGTCGTGAGCGGTGTGAAGCTGCGTGACGTCGGAACCGGCAAGGTCTCCGACTTCGGCACCGACGGCGTGTTCGTCGCGATCGGCCACACGCCCAATACCTCGCTCTTCGAAGGGCAGCTGACCCTGGATGAAGCTGGCTACATAGCCGTTGACGGACCGAGCACGCGGACCAGCGTTCCTGGTGTCTTCGCAGCAGGGGATGTAGCCGATCACTCCTATCGACAGGCCGTTACGGCAGCCGGAACCGGTTGCCGCGCAGCGATAGACGCAGAGCGATTCCTCGAGAACGAGGAACCTTAGGGAATCACGGCTGGCACATGCAGCGTTGTGAGTAGCGGTTGCGCTTCCTGCGCCGCCGGGGAGGAGAGAGAGTGAGTGTTACAGAGGTAGGCGATCAGGACTTCGAAGAGAAGGTATTACAGTCGGAAACTCCCGTGCTCGTGGATTTCTGGGCGGAGTGGTGCGTTCCTTGCCACATGGTCTCCCCGGTGGTCGAGGAGATATCACAGGAGAAGTCCGGCGCGCTCGCCGTGGCGAAGGTCAACGTCGATGACAACCCAGAGGTCACGCGGAAGTACGGCGTCATGAGCATCCCCAGCCTGATCCTCTTCAAGGACGGACAGGAGGCCGCTCGCGTGGTCGGCGCCCGTGGGAAGGACGCGATACTCAAGGAGATCGACCCGCACCTTCCAGCTTGAGCTTCCTTCCTGAGACCGCAGCGGCCGGTGACACTTGCAGCTGGCCGTTCTCTTTTCGATACTCCTTGACGTGAGGATCATCCGCGAAGGCGCGCGTGGAGCCGACGTCCACGACATCCAACGGCGTCTGGTTGCGGCCGGCTACCAGATAGATCCCGCTGAGTTCGACGGCCTCTACGGACCATCCACGGAGAAGGCCGTACGCCGCTTCCAATCCGCTCGGTCGATCGGCTGCGACGGGATCGTCGGCCCCGAGACGTGGGACCACCTGGTCGAGACCGGCTATCGGATAGGGGACCGCACCCTGTATCTGCGGTTCCCTTACTTCAGGGGAGATGACGTAAGAGAGCTGCAGCGCAAGCTCAATGCGCTGGGTTTCGACGCTTCGAGAGAAGATGGCATCTTCGGCGAGCGTACCGACCGCGCTGCAAGAGAGTTCCAGTTGAACACAGGGGCCGAGGCTGACGGCATCGTGGGCCCCGATACCTTCGAGGCGTTCGGACGACTGAGACCTGACCCGGAGGCCGCCAGCAGAGCGATCGTTCGCGAGGCCGCATCCCTCAGAGAGGGTCGGTCGTTGATCGGAGCCGTCATCGCCATCGACGGCGGCCACGGCATGGCCGACCCAGGGGCGGCCGGTCCAGGCGGCTCGGAGGAGGCCGACATAGCCTTCACTCTCGCCGAGGAACTCGCCGAGGAACTCGCCAGGCGAGGGGCTCAACCCCTGCTACTGAGGACCCGTCACGAGGATCCAACCGCCAGCGAGCGGGCGAAAGCGGCCAACGCCTCGGGGGCTGTTGCCTGCCTGTCCATGCACATGAATAGCGGCGAGGCTGGAGAGAGGGGCTCGACCTGCACCTACTTCGGGACCGACAGGACGCACTCCCCCGCCGGGATGCGACTCGCCCGATTGATACAGGAGGAACTCGGCACTCGGATGGGGCTGCTCGACCGCGGCACGAAGCCCATGGCGATAACCCTTCTCAGGGAAACCAAGATGCCTGCCGTCCAGGTGGAGCCTTGCTTCATCACATCTCCAGAAGAGGAACTCTTCCTCCAGGAACCCGGATTCGTGCATGACATCGCGGTGGCGGTTGGGATAGCCGTGGAGAGGTTCCTGGAACCGGTCAAAGATGCCTAGCGTCTGCGGCGCCAGGGGAGTCCTCGGGCGAGCAGGCCGACAACCGCACCAAGGACAGCCCCTAGCGTGAGCGCCTTTGCCGCGCGCCTCTTCTCTCCCGCATCCACGGAGCAAGAGGCTACCGGACGAGCGTGACACATGCCCCGCACGAGTAACCGAGTCCCGGCTATCATCCCCGCACTGTGCACAACAAGATGATGGAGATCCGGTGGCGTGACGTTGACGCCTATCAACACGTCAACAACTCTGTGTACCTCACGTATCTTGAGGAGGTTCGGGACGAATGGTTCGAGCGCACCGTCGGTTTGGCAGAGGGAGCCGGCGACTTCGTTCTCGCTCGTGTAGCCGTCGACTTCCGGCGAGAGTTGACCTTGGCGGATGAGGCCATAACCGCCACGTGCGTGATCAAGACCTACGGGACCTCCAGCATCACCACTCGTGAGGAGATCTGGGCCGCTGAGGGCTGGCTTGCTGCCGAGGCGGAGTCGGTGATGGTGGCTCACGATCCCGCAACTCGCAAGTCCCGCGAACTCTCGTCCAACGAGAAGGCGACCCTCGATCGAGAACTGAGAACCGACAATCCCGCCACTTGATCCGACGTCTCTCCCGGGGTCGGTTCCTATACCATGGGGCCTCGCCCATGACTGGATCATCGATCGACCCCTTCGTTGACCTCTACGCCCGTCGCACGTCTGGGATGACGGCGTCGGAGGTTCGCGCGCTCTTCGCCGTCGCATCTCGGCCAGAAGTGATCTCGCTGGCCGGTGGCATGCCGTTCGTGCAGGCGCTTCCGACTGAGGACGTCTTGGGGGTCGTGGAGAAGGTCATCGCAGAGCGCGGAAGCCTTGCGCTGCAATATGGTGGAGGACTCGGGCAGATCTCCCTCAGAGAGAAACTCGCCGGGCTCATGGCCGAGGAGGGCGTTTCCGGCGTCGACCCGGAACAGATATGCGTGACGGTCGGAGGCTCCCAGGCATTGGACATCCTTGGGAAGATCTTCGTGAACGCTGGCGACGAGATCGTCGTCGAGGCGCCGTCCTATGTGGGGGCACTTTCGGCTTTCTCTGCCTACGAACCGGCGTACGTTCCGATACGGATGGATGACAACGGCATGGTCGTTGAGGAACTTGAGACAGCGCTGCTCCGAGGGGTTCGCCCCAAGTTCGTCTACACGATCCCCAACTTCCAGAATCCTGCGGGTGTGACGTTGTCACTCAGTCGCCGCGAGAAACTAGTCTCCCTCTGCCGTGAGGCAGGGGTCCCTATCGTTGAGGACAACCCCTACGGCATGTTGCGCTTCGAGGGCGAATCCCTGCCCACCCTGAAGTCTCTGGATCCTCAGAACGTCATCTATATCGGCTCCCTCTCCAAAGTCTTCGCAGCAGGCATCCGCATCGGCTGGGTTAATGCCGATAGTGGTGTGCTGCAACGCTTTTTACCCGCCAAAGAAGCGGCGGACCTGTGCACCAGCAACCTCACGCAGCTCGTCGCCGAGGAGTACCTTGCCGGGGACAGGTGGAGACCCAACCTGGCAGCACTGGTGGATATCTACAGGAGCAGGCGCGACGCCTGCGTTCGGGCCCTTGAAGATACGTTCCCCGCGGATTCGAGTTGGACCCACCCCGCGGGTGGTTTCTACGTGTGGGTCACTCTCCCCGACCACTTCGACTCGCAGAGGATGCTGGCCGCGGCTGTGGAACGCCGGGTTGCCTACGTCCCCGGGACGGCGTTCTACCCGGACGGGAGGGGGCGCGACCAACTTCGACTTGCCTTCTGCTTCCCACCGGACAACGATGTCACAGAAGGGATTCGGCGGCTGGCCGACCTGCTGGCCGATGAAAGCGCCATCTACAGATCGCTGCAGCCGTGAAAGGGAAGATAGCCGTACTTGCGGGGGGCCGCTCGCCTGAGCGAGAGGTGTCTCTCTTGTCGGGCCACCGAGTGCGAAACGCCCTCCTGGAACGCGGTTGGGACGCCGTCACGATCGACCCCGCGGAGTCTCCACTTCTGGAGAGTCTCTCTTCAGGGCACTTCAACGGCTGCTACATAGCGTTGCACGGCAAGGAGGGAGAGGACGGAACGGTCCAGCGCCTGCTCGAGCTAGTAGGCGTTCCGTACACGGGCACCAGACCGTTCCGATGCCAGATCGCCTTCGACAAGGCCCTCGGCAAAGAAGCTCTGGCCGCCGCGGGAGTGCCGACGCCCCCGTGGGCAGTCGTAGAGGCCAGGGCGCTGCGAGACCTGTCCGCCGGACACATCCTCCGACACGTCATCGACAGAGTCGGTCTGCCAGTGGCAGTGAAGCCGGCACAGGGAGGGTCGGCCATGGGGCTCTCCTTCGTGGAACGAGAGCCGGACCTACCGGCTGCGATCATGGGAGCCCTTTCGTTCTCCGACGCGTGCATCGTAGAACGCAAGGTGTTGGGCACCGAGGTCACCGCAGGGCTCCTAGGCAACCCGCCCGAGGCTCTGCCCCTGGTCGAGATCGTCCCGAAGTCGGGGACCTACGACTACGGTTCACGCTACACGACGGGCGCAACAGAGTATTTCGCTCCGGCCAGGCTCGAAAGCGGCGTCACACAGATGTCGCACAGTGTTGCGCTGCAAGCGTTTCTGGCTCTACACCTTAAGGATGTGGGGCGCGCTGACATCATCGTGGACCAACAGGGAGACCCCTGGGTCCTGGAAGTCAACGTGTCCCCGGGTATGACCGAGATGAGCCTTCTCCCGATGGCAGCCCAAGCTGCGGGTCTGTCATTGGCCGATCTCTGCGAGAGGGTTCTGGAGCTAGCTCTGGCTTGAGGTCCTAGGGGGCGAGCCCGGGGCCCGATCCTACGATCTCTGAAACGATCCTTTCCAGATCGTCTGGCGATCCGAATTCGACCACGATCTTCCCGCGGCGACGTGCACCCATCTGGATCGTCACACGAGTGGCCAGTTGCTCGGAAAGGATCTCCTCGACCTCTGCCATCGGCGAGGTGTCCAAGGCGGCCTTGGTAGCGTCCTTCGTGGTCTTCTTGGCCTTAGACTGATCGGGCAGCGCGAGGTAGCGGCGAACCAGTTGCTCAGCCTCCCTGACCGACAACTCCTCGGCCGCGATCCGCAGTCCGAGTGCTGCCTGAGCTTCGGGGTCTTCCAGAGCCACCAGTGCCCTGGCGTGACCAGCCTGAAGCCTTCCTTCCGACACCATGAGCTGGACCTCCGTGGGGAGTTGGAGTAGACGCACTGTATTGGCGACACTCGACCGCGACACTCCGAGATGCCGAGCCACCACCTCTTGAGTCGCTCCGAGCTCCTCCAACAGTTCTCGATAGGCTTCGGCCAGCTCCATAGGCCCGAGGTCGGTTCGATGGATGTTCTCCATGAGGGCTTCCTGCAGGGACGAGAGGTCGTCGCTCTCCCGGATGACGGCGGGGATGGTGGCCAGACCAAGCTTCCGAGCTGCACGAAGCCGTCTTTCGCCCGCAATCAGTTCGTAGGCGGAATCGCCCGAGCTGCGCACGACCACAGGCTGGAGGAGGCCCACTTCACGTATAGATGCAACAAGGCCGTCAAGCGCCTCGTCATCGAACGTGCTTCGCGGTTGCTTCGAGTTCGGAGCTATAGCGCTGACCGGGATCTCAAGCAGAGCCGAGCCGCTCTCCTCAGATGCTCCCGGTATCAGCGCGGAAAGGCCACGCCCCAGACCTCGTTTCATGCGTCGCCTCCTTTTCGGAACATCCGCCACTTCTTCCGTGACTGCTCGTCGACATCGGCGTTCTCAGGAGGAGCCCCGATCCCCTCAATCTCGCGAAGGTCTTCGACGGTCTCCACTTCGGAATCGTCGGTCTCGAACTCCGGGTCCGAAGACGAGACCTCAGACTCAGGACTGAGGGGTGGTACCTCCTCGAACTCCTCTTCCTCCAGAACTTCTGGCACCGTCAGCTCCACCTCTTCAGTCTGTGGGGCTATCTCAGGGATCTGGCTGTCCTCCGGAGAGGAGGTCTCGTCAGACTCAGGGCGCGCTCGCGTCGAGGGACTTGCCATAATCTGGGGAAGCTCATGCAGGGCGATCCGCTTTCCTCCCTCCGGGATAGGCCTGTCGAGAACCTCGCCTGCCAGCGCTCGGTATGTTTCTGCGCCTCGGGACTTCGGGTCGTAGATCGTGATCGGCTCCCCGTACCCAGGAGCCTCCGACAACCGAACCGTGCGTGGGATTATCGTGTCGTAGACCTGGTGCCCGAAATACTTTCGAACTTCCTCCACGACCTGCTCCGACAACTTAGTTCGCGGATCGAACATGGTCATGACGATTCCTGTGAGGCGAAGGTTCGGGTTCACGTTCTGTTGCACCAGACCGACGTTGCGGAGCAACTGCCCCAGCCCTTCCAGCGCGTAGTACTCGCACTGGATAGGCACGATGAGCTCCTCGGCGGCGACGAGAGCATTCACTGTCAGCAATCCAAGCGAGGGGGGGCAGTCCAGCAGGATGAATTGGTAGCGCCCGTCCGTCACCGGCAGCAGAGCCTTGGCGAGCCTTGATTCCCTCGAGAACAGGCTGACCAGCTCGATCTCCGCCCCCGCAAGGTCGATCGTCGACGGGATCGCATGAAGACCCTCCACAGCTGTCTCGACTATCGCGCTCTCGATCGGAGCCTCCGAGGCTAGGACCTCGTAGATGGTCACCTCACGCGCTTCGTGTCGGATCCCGATGCCTGTGGAAGCGTTCCCCTGGGGATCAAGATCTATCACGAGTACCGCTTGCCCTTGCTCCGCAAGGCAGGCGCCCAGGCTCACCGTGGTAGTGCTCTTGCCCACACCACCCTTTTGGTTGGCGATAGCGATGACTCGGGCAACCCCCGGTGCAGGCTGCCCCTTGCGTCGTTTGGCCATATCAAAGCTCTCTTCCGCCGGACTTCGGAGTGCGTGTCACGCACGGGGAACAACCGCGAGCCGGGGGCCGCTACCGCGTGATGATAGCTAGAGGGCCAGCGGATTCAAGCACCCTGCTCGGCAATGCCCGGATCGAGCGTGCCTTCGGAAGAGAATCCGGCAGTTCCGCCCCAGCGCCCGCGAAGTATATGAGTTGGCCGGCGGGCGCAAGCAAGTCAGAGGCCAGGGCCCAGGAGCGCTCAAGCGGCGCCAGAGCGCGGGCGAAGCAGGCGTCAGCCTTCCCTGCGGGCAGATCCTCGATACCGCACGCCTCAACCTCGACGTTCGCCAGATGCAGATCGCCCACGACCCACTCGAGGAAAGCGGCCCTGAGGGAGCGACGTTCGACAAGCTTCAACGACAGCTGCGGGCGAAGGATGGCCACAACCATCCCCGGAAGCCCGCCCCCCGAACCCAGGTCGTATGCCAAACCCCGGGCAGGCGCAGGCACGGCAGCGCGGATACAGTCGAAGATATGCCGCTCTCGGATGCGCCCGCGGTCGTGCTTGGAGATCAGCCCAAGGGATCCGGCGCGCGCGCCCACCAAGGTTGCTTCGAAGCTAGCGAGCAGCGCCACCTGGGCTTCGGAGGCTGACACCCCGACCTCGTTGGCGAATCCCGCGATATCAGTCTGTTTCACGTGAAACAGCCCAGGAGGCCTACGCGGAGGCCGAAGACCTCTTCTTGACGACCACGCGCCGTTCGGGGTCAGCGCCTTCGCTCTCGCTCTCAACTCCCCCGATCGAAGATATGGCGTCGTGGACGATCTTTCGCTCGAACGCGTTCATTGGCTCGAGCGCTTCGTCGCGCCCCGACTTCTGCACCCTCCGCGCCGTGTCCTTGGCCTTAGACACCAGTCTCGACCGGCGGCGCTTCTGGTAGTCCTCCACGTCCACCACCAGTCGGCAGCGGCTATCCGTGCGGTGGCCAACCATCACACGGACCAGTTCCTGGAGACCGTCGATGACCGAGCCGTGGCGTCCGATAAGGATCCCCATCTCGTCATCCCCCTCAGCTCCCCATATCTCCACGTACATGATCCCGTCCACGAAGTGTGGCTCCACATCGGCGTCGATCCCCATCTTGTCCAGGAGGTCCTGAAGGAACTCTGTCGCGAGGTCCGCCTGTTCATCGACCTCGTCCTGTGAAGGCTCGGAGCTGTCTCTCTTCGGCCGGACACGCACCACCGCTTCCTTGGAGCCGAGCCCCAAGAGGCCCCCTTTGGGTTCCTGGACGATCTCGATGTCAGCCTCCTGCTCGCTGATACCGAGTTCCTCGAGGGCGGCTTCAAGGGCCTCCTCAACGCTGGCGGCACTCTTCTCGATATGGTTCACGCCTAGGTTCCTTCCTCGGGCTTCGGTTTCTTCGGGTCCTGTGGCTTCTGGCCTGGCGGCTTCTTCTGGCCTGGCTTGGGAGGCTGCTTGGCTCCGGGCTTGGTCTCGGGGCGTTTGGTCCCCCTCTTGGCTTCTTCTTGCGCCGCTCGCTGCGCTTCGGCCTGCTCCATCATCCTCTGCATCAGGCCCTTCTTTGTAGGCCTGGGCTCCTCCGGAGATCCCGTACCGGACTTGGCGGGCTTCTCTCCAGCGGCAGGTCTTCCAGGCTTGCCTCCACTGGCCTCGAACGCGGCTTGTTCCTTCTTGATCACCTTCAGCAGGAAGTGCTGCTGGCCTATCTGCCATAGGTTGGACACGGACCAGTACAGAACCATGCCCGACGGATACCTCCAGAAGAAGAACAAGAACATCAGCGGCATGACCCGGGTGATCATCTGCTGCTGCTTCTGAGCCGAGCCCGGCGGGGACGCGCGCTGCATCTGCCACTGCTGGAAGTACGTGGTCCCAACCATGAACAGGATCAGGAAGTAGATAGGGATCCTAGCTCCGGGGCCGCTTCCACAGTCTAGCGGCCAGGTGTTGGTCACTTTCCCGCTCTTGTCTTTGGTGAC
>Ga0315281_10003168_pt1 | contig 24183 bp, 23 predicted proteins | sample YL17G07_0_MG_FD_204540 | JGI IMG/M metagenome (GOLD analysis project Ga0315281, IMG submission 204540) | Sediment microbial communities from Yellowstone Lake, YNP, Wyoming, USA - YL17G07_0 | ecosystem: Environmental > Aquatic > Freshwater > Lake > Sediment | place: USA: Wyoming | collected... | reverse complement strand
TAGCTATTACCAGCCAGCAAGAAATAAAGCCCGCTCATTTCAGCCATCCAGCCCCCAGCCTGGCTCTTACCTCGGGCAATCTATAAGAGCGGCTTGGCATTCCCAAGCCTTATCACCTCGGTTCAGGCGAAGATTCTACGGAATCTTCGCCTGAACTTATTTCTCTCTTAGTGAGCTTCCCGAGAACCCTTTTGTGGTATCATATACTAGCTCAAGGGGACGCTGCCTCCGCTGTCGCAATCAACCATGGAGACATTTAATTCCATGTTATCATTAAGGTGGTCTCATGGGAACCCTGTTGATCCTGGAGGGGACTTTCTCAGCTATCACCTCCTCTGGCCGATGCTGGAGGATGAGAATCTAGACTCTATTGTCATCATCGGCGGCGTTGCTATGGCGTCTAGCTTCGCTGGCTGGGCTGGCATACCACCTTCGATGAAGTATGATGCTGATAGGTTGCGGAAGGGCATGGGAAAAGGGGAGATAGGCAATCTGAAGAAGACCATCGAACTTATGAGGAAGCACAAAAAACCTGTTCTCTTAATCACGATGATCTGGGGTGCCAAGAGGCGGGGGAGAATCTTCAGGAAGCTGAAACAAAGCTATCTCGAGCCGTACCCTACCCCGGAGAAATTGGCTACAGTGCTTGCTCATCTGGTTCGGTACAGCGAATACCTCGGCGTTGCCAAACGGAAATAGGAGAGGAACAGGATGGCAAAACAGTACAGGGTGGTGGCAAGGGTGATGAGTCAGAAGGGAACCTGTGCCGCCGGACACAAGGTGGGCGATGAATTTGCCATCGGTGACTGCACACCGACTGGTATGTGTTCTTGGGCATTCTATACCATTTTCCCGTTTGCCACGGTGCTGCAGTTCGGCGGCTCTTTCCCCTGGGAGGATAGTCCGGGCAAGGCGGTCGTTGCTTGTCCTGACTCAGAGAATCCTGTTGTCTTCGAACTGCGCAGAGCGCGCAGGAAAAGGAAGCTCCAATCAACATAAGGCGAGCTAACGCAGTTACTGAGGGAGGAGAAATATGGGTTTCCTGAAGCACAGAGGGCGTATGTTAATAGAGTTTGTCGGTCTGATGTACGGAGCATTTATGATTCTGCTGTCGATAATTGAATGGGCTGGTCAATATTCCTGGAGACTTGCCCCGAGTTCGCTTCTGCTGATGGCAGGTGTTGCTTTAATGATTGTGATTTATCTCGTCCTGGACGAGATAAGGCTGAATACCCAACATTGAGATTTTGCTGCCTATCACAAATACCTTGATACTTTTTGCAATAGACCCCACTTAGCTCTCCTGCTCCTACCACCTGAACGTTGGTACTATCTTACCCACGTTACTAAATTGCCCGTGTATAGTTACCAAAGGGTCATTGTTTGCTCCATAGAGGTGATGCTAATGTTGAATCGCACTGATCTACGAACACGAGTGCTTCATCCTGTATTGGATGTTGGACTCGTGCCCCTGGCTGTGAGGGTAGCAAGACGGTGTATTGGCGGGCAGGATGAGAAAGTTAGCAGTTCCAGTAATCATATTCTTTGCGCTGGCACTTCTTATCGGTACCATTGGCTATGTTGTGAGTGCGCGGGCACCTGCACCCGTGGCTATGCCTCTGCCAACATCTACGCCAACAACGACACCGGTGCTAACACCAGAGCCTACGCCTGAGCAAACGCCAACACTATCTCCTGCGCCCGCATTGCCCTCAGCGATGGGGCAGGAATTGGCTAGCGATAATGTTGTCGTTCATTACGGGAAACAGCCGCCGTATGCTCTAACAGAAGCGGGGTATGATAGGATCCAACTTATCGGTAATGAGGACGCCACCGATCCTAGTTGGCAGCAGTTGATGTCTTTCTTGATCGCAGATAAGACTGACGAGAAGGATTATGTCTTGGGCACGTTTATGTGTGGCGCCTTTGCTGAGGAACTTTACAACAATGCAGAAGCTGCTGGGATCAGGGCAGCCTGGGTTAGCGTGTCCTTGGAAGGTGAGAACAAAGGGCACGCTCTAAATGCTTTTAACACCACGGACAGAGGACTGGTTTATATTGACTGCGGTGGGAAAACAGCGCAGAACGCTACCGAAAGTGTCGGGATAAATTCGACATCACCTGAGGGGCTCAGGGTCTATGGTGAGGCCAATAGCTGTGATAAGGTCGCTTATGTAGAGGTGGGGGAGGAATTGGGACTTGTCAGTTTAGATATCGCCTCTTGCCCTCAGTATGTCTGCTATCAGGATTATGAGCAGAGGAAAGCCAGTTTTGAAGCTTTGTTGGCTGACTATAATCAGGAAGCGCAGAATTATAATTCAGAGGTCGCAGCATTCAATGAGTGGGTAGCGGGTAGAGTCTTCATCGAAGGTACGAGTGATGCTGCGAGAGCGCATCAATGGAGTGAGGAACTGGGGCAGGAGAAGGACAGATTGGCCGCGTTGTCAGAGACATTAGACACAGAAGGGAAGAGTTGGGGAGCCTTCTGGCAACCTCTGGGAATCGTCTCCAAAGTTGATATATATTGGTAAGGGCCAGCGCATGGTAATGTTGCAAGGCCATGATATGTTCTGTCCCAGTCAGTTACCTAAAAAGCCACATTTTTAAGCCTCTTTGATTTTACCTTATACCAATTCATAGATACCCTTCTTTCCTCCGCAATACTCCGAATCTGGTAAAATAATAACTGTAATCTCTACAGGTTGTTTGCAGGGACGGGAACCGGTTACATGATAGTAGAAACTTTAACTGACTCCATATACCTGATTAGGGGCGAAAATATCAGCAATTTCCCTCCTTCGTATTCCATCCTCATCCGCGATGAAGAGGTAGTATTAATCGACACTGGCTGTGGTATAGATAACCTTAAGAAAATCAAAAAAGAATACGGCATAGACTATGTCATTAACTCTCACTCTCATCCGGACCATGCCGCCGGCAATTGGGTTTTCGAAGATAGGCCTATTCATGTGCCAGAGGAGGGATTTGATGTCAGCGGCGATATGGCAGCACTTTCCGAAGTGTTCTCGAACAAGGAGCTTGCTCGGGTCACGCAAGGTTATATGAGAGACCTCTGGGGATTCAGGAATTGCAAGCCAACCGACAGTTACAACGAACGAACTGTATTCAGCATTGGGAAAACAACCCTTAAACCAATTTACACGCCTGGCCACTCGAAAGACCATTATTGTCTTTACGAGCCTAACGAGAGGATTCTCTTCTCGTTCGACTATGATCTGACGTTGTTCCCCTGGTATGGTCTCAGGGAGTCCAACATTCCGGAATTCAAGCAATCGGTGAAAAAACTCAAAGCCTTATCTACCCGAATGGTAGTGTCATCTCATAGAGGCGTTATCACTGGAGATATCCCTGCCGAGTTCGACAGGTTCTGCCAGAGAATTGACGCCAGGGGCGAGAAGATTCTCTCCTTGCTGGATACCGGGAAGTCAATCAGGCAACTCGTAGACCTCGCTCCTATTTACGGCAGCTTTCCGTACATGGAGCCATTGCTCCGTTTCTGGGAAGCACAGATGATTGGTAAGCACCTGGAGCAGCTAGAAGCCGCCAGCAGGGTAAAAAGGCGTGGTAATTTCTATATCTCCGCTAACGCCTTCTCAATATAATCCTCTGCTTGTGTTAGGGTGATGTCCTTCGGTCTTTAAACTACCTCTTCCCCAGGGTTTTGCTCGGAGCTTACTTGTGGTAATATATACAATCGCAGTGGATTATCGTAAGTTTTAGGAAATGAGGATACAGGCGATTACGAGGGCTCAGGATAGACCGTGAGTTGGTTGGAGAAGTACCGCGCGCCCATAACAGGCTTATTGATAGCCGTTATCCTCGTCGGCGGTGCGGTTTATCTCTATCGCCTATTTTCCTTGCCCAATTCTGCTGAGATAGCTATCTCTCCGCCGTCCCCAGAGATTTCGGTCTATGTCGAAGGGGAGGTGGTCAAGCCGGGCGTATATGTGCTGGAGCAGGGTGCACTTATCTCCGATGCTATTGAGGTTGCCGGCGGATTCACCACCGACGCTGACTGGAGTTCCGTGAATCTCTCTGCCACGCTAAAAGATGGCATGCAGATACACATCTACAAGACTGGCGATGTTCCCCAGAAGGTCAATATCAACACCGCCGAGGTCTGGCTGCTGGAATCCCTGCCTGGCATCGGGGAAACCCTGGCTCAGAGGATTGTTGACTATCGCATGGCGAACGGATATTTCCAGAGTGTCGATGACTTGAAACAAGTGGATGGTATCGGCGTTTCTGTCTTTGAAAAGATAAAGGATAAAATCACTGTGCGCTAACCCCTGGCGCCGGATTTAATTTGGGACTCGATAGATGAAGCTCATCTACTTAAGTCTATGCTGGATCTCTGGAATCTGTTTGGGGACATGGGCAGGTTATCCCTGGGTCGCTATCTCAGCCATTGTTCTGGTGTCGTTTCTTTCCTTCTCCTTGCGCCGCAGCCATGCTTTCCTCCTGTGCCTGTGCCTCATTGCCTTTCTCGGCGGCATACTGCGCATTCAGTCATCCCTGCCTGCTGGTGATGAAGGCGCTCTCCAGTCCTACAACGATAAGGGCATAGTAAGAATAAAAGGGCTCGTTACCGCTGACCCCGAATCTACAGGCGTTGCGCTCTCCCTGCGGCTCGAAGCCAGGGAGATAGAATCGGAAGGCACCTGGGAGAAGGCTTCGGGGACAGTACTCGTCTATGTGCCTCAGTCCTCCTCATACAAATACGGAGACATCTTGCAGGTCGAGGGCAGATTGCAGACGCCACCCGCATTTAATGATTTTGACTGGAGGGACTACCTTGCCCGTAAGGGGATCCACTCGCTCATGGTTTATCCGGATCGGATAGAGCTTCTCGCCGGTGGACAAGGATTCAAGCCATTGGAGTGGGTCTATGGGCTGAGAAGTCGCATCTCGCAGGCTCTGGACAATGCTCTACCCGAACCTCAGGGTGCTTTGGCTCAGGCCATACTCCTGGGCACGCGAAGCGCCATCCCCGACGACCTGAACCAGTCCTTCTTCCGAACCGGGACGACGCATATCATAGCTATCTCGGGCCTCAACATCACTATCGTAGCCGGGCTCGTGCTCAGCCTTGGGGTGTGGCTGTTCGGCAGGAGGCGTCCTTTCTATTTCTGGCTCGCCATTATCGCTGTCTGGGGTTACGCTGTGCTCACCGGCCTCCAGGCGCCTGTGCTGCGCGCCGCTATTATGGGCAGCATATGGCTCTTCGCCGATTTCATTGGCAGGCCGCGCAGCGCACTGCCTGCACTTCTCCTCGCCGCCGCAGTCATGACAGGCATTCATCCGTCTGTTATGCGCGAGGCGTCCTTCCAACTGAGCTTCGCCGCGATGGCTGGCCTGGTACTGCTGACTCCATATTTCCAATCATGGGGCAGGAAGGCTCTCAGGGTCAGCGATGAGCGGAGAACACCCGCAATCTTTCTCCTAGACACCGTTTCGGTCACCCTGGGCGCTACTCTTACCACATTGCCTATTATCGCCTTCTACTTCCATCAAATCTCGCTGGTATCTCTCCCATCCAACCTCCTCGCCCTTTGGTCAGTCCCTGCCATCATGGGCACTGCTGCCCTGGTCGGGATTGTGGGGCTGTTCGCAGCGCCAGTGGCCTGGGTACTGGGCTGGGTGGCTTGGCTCTTCCTCAGCTACATGATAGGTGTGGTGCATTTCTTCTCGGATTTGCACTTCGCCTCGAAGCAAGTGGATGTCGGCGGTTATTTTGTTTGGGCTTATTACGCTGTTCTGGGCATAGCTCTGTTGCTTGTTGGCAACTGGTCAAAGCTTGCTACTGTCACAGGTAAGTTCAAGGGCTACATATTGGCAGTGCCTAAACTCACCCGCAAGATACCAGCCAGATTTGTTATTTTCCCCCTGGTTATCATAGCTGCTCTGGTGTGGATTGCCGCTGCTAATGTCCCGGATAATCGCCTCCACATTTTCTTCCTTGATGTTGGTCAGGGCGATGCTATACTTATTCAAACTCCGTCAGGACAGAATATCCTTATTGATGGCGGCCCTGTTGACGGTGAGATAGTATCCCGACTGGGGGAAAGGTTCTCGTTCTGGAAGCGAAGCATTGACCTGGTTGTCAGCACTCATCCTCATGAAGACCATATCGGCGGGTTGGTGGAGGTCCTCAAAACGTATGAAGTAAATCAGGTTCTGGAAAGTTCTATGGAATATAATTCACCGGTCTATCAGGAGTGGCAAAGCCTCATCGAAAAAAAGAAGATAAAGAGAACAGTGGCTCAATTCGGACAGCATATCAAGTTGGGTGAGGGTCTTGAATTGGAGGTGCTCTATGCCGGAGGCGCCAGCTTAGGCGATGCCGCCTCTGCTATCGACAGTAACTCGGTGGTGCTGCGTCTCGTTTACGGAAATATCAGTGTATTGTTGACCGCAGACATTTTTGAGGAAACAGAAAGATATTTGCTTGATACAAGGTTTGATCTTAGCAGCACCGTGCTCAAAGTAGCTCATCATGGCTCAGACAGTTCGAGTTGCGTAGATTTCCTATCTGTGGTAAAACCACAGGTGGCGGTTATCTCAGTAGGGGCGGATAACCTCTTCGGCCACCCCAGCCCCAATGTAGTGGGTAGGCTGGGCGCGACTCATTTATATCGTACAGATGTGCAAGGCACTATTGAGCTGACCACCGACGGCAAAAGGTTGTGGGTGAAGACGGAGAGGTAAAGAAGGTATCTCAAGTCTTACCCTTAAAAAATTCTAGTTAAGGAGGCGAAAATGAGTCAGAGTAAGAGTAGCAAGTCCATCGTTCCCAGCGGGAAGGCTATCGGCTTTATGGTGGTCAGGGGATTCGGGCTTTTCCTCAGCGTTTCCGGCATGGCTGGCATAGCACTTGTTCTCGGGCCGCTCAACAGCGTCATAAAAGACCTCACATTTACCCTCGTTTTTGAGAGCAAGGCCTATGCTTTCCTCTTGTGTCTGGCTATGGCAGTGGTGGGAGGCGCTCTGGACTTCGTCGCCAACCTGGGCCTCAAAAGGATTGAAGAATCGTGATGTTTCTTTTTTGATAACGGAGAGGGCATGGCGCGGTTTGTAAATAAATGAAACTCACTGCCCAAATGGCGTAGGGGTGGTGGGTTTCGCTACGCTCCAACCGCCCTACTATTCTGTGAATGACAACATCTGCAGCGACCAGCGAATCTCATTGGTAGGGGCGTTCAATTGGACGCCCCTACCTTTCTGTTACTTCGGACGTTAGAATGTTAGAATTAGGGAGCAGAGGAAATTTCTGTGGAAATCACTCATAAAAATATTCTCGATCTTACCTATCATGAGTTGAAGGAACTGGTGGGCTCGCTGAGACAGCCTGCCTATAGGGCTGACCAGATAGCGTGGTGGGTTTATAAGAAACTGGCCGTTTCCTTTGAGGAGATGACAGACCTTCCCCAATCGTTTCGTCGGAAGCTTGCCGAAGTGGCGTCGTTATCCAGTCTTACGCCTATAGATGAGAAAACCTCCGCAGATGGGCAGACCAGGAAGGTGCTATTCAGGCTCGAAGACGGCAGGACTATCGAGTCCAGCCTCATGCTATACGAGAAGACCGGTTCGAGCCGAGAACGGCGCACAGTGTGTGTCTCCACCCAGGTGGGATGCCCCATCGGTTGCCCCTTTTGCGCCACGGGACAGCAAGGTTTCGAACGAAATCTCCGTCCAGGCGAGATCATTGAGCAAGTCCTGTACTTCATGCGCTTGATAAACGCTGAGCAGCAGGGCAAAGTCGAAGAGCTAGATTTACCCAGACGCCCGGTTACCAATGTGGTATTCATGGGCATGGGTGAGCCACTGGCCAACTATGAAGCGGTATGGCAATCTATCGAGGTATTGAACTCCAAGCATGGCTTGGGGCTTGGTGCTAGGCAGATAACCATCTCCACCGTGGGGCTGGTGCCCCAGATTAAGCGCCTCGCTGAGGAAAGCATCCACGTCGAGCTAGCCATCTCTCTGCATGCTGCCAATGACGCTCTCAGAAACAAGCTCGTCCCCATTAATAAAAAGTATCCCCTGAGTCAGTTGATTCCCGCATGCCGGGAATACTTTAGGAAGACAGGGCGCCGCCCCACGTTCGAATATGCCCTTTTCCAGGGAGTAAACGACTCTGTCGAACACGCTCGTGCGCTGGCAAGCTTACTGGAAAGCATGAATTGCCAGGTGAACCTGATAGCTGGCAATCCAAGTGCCTGCAAGGAATTTGCTCCGTCACCTATGAAGAAAGTGCTTGCGTTTCAGAAAATTCTGAAGGACAGTGGGGTTTCCAGCACCGTACGGGTATCCAAGGGGGCAGATATAGAGGCAGGTTGCGGCCAGCTACGCAGCCGTTTGGCTTGTGCCCGATAAATAAATGTAGGAGCGACCCATCGGGTCGCCCTACAAGTTGTGGTCATGAGTGTATTAGCGCGCCCTTCTCTCAACCTCGCAACCCATTTTGCGCAGCTCCGCCATCAATTGAGTGGGGTCTTCCGAAGTCAGATGGACGACAAAGTTGTGCTGGTCCCGCTCCGGGACAGGTAGCATGAACATCGTTTCCACTTCTAGGCCCAGGTTATTGATTATTGCTATGATTTTCTCCATCTGCTTGGTGCCGCCGCAGTTCTTCACGATCAGTCGGGAGCCGGGCTTGCCTATCCCCAGGATAGGGTTGAGTATCTTGTAGAAAAAGTCGTTGGTGGTGGCTATGCCCACCAGCCTGCCGTTGTCCACCACTAGCAGGGCACCTATCTTCTTCTCCTGGGCGAGGGTTACGCCTTCCTCAACAGTAGCGTCAGGGCTAACCGTTATGGGGTTCTTGGTCATGACGTCTTTGACCGTAACCTTGTTCAATATGCGGGTGAGGTCATGTATATTGAAGCTGGAGACCTGGGAAGGGCCGACCCTGTCGAGCTGGTCACGGGTGACTATGCCCATTAGCACCCCTCGATCCACCACAGGCAAGCGCCGCAAATGGTGAGCCTCCATTACTCTCCTTGCTTCAGCCAAAGAGGTATTGCTGGATATGGTGAACACGTTGGTAGTCATTACATCGCTCATATACATGGGCGGCCTCCGTTATCGTAAATGAGACTATCTGGCAGCCCCGTCGGGGCAAGAATCCATGTAGTGGAATTCTATGCGGAGTGGGGCAATGTGTCAAGGTGTCAGCTAGGCCTAAACCACGAAAACTGTGATATACTACTCTCGGCAGGTGCAAAATGAAAGTAGATGTAATCATGGCCCCTACCTTTCTCAAGAGAGATGACCTTAAGGGATGCCTATGCGCAGTTGTCGATGTCCTCAGAGCAACCAGCACTATTATCACAGCGCTGGCCAGCGGTGCGATTGAGGTGCACCCCTGTATGACCGTTGAGGAAGCGAAGTCAGGCGTTGCTAAGCTATCTCGCGACTCCTACCTCCTGGGTGGTGAGGAGATGGGCGAAAGCATTCCTGGCTTTGACCTGGGGAACTCGCCTTTTGAATACATGTCTAGAGATGTGGTTGAGGGCAAGGTCATATATTCCTATACCACGAATGGCACAGGAGCGATCCGCAGAGCCTTTGAAAGGAGCGGTAACCCTGCATACATAGCTGCTCTGCTGAACGTATCTGCCGTGTCATCGGCGCTGGTAAAAAAAGCTTCTGCCGGTAAATTCGAAGGGATTAGCTTACTCTGTGCGGGTCGTCAGGGCAAGCCTTCGGAAGAGGATAACTTCTGCGCAGGTTTGATAGTCGATGCACTTACTCGCGGACTCAGGGCGCGCAGTATCATACCCGAATTGAATGATACTGCTTCTAACGTTGCCACTGACGCGGTATCTAACAGAGGACACAGTTTGGAAGTGTTGAGGTCGAGTGAGCACGGACAGTACCTGGAATCCCTTGGTTTCGAGGATGACCTGGTGTTTGCCTCCAGGATAGACCTGTATGATGTTGTTCCCGTCTTCGATGGGGACCGGGTTATTTTGTTGCAGTGAGCTAAGAAAAGGCCACCGGAGTCTTTGAATTCCCTTAATTGGTTGTTGACAAAGATTTTTTACCATTGTATCATAGGTAAACAGTTTCCTACTGCCTAGTTGGATTATATTAAGAAAGCTTTGTAATGGGTTTTGAAACACAGGATGTCGAGAGAAAATGCCTCTCCATCCTCAAAGTTCTAAGTGACGGTCAGGAGCCACTGGGGGCCAGAGTCATCGCCCACAGGCTCAAGGACTACGGAATCGAGCTGAGCGAGAGGGCGGTTCGTTACCATCTCAAGATGATGGACGAACGTGGCTTTACGCGGCTCGAGGGTCGGGACGGGCGTTTGCTGACTGAGCGGGGGCTGGAAGAGATAAAAAGCGCCCTCGTCAAATATAAGGTCGGGTTCGCTATCTCCAGAATCGAACTCCTCGCCTTCCGCACAGACTTCGATCTGGAAAAACGCCAGGGTCTGATACCTACCAACGTCTCCTTTTTCCCCAAGGAAAAGTTCAAGAAGGCATTACAGGCAATGAAGCCTGCCTTTGAAGCAGGCCTTTGCGTAAGCGACCTGGTTGCAGTGGCTTCAGAGGGAGAGAAACTCGGCGAGTTCGTCGTTCCTCAGGGCAGTATGGGATTGGCCACTATTTGCAGCATCGTCATTAATGGCTCCTTGCTCAAAGCAGGGGTTCCCATGGATTCCAGATTTGGCGGGATATTGCAGATACGTGATCGCAAACCATTTCGCTTCGTGGAACTTATCCACTACACTGGCTCGTCTCTGGATCCCTCAGAGGTATTTATCAGGGCCAGAATGACCTCTGTGAATGATGCTATTCAGAAGGGCGATGGTAAGATATTAGCTAACTTTCGTGAGATACCAGCACTATGTCGGGGAATAGCGGAGAAGGTAGTGGAGGGGCTCAAAGCCGCCGGCTTGAACGGCCTATTGGTGATGGGCAATACCAGCGAGCCAGTGTGTGAAATCCCTGTCGAACTCAACAGAATTGGGATGATTCTCTTGGGCGGGATGAATCCTGTGGCTGCCGCTGAGGAAGCTGGCGTGGAGGCTGAGAACCATGGCATGAGCACTGTAATGGAGTATCGAGATTTAATCAAATTTGAGGAGTTGTAGATGGATATAGTGAAAGTCATACCATGTCTGGATATTAAGGATGGCAGGGTAGTCAAGGGAATAAAGTTCGTGAACCTCAAGGATGCCCGCGACCCTGTGGAAGCAGCTAAAGCTTATTGTAGGGAAGGGGCGGACGAGCTTGTTTTCCTCGACATTTTCGCCACTGTGCAAAACAGGAAGACAAGGTTGGAATGGGTCAAAAAGGTCTGTGACGTGGTGACCGTTCCCTTCGCAGTCGGCGGCGGCATTGGTAGCATTGAGGATATGAAGGAGTTGTTCAACATCGGGGTAAACAAGGTCTCTATCAACACAGCCGCTGTCAAAAACCCCGACCTGATAAAGGAGGCTGTCAAGAAATTCGGGAAAGAAAGGCTCGTTGTCGCCATCGATGGGAAGAAGAACCGCAAGGGCAGTAAAGCGCCCCGGCTGGAGGTGGTGATAAAGAGCGGCACTGAGGGGACAGGGCTCGATATCGTGACATGGGCGAAAAAGGTGGAGAAGCTGGGTGCCGGTGAGATTCTGCTCACCAGTAAGGATGCTGATGGCACAAAAAAAGGCTATGACCTGGAGATGACTAGGGCGTGCGCTGAAGCGGTATCCATCCCGGTCACCGCTTCAGGCGGTGCGGGCAAATTGGAGCATCTCTATGAGGCCGTAGTGATAGGAAAGGCCTCGGCGGTGCTTTGCGCCTCGGTTTTTCACTTCGGGGAAATATCGATACCTGAAGCTAAGAGGTATCTTAAGGAGAAAGGGATTCCGGTAAGGCTATAAATATGGCGGACGAGCGCCTATTTAAAGGATTGTTAAAATAAAATCCAATGGTAAGGAGCGTAAGATGAACCTGAGACAACCAAATTCTAATGAGGCAACCAGGTCAGCTAACCGTTCCCGCAGTGTAGTGCCAGGTAGCGGTCTCTGTACGCGCTGTATCGACGGCTGCCGGGGAAATTGTGAGGTATTCAAGGCATCATTTCGCAGCAGAGAGCTGATATACCCGGGCCCATTCGGCGAAATAACCGCCGGCTGCGACAAGAACTACCCCGTTGATTACTCACATCTCAATATACAGGGCTACGCCCTCGGTGCCAAAGGATTACCCAAGGGTGTTAAGGGTAATCCTGACACAGCTATTTTCCCTGCTGTGAATACCGAAACTGAGTATGGCTGGACCAAGAAGGTCAAGATGAAGGTTCCCATCTTCACTGGCGCACTGGGTTCCACTGAGATAGCCCGCAAGAACTGGGATCACTTCGCAATTGGCGCTGCTATCAGTGGTGTCACATTGGTCTGTGGAGAGAACGTCTGTGGGATCGACCCGAAGCTTGAGCTTGACGCTAAGGGCAAAATCGCTTCAGCGCCGGACATGGATCGCAGAATCGAGGTCTATCGACGCTACCACCAGGACTATGGCGAGATCCTTGTGCAAATGAATGTGGAGGACACCAGGCTGGGTGTAGCCGAGTACGTGAGCAAGAAGCACGGACTTGATACTATCGAGTTGAAATGGGGACAGGGCGCCAAATGTATTGGTGGAGAGATCAAGGTCAATAGTCTGGACAGGGCATTAGAGCTCCAAAAGCGCGGATATCTTATAACCCCCGACCCTTCAAGTCCCGTTAGCAAGGCTGCGTTTGGAAGCGGCGCTATCAAGGAGTTCGAACGACACAGCCGCCTCGGTTTTATTGATGAAAAGGGTTTCTATGATGAAGTAAAGAGGCTAAGGGATATCGGATTCAAGCGGATTACCCTGAAGACCGGTGCTTATGGCTTGCGTGAGCTGGCAATGGCCATTAAGTGGGGCTCGGAAGCCAAAATCGACCTGCTTACGATAGACGGTGCTTCCGGTGGAACTGGGATGAGCCCCTGGCCCATGATGGAAGAGTGGGGTATGCCGTCTCTCTATCTGCATTCCGCAGCCTACGAGTTCTGCAAGAGGTTGGCTGACAAAGGCAAGCGCCCACCTGATATCGCCTTTGCCGGCGGATTCAGCAGTGAAGATGGCGTGTTCAAGGCGCTTGCTCTCGGCGCGCCGTTTGCCAAAGCGGTTTGCATGGGGCGGGCTTTAATGATCCCGGGCATGGTGGGCAAGAACATCGCCATCTGGCTTAAGGAAAACAACCTGCCCAAGACGGTTAGCGAATTTGGGTCCACTCCGGAGGAGATCTTCGTCTGTTGGGAAGCCGTTTCGAATATAGTGGGCAAGAGTGAGATGAAGGATATCCCTCTGGGTGCGGTGGGAATTTACAGCTATGCTGAGAAGATCCGGGTGGGATTACAGCAGTTGATGGCAGGTGCTAGATGCTTCAGTGTTCCCGTAATCAGCAGGAACGATCTCATGTCCTTGACCGAAGAATGTGCCAAGGTCACTGGGATACCCTACCTGATGGAAGCTTACAGAGAAGAGGCTATGAAGGTTCTCGACAGCTAGTCTTAAGATTCGATAGCGAAAGCGGGCTCCGACATCGGTCGGAGCCCGCTTTATTTTCTTGACCTCCGTTTGCTTTGGTCGGAAATTGCTGAAGGCTTACCTGACTGTTCCCTGATTCTGTGGCATTTTTGTAACATTTTAGAAATCTGTTTGTAACATTGCACGTATATAATCGCATCAGAGAGGTGGAGTGGGATTGTCTTAGCTCACCAAATAGCCTGACGAGAAAGGAGGGGCTATGCCGTACAATTGGGGGCCTAATTTCATCGTTCCCTCGGAGGCACTGAAGTCCTATTCCGGTATCGTAATGCTGCGGGAAGAATATGACGAAGAGCTCTTGAGAAATGAGCTGGAGGAACTTGGCCTCGCAGGGATAATAGATAGAGTCACTAACCCCTGGTACTACCGCAGGAAGGGCACGGATACCTGGATCAAGATTGGAGAATCCCGCAACAGAGCGCAAAACTTTCCTGTTACCTGGGATACGTCTGCTCTTGAAAACGGGAAATACGAAGTACTGGGACTTATGCATGTCTTCGTGAGGGAGGGCAATAAGGAACACGCCATTGCTAGGCAGAACGTAGTGGATGTCGCGGTTAAAAATTGATGGCGAGGACACGCTGCCAGCCTGCTTGCTTAAACGAGGCTGCGCTCCCAAGAAGAAGTTCAGGAGCGCAGCATATCCGGCATTGCTAAGTCGGTTCCCGTCTGATACATAGCCGCCAAAAGCTAATCAGTTCTACAAATAATGTAGGTGTTATCTACCACTTTTCCTGCTGCAACCTGGCGATGAGCCACTTCCTCAGCCGCTCGTCTAGCTTGCCCACCCAGGACTCGATCTTGCGGATATCGCCGCTGGCGATAGCTGCCTTCTCATCAGGAGTCAAGTCGTATTCCTTCAGCGCCTCGGCAGGATTCTCCGCCAGCCTGGCGAAGAAGGCGTTATCCTGAGAGGCCCTGTCCAGCACCGCCAGCACTGCTTTGACTGCGGAGACCTTGAACTCAGGAATCTTCGCCGATGGGTCTGATGCAGTGTTGGTCACAATGTTTACCGGCAACTCGCTCCAATGGAAGGCCATGAAGGCGAGTCCAGGCGCAGTTTCATCTGTTATGCGAACCGGCGCTTCTATTTTACCACGCTCGGATGCTATGGCGACTATATCGCCATCCACGATGCCGAGCTTCAGCGCATCGTCGGGATGGATGTCAACCGTGCCGCTGGGGCTCAATTTATTCAACACATCAGACCGACGGGTCATGCTGCCAGTATGGTAGTGCTCCAATATCCTTCCTGTGGTAAGGATGAGCGGATACCCCGGGGAGACTGATTCCGCCGGAGCCTTGTATTCCACGGCATGGAACTTGCCCAGCCCGCGAATGAATTTGTTCTGATGCAGGATGGGGGTCCCGGGATGGCTCTTATCTGTGCAGGGCCATTGCAATCCATAACCGTTCAGTCGGTCATAATGAATACCACCGTATATCGGAGTCAGCGAGGCAATCTCCTCCATTATCTGTTCGGGGGTATTGTAGCCGAAGCGATGCCCCATCTTTTTGGCCAGCAAGGTGATAATCTCCCAGTCCGCTTTAGCCTCGCCAGGAGGCTCAACGGCTTTTCTCACCCTCTGCACGCGTCTCTCGGTATTGGTGAAAGTGCCGTCCTTTTCAGCGAAGGCGGCTGCAGGGAGAATAACATCAGCGATGACAGCTGTCTCCGTGGGGAATATGTCCTGTACCACCAGGAATTCCAGGTTGGTCAAACTTTGGCGAGTGTGCCGCATATCAGGGTCGGTGATGATTGGGTTTTCTCCCATGATGTACATCGCCTTAACCATGCCCTCTGGCTTGGTGCTCATCATCTCGCCCATAGTGAGCCCGGGTTTTGCCGGTAGAGCGCTGACACCCCAGGCAGTTTCAGCCGACTTCCTCTTCTCCGGGTCGGTTATCGCCTGGTAGCCAGTGAGGACATTTGGCAGGGCTCCCATGTCGCAGGCTCCCTGGACGTTGTTCTGGCCTCTTAGCGGGGCCAGGCCTGTGCCCTCACGGCCGATATTGCCGGTCAGCATTAGTAGATTGGCCAGGGTCTTGACGTTATCTGTGCCTGTGGTGTGCTGGGTTATACCCATACCGTATAAGACGGAAGCCTTAGCCACACCGGCAAACAGGCGAGCAGCTTTCACTATGTCAGCCTTGGGTACGCCGGTGATCTTCTCGGCCATCTCAGGTGTATATTTCTTGACGGTTTCAGCCAGTTGCTCGAAGCCTTCAGTGCGTTCCTGGATGAACTTCTTGTTATGAAGGTTCTCCTCGATAATTACATGCATTATGGCATTGATTAGAGCCACGTCTGTTCCGGGCTTGTGCCGCAGATGTATGGCTGCCATCTTGGCAAGCTCGGTGGTGCGGGGATCCGCGACTATAAGTTTGGTGCCCCTGAATTTCACCCCCTGGCGAACGAGTCGCCCGATAAGGGGATGGCACTCCGTGGTGTTGGAGCCTATTATGAAGAGGAGGTCAGACTTGGCGACGTCAGCGATTGAGTTGGTCATCGCTCCGCTTCCGAATGCTTGGGCCAGACCGGCCACTGTGGGGGAATGTCAGAGACGGGCACAGTGGTCTATATTATTGGTTCCGATTACCGCCCGGGTGAACTTCTGCAGGAGGTAATTTTCCTCGTTCGTGCACTTGGCTGAGCTTAGCACCCCTATGCTATCAGGTCCGTATTTCTCTTTTATCTGAGTGAGTCTCTTGGCCACCAGGTCAAGCGCTTCATCCCAGGTAGCCTCGCGGAATATCTCTCTGAAGTTGCCGTTAACCTGTATATCTTTGCCCTTGCCCTCTTTTCTAATCAAGGGCTTGGTCAGTCTGCTTGCATGGTGGACGAAGTCGAAACCGAAGCGACCCTTGACGCAGAGGCCGCCCTTGTTGATGGGACTCTGCTTATCGCCCTGAACCTCGACGATTTCATTGCCACGCATGCCCAGATATATTGAGCAGCCCACGCCGCAGTAAGGGCAGATAGTCTTGACCTGGCGCGTCGCCTGCTTAGTGTGCTTGGGAACCAGGGCGCCTGTAGGACACCTGGCGATGCACTCGCCGCAGGATTCACAGATTGAATCATGGATTGGCTTGTCGCCGAACGTGCTCACCTTGGCGGCGTAGCCGCGGTATGCCAAGTCAATGGCTCCTACGCCCGCTATTTCCTGACAGGCACGCACACATCTGCCGCAGAGAATACACTTGTTATGGTCGCGGTCAAAAGCGGGGTGACTCTTATCGATAGGGAGCACTCTCGTGCCCTTGCGTAGCCGATCGAAGTGCTCCTGCTCTATGCCGAGATACCTCGCCACCTTCTGCAGCTCACACTGCTGGTTCTTGGCGCAAGTAAGGCAGTCACCAACATGGTTAGCCATGATTAGCTCTATGGCCATGCGGCGTGCCTGGTTTATCTTCGGTGTCTCAGTATGCACTACCATCTTATCTGCTGCTGGCGTGGTGCAGGAGCTTACAATGCCGCGCATTCCTTCAATCTCAACTACACAAAGCCGGCAAGCGCCATAGGGTTTCAGGTCAGGGTCATAGCAAAGAGTAGGGATATATATGTCGGCGCTCAGCGCTGCCTCCAGCACCGTAACCCCTTTGGGCGCTTCGACCTTCTTGCCATCAATGGTCAAGGTAATCATCGCCACTTTCTTCTCTTCCGCGGTAGTTGGGGCAGTAGTAGTCATCTCATCCCTCCCTTTACTTAAGCCTTACCGCCTACCGGCACCGGCTCTGCAGGGGCCTTCACGGGCACTCCCGAAGATATTGCCACTGCACTGAACTTGGCAGGACAAACATCCAGGCAGGTTCCACATTTCACGCACTTAGCCTGGTCTATGACATGAACCATCCGTTTACCGCCCTTGATTGCTTCAGAGGGGCAGGCCCTGGCGCAGATACCGCAGCCCTGGCACTTGTCAGAAATGATGTAGAAGGATATAAGTGCCCTGCAGGACAGCGACGGACACCGCTTCTCTTTTATGTGAGCTTCATACTCATCTCTGAAGTAGCGGATAGTGGTAAGCGCTGGGTTCGGAGCTGTACCGCCCAGGGCACAGAGTGAACCGTTCTTGACTGCGTCGCCTATTTCCTGAAGCAGTTCGATGTCTCCCTCTCTGCCTTTCCCGTTCACTATATCTTGCAGGATGTCCAGCATCTGTTTTGTTCCGTATCGGCACAGAACGCACTTGCCACAAGACTCGGATTGAGTGAAGGTGAGAAAGTATCTCGCTATATCAACCATGCAGGTATTCTCATCCATCACTACCATTCCGCCGGATCCCATGATTGAGCCGGCGGCGGCGAGGGACTCAAAGTCTACGGGAGAATCGAGGAAGCTAAGCGGCAGGCAGCCACCTGAGGGTCCGCCGGTCTGTACTGCCTTGTATTTCTTGCCTCCCAGGATACCACCGCCGATACCGTAGATAATTTCGCGCAGGCTGATGCCCATGGGCACCTCGATGAGCCCGGTGCGCACAATCTTTCCAACTAGTGAGAAGGTCTTGGTGCCTTTGCTCTTCTCGGTGCCGTAGCTTGCGTACCAGTTCGCCCCTCTCTGCAAGATGGCAGAGACGTTAGCCCAGGTTTCAACGTTATTAATATTGGTGGGCTTACCCCACAGGCCCGATTGAGCCGGGAAAGGAGGGCGGGATCGAGGCATGCCGCGGCTGCCTTCTATGGAAGCCATCAAAGCCGTCTCTTCGCCGCAGACGAAAGCCCCGGCACCCTCTTTTATCTTGATATGAAAGTTAAAGCCAGAGCCCAGGATATTATCGCCCAGCAGTCCGTATTCCTCCATCTGTTTCAAGGCAACTATGAGCCTCTTAATTGCCAGCGGATATTCGGCGCGGATATAAACGTAACCTTCTGATGCCCCTATGGCATAGGCGCCGATGAGCATCCCTTCGAGCACAGCATGGGGGTCTCCCTCCATTACTGCTCTATCCATGAAAGCCCCGGGGTCTCCTTCATCGGCATTGCATATTATATATTTGACTGTGCCGGGCGAATCGTGGCAGAATTGCCATTTCATCCCTGTGGGGAAGCCTGCGCCGCCCCGGCCGCGCAATCCCGATTTCTTGACCTCATCGATGACCTCTTGGGGCTTCATTTTCAGAGCCTTAATAAAGCCCTCATAACCGTTGTTAGCGATATAGTGGTATATGTTTGCCGGGTCTATGTTCCCGCAGTTGCGCAGGACGATACGAACCTGCGGCTTGAGCACGGGCAGGTCGAAGAGTTTGGGGATGCCTTCCAGAGCGCCCTCGCCGCGAGTTCCCATAGCGAGGTCGGGACGGGGATTGTCTCCAACCAGCCAGTCCCTGACAATCTCAGCCACACGTTCAGGAGTGAGGTTGCCGTAGAAAACGCTGGGCTTGCCCGGCTTGACTACTTCGAATAGCGGCTCAGTATAGCAAAGGCCAATGCAGCCCACTTGAACGATATCTGCTGTAACGTTGTTCTTGGTCAACTCCTTGTTCAGAGCTTCAAGAATACCTTCCGCACCTGACGCCATGCCGCAGGTGGCAGTTCCAATCAAGATGCGGGGCCTTGGGCTACCCTGCATTGCCTTCCACTGCGATATCGCTTGTTTTTTTATCTCTTCGAAATTCATTGCGCCCCCTATCTGTACGCTGATGCCAGGCTGAGGTCTCAGCTTTTCTTATCCATTTCTATTGCCTTTTTCGCGGCATCTGGCGTCATTCTCCCATGGACCTTATCGTTTACTACCACGACCGGAGCTAAGGCACAAGAACCGAAGCAGGCTACGGTTTCCAGCGTGTATTCCATGTCAGGCGTAGTCCCGCCGTCCTTAACGCCCAATTTACTCTCCAGCTCACTGATTATCCGGGGCGCTCCACGTACGTAACAGCCAGTGCCCCGGCATACCTTTACTATATTTCGGCCGGTTGGCACGAGCTTGAACTGAGCATAAAATGTTCCTATGCCAAAGACTGTGCTTGGCGGCACATGAACGAATTCTGCTATCCGCTTCATCGCTTGCTCAGGCAGATAGCCGAATCGCTGCTGAACTTGCTGTAGCATAGGGATTAATTCGCCCTTTTCGCCTTTGAAGTGCGCCAGGATTTCAGTCATTTGGCTGTCAATAGCCTTATCGGGCCCTTGCTTGACTGTGGGCGCACCTTCGGTCGCTTGAGCAACTTTCATTTTCGCACCTCTTGCTATCTCTTCATAAGTGCCGTTTGGGTTTGAGCGCCAATAAGCATTAGCCAGAGGCTACCATTTCTCTTGGCTGAGCCGACTCCACAGCCAGGTTGCCAGACGCTTGTCCAGCTTGCCCACCCAGCTCTCTATCCTTTTGATGTCGCCGCTGGCGAGTGCTGCCCTTTCCTCCCAACTGAGGACATAATACTCAGAAAGGGCTTTCTCGGGGTTGTCGGCTAACTGAGCCAGGAAATTGCTGTCGTCAGCAGCTCGGCCCAGTATCTCGAGGATAGCCTCTTTGCCGCTCTGTGCTGCCTTGGCTTCTCCCTTGGGCAATTTGCCCAGTGCTTCCATTCCCTTCTCCTTCTTTGAGCCTAATATCGTAGCCATGATATCGCCCCCCTTTTCTTCCTCTACATAAAGTATATCGATTTCAAACTTCGGTTACATTGGACTTGGGTGCAATCTTTGGCATGTACAAAGGTACAATACTATGCAAGTATTTAGGGACAATAGCCTATGGACTTTAGTGATATTTCCGGTGCTGAATTTGGGATGGCTGACTGCTCTTTCAAATTTAGTTTACATTTGCTAAGTACACTCCGATGCTTTAGAATTGGCTGTGGCACAAATTGCAAAAGGATGCTTAATATCAGATGAAGCAAAAGACTAGAGTTATCATCGCCGATGACCACGCGTTACTGCGGGAGTCAATGAAGGATCTCCTGGATCGGCAGGAGGATATAGAAGTGGTTGGTGAAGCCTGTGACGGGGAGGAGGCCATAAGGCTAAGCTCTGAGCTAAAGCCGGATATCGCAGTGATGGATATCGTGATGCCCAGGCTGAACGGTATTGAAGCAAGCAAAGTGATAAAGAAGATCAGCCCGGGCACTGCTATTATAATTCTGACTGCCTACGATGACCCTCAATACGTAATGGGCCTGCTTGAGGCTGGGGCTGCAGGCTATCTGCTGAAGAGCGCTCGCGGCCGTGATGTGGTGGCTGCGATCCGTGCTGTGAGGGCAGGTGAGTCTGTTCTTCATCCATCGATAATAGCTATGCTTCTTAAGCGTGCGATGGGGATGGCGGCTGAGGAGAACAAACCTAGAGGGAAAGAGACCCTCACCGACCGGGAAATAGAGGTGCTAAAGCTGGCAGCAACGGGAATGAGTAATAAGGAAATAGCAGAGAAGCTCTCTGTAACCGTTCGCACGGTTAAGGCGCATATATCCAATGTATTTGCCAAGATGGATGTCGCTTCACGCACCGAAGCCATACTGAAGGCTGTGCGAGAAGGGTGGCTTGAGCTTGATAAAGCCCCTACTAGCATTAGCCATGATTAGGCCTATTGATAGCTTGGTGCGCTTGATTGAAACCTCATACACAGGTTGGTACTGATATGTCCCGTAGCAGAAGACTTATTACCCTGAGCACACTTTCCGGCTTGCTGGCGCAGGCCGAAGGGATAGGAGATATCCTTCCTACGGCTATCGAGATAGTTGCTGACGTCATGGAAATCGAGGTGGTTTTGATATATACGTTTGATTCTAGGAGAAAGGAACTGGAGTTATCGGCGTATCGGGGTGTACCTGTGGAGTTCGCTCGGGGAGTGGACAAGATGAAGCTTGGGGAGGGCTTCAACGGACGGGTTGCCAAGACCGGTGAACCGATGATGGTGAGCGATGCTGCCGAGGACCCTCGCTTGTCGAGGGAAGCGGTTCGGCGTGAGAAGATCAAGGCCCAGCTCGTCGTCCCTATGAAATCGAGGGGACAGGTCGTCGGCACAATCTGTGTGGCTACACGTCATAAGCGTGAGTTTCGTACCGAAGAGATGGAACTGCTGACAGCTATCGGTAATCAAATCGGCATCGCCATAGATAAAGCTCGTCTCTATCAAGAACAGGCATCGCTTACGGAGCTATTGCAGCTATCCGCGACAAAATATCGGGAGCTGTTCCAAGATGCCAGCGACGCTATATTGATTCAGGATATGGAAGGGAATGTCACCGAGGCAAACAAGGCTTGTGAGAAACTGCTGGGCTATCCCGTGGAAGAGTTGGTGGGCAAGAAGGTTACCGATTTTCTTCGTGGGTACTCGCTGACCCTGGCTCGCGGGATTCGGCGGAAGCTGCTTAGTGGAGAAAAGCTAGAGCAGCGGTATGAACAGCATTTGGTGAGAAGAGATGGCAGCGAGGCTATTATAGAGTTGGCCACCAGGATGATCACTGACGATGGTAAGCCTATTGGATTCGAGAATATCGGCCGCGATGTGACCGAGGAACGCAAGATGCAGGAAAATCTTCGTTTCTATCTGAAAGAGGTTCTGCAAGCCCAGGAGGAGGAGCGCAAACGCATTTCTCGCGAACTTCATGACGATGCCGGTCAATCCTTATTGCTGCTGATACACCGGCTGGATGCGCTGGCCTCCGACCCTGAGAGCAAACTGTCTAAGCAATCTAAGGAGAAGATCACCCGGTTGCACGGCTTAGCTGTGAAGATTCTCGATGGCCTGAGGCACTACGCCCAGGAGTTGCGGCCGGCCATCCTGGACCACATGGGTTTGGTAGCAGCGCTGGGATGGATGGCTGAGAATCTGGACCGGGAACGAAGGACGAAAGTCGTCGTCGAGGTACGCGGGACGGAATGCGAACTATCGCCCGAGGCCAAACTGGTGCTTTTCCGCATCGCTCAGGAAGCGTTGAACAATGTGAAGAAGCATTCTGGGGCAACCAGGGCTGTGGTCAAATTGGAGTATATGCCAAAGAAAATAATACTGACGATCATTGATAATGGCAAGGGGTTTGAGCTGCCGGAAAGGTTGAGCGACCTTGCCAGCCTCGGTAAGCTGGGCCTCACTGGCATGGAGGAACGGGCCAGCCTTCTTGGTGGTACGCTGCGGGTTCAGTCTAAGCCAGGAGGGGGGACGACAGTAACTGCTGAATTGCCGCTAAGTGCTGCGTAAACGATAAGTGCTACCTATAGATAGGTCAATACCAGATTGTTTATCACAGCGGCCATTGCTACTACCGCATACGGTAGTAGCAGGAACACGAAGGCTGCCCTCCCGAGACCTCTGAAGCCAGACCTGAAGAGGATAAACCGTAAAGTTATGGCGGCGAGCGATATAGCGAAGACGGCGGCCAGGTCAGCCAGGGAAAGCCCCGCGAATCCACCCTTATCCAGCGCCCACCTGGCGAGTGAGCCAGCTTCGTTGAGATAACTTTTTCCGCTTAATCTCAGGACGGCATAGGTGCTGGCATAGTCCAGAAGGGCCACAAAGGCCACCAATGCCAGCAGCCAAGACTCTTGCCATCGCCACAGAAATCGAGACGCTGCTTCCATATACCGCTCGGCGCGGCGGTCTCTCTCTTTCGCTTTCCTTAGCCTGTCCCTCATAAACTGGAGCACTGCGTTCAAGGGGCCTCCATTTTCTGACTCTATCTTACCTCTCCAGCTTCAGCCCCGCAAATTAAGAGTATAATGCATCTCCTTGCGCGGTTGTATCCTACTTTTGTACCGGGTACCATATTACTCGGATACTGTAGAGGTGTGGGGGCAGCGTACTTCCGAGGACGTGGTATATTTTTATTCGCAAACTAGCAATGCTTCGGGCTTCTTGAGCTTTGCGGCCTACTGACGACTACAAATGGTTTAGTGAGAAAACCTGTACCGATGAATAAAAGGTTATCTAACATTTCATTCATGATTAACCAGACATAGAGTATATAGCTTCCTGCCGCTCTATCCTTAACCATGCCCTCACCTCCCCTTTGCTTGGCTTTTAGTGGACCCATTAGAGCCGCGCTTGTCACCCCATCTGCTTGGTGAACCGCTACTTTAAATTGTAAGATAGCGCTAAAGGTGCCGTATGCGACTTAAGTCTCAAACCTTTGGCTTCTACTCTGGGCGCAAGTGCAATTGTCAGTCACTGGCTCGGACAACATGAAGCACTATGGGGTGGTAGTGGAATAAAGTTTGAGTTCGCTTAGTGAATTACAGATAGGATGACATGAGCTTAAGAATCGAGGCTTGGGTTTTACGGGTCTTGAAACTGATTCTCCGATTTCTTCTTAGAACTGGCGGTCGAAGGTTCAAACGCGCCCCTTAGTTTCGGAGCGAAGCCAAATCCTATACAGAAACCTCCGAGAAGCCCTGTCGCAGTGGCAAACTGAAGCAGACTGACGTCCACCCAACCTACCATGTATTGGCTGGAGTAACTGGCCCAACCGATATAACCATCAGGCAGGTAGTTCATGCCCAGGAATCCCAGAGCTGCAGCCACTGTGCCGCTGGCAATCCAGGCGAACCCTAGGACGCCCCCGAGTCCTACCAGCCACAGTCGCCTCTCCTGAGTTCCGCCTAAGCTGTGGCCGATTAACACACCTCCGGAAGCTGCCAGAATCACAACGAGGGCACCGATAAC
>Ga0315281_10003167_pt1 | contig 24191 bp, 20 predicted proteins | sample YL17G07_0_MG_FD_204540 | JGI IMG/M metagenome (GOLD analysis project Ga0315281, IMG submission 204540) | Sediment microbial communities from Yellowstone Lake, YNP, Wyoming, USA - YL17G07_0 | ecosystem: Environmental > Aquatic > Freshwater > Lake > Sediment | place: USA: Wyoming | collected... | reverse complement strand
TTCGGCGAAGATCTCCGCGCCGCCGCCGGGCAACGAGTCGAGCCCGGCGTCCATCAGCTCGCGCAACACCTGCTCGTCGGTCTTGCCGTAGAGATCCGCGAAGAATGCGATCTCGACCGCGGTGAAACATTTCAGGTGGATGTCGGGACGGATCCGCTTGAAGCCGCGCAGCAGCTCCGTGTAGTAGGAGAACGGCAGATCCGGGTGCAGGCCGTTGACGACGTGGATCTCGGTGAGCGGCTGGTGCGCGCGCTGCCGCAGCTTGTCCCACGCCTGATCCAGCGACATCGTGTACGCGCCTTCGTCCCCGGGCTTGAGGCGGGCAAAGGCACAGAACAGGCAGCTCGCCACGCAGACGTTGGTCGCCTCCAGGCGGATGTTGTAGTTGTAGAACGTACGGGCGCCGTGCCGCTTCTCGCGCTCGCGGTTCGCGAGCCAACCGACGGCCAGCAGATCACGAGCCTCGAAGAGCCGGACGCCCTCGTCGAGATCGAGGCGCTCGCCGCGATCGAGCTTCTGCGCGATGTCGACGAGACCGGCGGTCGCGAGACGGGACAGCATCACATCCCTAGTCCTTGCCAGGCGTCGTGCTGATCGGCCGGTCGAGGCCGTGGCCGGCTGTGAACTGCGGCGACAGCGTGATCGGCAGGCGGCCGCCGATCGGCGCCTCGCCGGCGATCGCGCGGACGGCGGCCCGCTCCGTCTGATCGTAGAAATCGTAGGTGAGGAGCGTCGCCGGCAGCTCCGGCACCAACGACGCGGTGTACGGATTGCCGAAAAACGTCGTGACGAACGGGACGCTCGACCGTTCGGTGATGCGCGCGAGATCCCTGAGTAGGCGCGCGAGCTCTGGTCCGAGGTCCAGCCGGCCGCTGCCCGACATCGATCGCACGAACACCGACGCGACGACGGCGCCATAACGGGGTGCGACGGCGCGGACAAGGTCGAGCTCCGACATCGGCGTGTGGTCGGACACTTCGATCGACGTCACGTTCGGCCAGCGCTTCTTCAGTTCCGGGATAAACGTCCGGCTGGGCGCCGCGATCTGCCACCCCGACGGGTAGTCGAGCACCGAGAGATACAGGATCGGCGTGTCGCGCGGGACGGTCAGCGGCACCTGGCGGCGATCGTCTTTGACCAGCGTGATCGCGCGCGCGAACGCGTCCTGCGCCGCCGCGTCGTGCGCACGCCCGCCGACGTTCGACGGCACGGCGTCGAGATCGATCGCGCGCCGCACGTGCAGGCCGACCGAGGCCTTGGCGCGCAGCACGCGCTCGACCGACATGTCCACCTGCGCCCGCGACACCCGTCCGCTCGCCAGTGCCGCCTTGATGCCGTTGAACGCCGCGATCGGATCCGGTGAGTGCAACACCTGGTCTGCGCCCGCGAGGAACGCACGCACCGCGCCTTCACCAGGCTCCACCATCTTCGCCACGGCGTCCATCGACATCGAGTCTGTGTAGACGAGGCCGCCGAATCCCATCTCGCCGCGCAGCAGATCGTGGAGGATCGGCCGGCTGAACGTGGCAGGAGTCGACGGCGCCGGATCGAGCGCCGGCAGGACGATGTGCGCCGCCATCACCGCTTCGGCGCCCTGCTCCACGCCGCGGCGAAACGGCAGGAGCTCGGTGCTCTGCAGCCGCGCGCGATCGAAGGTGATCACCGGCAGGCCGAGATGGCTGTCGACGTCGGTGTCGCCATGCCCGGGAAAATGCTTGATCGTCGCGATCATCCTGCCGTCGCGCGCCCCACTGAGGTACGCGCCGACGAGTGCGGCGACGCGTTCGGGGTTCTCGCCGTACGACCGGATGTTGATCACCGGGTTGCGCGGGTTGTTGTTGACGTCGGCCACCGGCGCGAAGTTCACGTGCACGCCGAGCGCGCGCGATTCGATCGCGGTGATCCGCGCTTCCTCGCGCACCAGCCGCAGGCCGTCGTCGGCCGGGATCGCGCCCATCGCCATCTGCCGCGGGAACGTCGTCGCGCCGGCGATGCGGAAGCCAACGCCGGTTTCGAAGTCGGCCGTGTTCAGCAGCGGCACGGTGGACATCGCCTGCAGCCGGTTGATGAGGAACGCGGCGGAGAACGGCTGGCCGAGGATCACGGTGCCGTAGCCGGGATTGAGCAGCACGGAAGGCGCCGGAATCGACGCGCCGAACACGTGAAAGCCACCGACGTGGTACTCGCGCACGAGCCGCGTCAGCGTCTCGAATGTGTCGCTGTCGGTGCTCAGGAAATTCGACTCGAACGAGGGGACGATGAGCTGGCCGATCTTCTCGTCGAGGGTCAGCGTCTTCAGCGTCTGCTCGACCCACCGCTCGGCCGCGCGGTCGAGCGTGAACGGGTCGCGCGGCGCAGCGTTCAGAACAAATGCAACCACGAAGACACAAAGACACGAAGCGAAACACGAAGCAAGTACCCGGCTGCGCATGAGGCGGATCGTAGCATGCGGCCGCGCTACAATGACCTCGAATGAGCCAGGCGGAACACAAGGCGCTCGCGCCGGTGTCGGTGCGCTGCGTCATCCTCACCGTCAGCGACACGCGGACGGACGCCACCGACGCCAGCGGCCGCGCCATCGCCGACCTGCTGACGGCGGCCGGGCACACGGTCGCCGGGCGCGCGATCGTGAAAGACGATGCGGATCTGGTGCGCGGGACCCTGGAGCGTCAACTCGCCCGCGCGGACGTGCAGGCGATCATCACGACCGGCGGTACCGGCATCACGTCGCGCGACACCACGTACGAGGTGGTCTCCGGCCTGCTGCAGAAACGGCTCGACGGGTTCGGCGAGCTCTTCCGCATGCTGAGCTTCGAGCAGATCGGCCCAGCCGCGATGATGAGCCGCGCCTGCGCCGGCCTCGTCGCCGGCCGCATCGTCGTCTCGCTGCCGGGCTCGGAAGCCGCGGTGCGGCTCGCGATGGAGCGACTCTTGATTCCCGAGCTGGGACATCTCGTGCAACAGGCGGGACGATGACAGCCGACGTTCGTCGTTCGTGGTTCGTCGTTCGTGGTCCTCGAGGCGCCTGGCGCCGAACGTCGAACGACGAACGTCGAACGTCGAACGACGCAGGGTGCGTCCGCTGATGCGCCCCTTCACCTCCACGATCTCCCTCGAGGAAGCGCGCCGGCGCCTGGACGCCGCCGTCCGGCCGATCGCGCGGATCGAGCGCGTGCGCCTCGAGGACGCGGCCGGACGCGTGGCGGCGGCCGACGTGACATCGCCGATCGACGTGCCGCCGTTCGCGCGGTCCGCCATGGACGGCTACGCGGTGGTCGCCGCCGACACGGCCGGCGCCACGCGCTCGGGCCCGGCGCGACTACGACTGCTCGATCGCGTGTACGCCGGACAGATGTCGACGGTCATCGTCGAGCACGGCACATGCGCCGAGATCGCGACCGGCGCGCCGCTCCCAGCCGGTGCTGACGCCGTGGTGATGGTCGAGGACACCGCCACCGGCAGTCGCGGGGACGAGATCGAGATCTTCGCCGCGGCGACCGACGGGCACCACGTCGGCCGGCGCGGCGCCGATATCGCCGCCGGCGATCGCGTCATCGCGTCAGGCGAACTCCTGTCGCCTGGCCGGATCGGCGCGCTCGCCGCGATTGGCCGAATGGACGCCGAGGTGTTCGCGAAGCCGCGCGTGGCCATTCTCTCCACCGGGAACGAGGTGATCGAGCCGGGCGGGATGCTGGCGCCCGGGCAGATTTTCGACGTGAACCGTTTCACGCTTGGCGCCATCGTCTCGGCGCACGGCGCGAGCGCCGAGCCGCACCGCGCGGCGCAGGACACCGTCGCGGCGCTTGTCGACGCGCTCGACGCATGCGCCGCCGCCGATCTGATTGTCTTTTCCGGCGGCAGCTCGGTCGGTGAGCGCGACCTCGTCGTCGACGCGATCGCGGCCCGCGGCGGGATGATCTTCCACGGCATCGCGGTCCGGCCAGGCAAGCCGACCTCGTTCGCAGAGATCGGCAGCGTGCGCACGCCGTTCTTCGGGATGCCGGGCAACCCGACGTCGTGCCTGTCGAACGCATACATCCTGCTCGTGCCGTTCCTGCGCGCGCTCGCGCGCCTGCCGCCGCACGAGCCGCGGACCATCCGCGCGAGGCTCGGCCGCCGCATCACCTCGGCGGTGAACCGGCACCAGTTCTACACCGTGCGCCTGCGCGACGGCGTCGCGCTTCCGGCATTCAAGGGATCCGGCGACATCACGAGCCTCTCGCAGGCAGACGGTTACATGGAAATTCCCGCCGACCAGAGCGTCGTGGAAGAGGGAGCGTCGGTGACGGTGACGCTCTTCTGAATTGGGTGATTGGATAACTTACCGTCGTCCGATTCGTCGTTCGTATTCCAACTCGAGGACGTCGGCGATGTGCAGATCGAAGGCGACGGCTGTGTGCTCGAACGCGCCGCGGAACTCGCTGTGGCAGCGGTAGCAGACCGTCAGATCCTCCAGGCGGCCGTAGACCGCCAGGTCGATGAGCGTGGCGGCGCCGAGGATGCTGTAGGCGATCAAATCGCGGCCGTACCAGTAGAAGACGGCGCTGATGAGCGCGCCGATGATGACGATCGTAAGGCCGACCTTGGGATCGAAATCCTTGCGGACATAGAAGTCGCCGCCGTCGCAGACGGGACAGCGATCGACGGCACGACCCTCCATGAGGGCGGCGGTGAACGAGAGCGGAATGTCGCGGCCGCAGCCCCCGCACGTGATGGCGGCGGGCGCGTCGGCGGCGTCGACGGACAGTCCGGCGTCGCATTGGGGGCACTTCGCGAGAATCAGCATCGGTGCCCGAAATTATGGCACGCACGGTGATGCCTCGGGCAGCCGACCGGACGGCGGCCCGGAAACAGGTCGCACGGGTTCCCGCCTGAGGTACATTGGGAATATGAGCTGGCAGAGCGTCAACGTTCAGGCTGCGGCGGGCTACCTGCGCGAACGCATCGCCTCAGGCGATTCGAGCCCGCGGACGAAAGCGATCTACGAGGGCCTCCTCGAGGTGCTGGATCCCACGCGCCGCGCGACGCGTGTGCAACGGGAGATGGCCGCGGCCACCAAGGTCGCTGCGACCGCCGCCGTGAAGGCCGAGCGTGAACGGCGTGCGGCTGAGCGCCGGCGGCTGGACCGCCGCCGGATGAACCTCGGCAACCCCGCCGGCGTCGAACGCCGCCAAGGCGACCGGCGGACCGGAGAGCGTCGCCACCGCGGCTGACCCGCGCAACCGAACCGGAAACATCGCCTAGCGCCCCGGAAACCAGGACGGCAGCGGAAGGGTGCGCATCGTGTGCAGGCCCGGCGCCGCCTCCAGCACCTTCGGGATCGAGTTGACGACGATCGACGCCGTCGCCACGTCGCCGTGGATCCCGCCGCTGATCTTCGACGAGATCGTCGGCGAGCCTTCGATGTCGACCGAGTCGTACGAGTCCGGCGCGCCGAGGTACGCCTCCATGTGCAGGCGGATGACCGGCTCGTTCTTCCGGTATCCCACGCCGTCCTGGATGATGCCGCACACATAGCCCGGATCGACCGCGAGGAACTCGCTCGAAATCGTGACCTGCGCCAGCTTCGGCTGGATGTCGTCGGTGATGCGGTCGAGCGTCCACCCCATCGCGTCGGCGATCATGGCGATCGACTCGGTCAGGCCGACGTGCCGCACGCTGCCATCGTCCACCTTCTTCTGGAACTGCTCGGTCGTGAGGCCGGCGCCGATCTTCTGCTGGAACGGCAGGCGGCGGACCCGCGCGTCCTGCACGCGGTTGACCACGATGCGATCCACGCGTTCGCAGACCGCCGTCAGCGCGATCGGCAGCGCGTCCATCGCGAAGCCGGGGTTGACGCCGGTGCCGAGCACCGCGACCTTCGCCTTCTTCGCCAGCGCATGAATCTGCCGCGCCTGCCGGATGTGCGTGTAGGCGGGATACGAGAGCTCCTCGGTCGTCGAGACGATCGCCGTCTTCGACTTGAGGATCATCTCGATCTGCGGCAGCACCTTCTTGATCGACGAGCTGGTGCACAGGACGACCACGTCCGGCCTGGCCGACTTGAGCGCCTTGACCGCATCACCCGACACCTTCACGCCGAGCCGTTTCGGCAGACCGACGATGTCGCCGAGATCGCGGCCGACCTTGGCCGGGTCGATGTCGATCGCGCCGACAATCTTGAATCCTGGGCGGGCGGCGATCTGTTTGACGATGGCCGCGCCAATCGGGCCGAGCCCAAAGTGCATGACTTTGATTTTTGGCATAACCTGCGGATTATACGCGGGCCTCGAAGGGTCGCGCCACTGTCCTTGGTGGTACGATACCCGGTCCATGGCGCCAGACCACTCCGACGGCCTCACCCGGGAACACGTCATCTGGGCCTACCGGCTGCTGCTCGATCGGGATCCCGAGAACGAAGACGTCATCGCCCCGAAACTCGCCGGATCGACGACGACCGCTGAGCTCAGGCGCCACCTGATCACGTCGGGCGAATTCCGCGAGAAGAACCCCGACTTCGCGCACACCAACGACTCGACGGTGGTGATCAAGGAGATCGCGCCGGGCGTGCGCCTGTTCATCGACCTGTCGGACCACGTGATCGGCCTGAACATCCTCCGCGACCAGTACGAACAGGACGAGATCCGCTTCGTGCGCCGTGTGTTGAAGCCAGGCGATTCCGCGATCGACGTCGGCGGCCACATCGGTTTTTTCACGATGCAGATGGCCGCCGCCGTGGGGCCAGACGGCCGCGTCTACGCGTTCGAGCCGCTCGACGCCAATGCCAGCCTGCTCGAGCGCTCGATCGCCGAGAACGCGTTCGGCGATCGCGTCCGTTTCCGGCGCGCGGCGGTTGGCGCCTCGCCCGGCACCGCGACGCTCACGTTTCCGGCGGAAACGCTGAACTCCGGCGGCGCCTATCTCCTGAAGGACGGCAGCGCGCCGCTCGCCGGCAACCAGAAGAAAGAAGTGCCGGTGGTGGCGCTCGATGCGCTGGAGCTGCGGCGGCCGGTGCGCTTCATCAAGATGGACGTCGAAGGCGCCGAGCCGCAGGTGCTCCGAGGCGCCGTGCGGATTCTGACCGAAGACAAGCCGGTGATTCTGTCGGAGCTGCATCCGACGCAGCTTGAGCGGGCGTCAGGCGTCAGCGCCGGCGAATTCCTCGCGCAAATCGCCGCGCTCGGGTACCGCGCGCACCGCATCGAGCACGGCGCGATCGGCGCGCCGATCGATCGGGCGCCGGAGGCTGCGCTCGTGTCGGTCGTGCTGACTCCCACCGCGTAGCGCACCGCCGGCGGTACATGTGCTACAATGTGCTACATGGAATCCGGTGAGCAGGTCGGCGTTCGTGAATTACGACAGAACCTGAGCGTGTACCTGGCGCGCATCGCGCGCGGCGAGACGCTCGAGGTCACCGACCGGGGCCTGCCGGTCGCCATCCTGGCGCCGCTGCCCAAGGCCATCCCCGTGCTGGAGCGCTTGAAACGCGACGGTCTGCTGATCCCGGCGACCGGGGATCTCCTAGCCGCGATGCGTCCGCTCACGGGGCGCACGTCGCAGCGCGCGAGCCGAATCCTGCAACGAGTGCGTGCCGATCGCAAGCTGTGAGCGTGGGCATCGTCTATCTCGATTCCTCGGCGCTCATCAAGCTGATCTTCGAGGAGTCCGAAACATCGAGCCTCGCCGATTTCCTGCATGCCTGGCCGACGCGCACCTCGAGCAGCCTTGCGAGCGTCGAAGTGCTGCGCACCGCGCAGCTCGTGGACGACGTCGTCGTGACCGCGCACGCCCGCCATCTGCTCGCGCATGTGCACTTGATTCGTCCCGACGACGTGCTGCTCGCGGCTGCCTCGCGCCTCGAGCCCCCGTCACTTCGGGCGCTCGATGCCATCCATCTCGCAACGGCCATGTCGCTCGGCCACGAGCTCGCCGGGATGGTGGCCTACGATCGCCGCCTCGCGGGAGCGGCGCGGCATGCCGGGCTCACGGTGTGGGCACCCTCCTGATCCTGGTGATAGCATGCCCTGCATGCGCCGTGCGCTCGCGACCGCGTGTCTGTCCGCGCTAGCCTGGCAGTCCCCTGCGTCGGCTCAGCCGGCTCAGACCGGCGCGTTCGCGCAACCGCTCTCGCCGCGCAACGCCAACTACACGATCACGGCGCGCCTCGATCCCGCGACGCGCACGATCACCGGGTCCGAGACGATCACCTGGCGCAACATCACGACGAAGCCGGCCACCGACCTTCAGTTCCATCTCTACTGGAACGGGTGGAAGAACACGCACTCGACCTTCATGCGCGAGCGCGCGCTTGGTTCCGGCAACAACGAAGGTCGGCGCCGCCCGGACGAGTGGGCGTCCATCGACGTGACCGCCGTCACCGTCGCCGGCAGCGATCGCACCGCCTCGACGCGCTTCATCGCGCCAGACGATGAGAACCCGAACGATGAGACGGTGATGTCGGTGCCGCTCGCGCAACCGATCGAGCCGGGCGCCAGCGCCGCCATCGAGGTCGCCTGGACCGCCCACGTGCCGCGCACGTTCGCGCGAACCGGGGCGATCGGCAACTTCTTCTTCATCGCGCAGTGGTTTCCCAAGCTGGGCGTCCTCCAGGACGCAGGCTGGAACTGCCATCAGTTCCATTCGGGCACGGAGTTTTTCTCCGACTACGGCGTCTACGACGTGTCGCTCACCGTGCCCGCCGGGTGGCCGATCGGCGCAACCGGCGTCGAACGCGAGCGGCACGAGCACGGCAACGAGGCGCTCCACCGCTTCTACCAGGAGGACGTCCACGATTTCGCCTGGACAACGAGCCCCGACTACATCGAGCGGACCGCGCGCTTCGAGCATCCGCGGCTGCCGCCGGTCGAGATGCGGCTGCTGCTCCAGCCGGAGCACGCCGGCCAGGCAGAACGCCATTTCGACGCCACGCGCACGACGCTGAAGTACTACGGCGAGTGGTACGGCGCGTACCCGTACGGCCACATCACGATCGTCGATCCCGCCTTCCAGAGCGGCGCCGGCGGCATGGAGTATCCGACGCTCTTCACCGCCGGGACGCGCTGGCTCGCGCCGGCCGGCGTCACCACGCCCGAGGGCGTCACGGTTCACGAGGCCGGCCACCAGTTCTGGTACGGCATCGTCGGCAATAACGAGTTCGAAGACGCGTGGATGGACGAAGGGTTCAACACGTTCTCGACCGCTCGCGCCGTCGCCCAGGTCTACGATCCGAATCACCTCGCGCTCCGCTATTTCGGCGGCTTCGTGCCGTGGGTGGTCAGGGACGTCGCGCTCAGCCGCGAGACCGAGGGCAACCGGCTGGTCGGCTACCGGCGCGACGCGACGAGCGATGCGCAGTCCACGCCGACGTATCGGTACTTTCCATCGACCGGCGGCAGCATCACCTACAACAAGACCGCGCTGTGGCTGAACACGATGGAGCGCTGGCTCGGATGGCCGGCGCTGCAGCGGGTGATGGCGACGCACTTCGAGACCTGGAAGTTCAAGCACCCGAAGCCGAATGATTTTTTCGACGTGGCGTCGACGGTCACGGGACAGGATCTCGGCTGGTACTTCGATCAGGTGTACCGCAGCTCGAACGTGTTCGACTACGGCGTGCAGGATCTGAAGAGCGCGCGCGACGGCGATCAATACCACACCAACGTCATCGTCCGGCGCTACGGCGAGGCGATCTTCCCGGTGGACGTGCTGGTGACGTTCAGGAACGGCGAGCGCGTCACCGAGCGCTGGGACGGCACGGATCGCTGGAAACTCTACACCTACGATCGCCTCGCGCAGGCGGTGTCCGCGCAGGTCGATCCGAACCGCGTGCTGCTGCTCGACGTGGACTACACGAACAACTCGAAGACGTTGGAGCCGAAGGGCGCGGCGGCGGCGACGAAGTGGTCGCTGACGTGGATGGTGTGGCTGCAGGACTGCCTGCTGTCGTGGGCGGCCCTCGCATGACCGGCGGCGCTCGGATCGCCGACGGCGCTGAACACACCGCCCTGCACACGCTTCGCACGACTGAAGTCGTGCGCCACCTCGGTGCCCCGGGGACGTGGCGCAGCCCTTCTCCATCCACGCGGCGCAACCCTTCTACATCCACGTGGCGCAGCCCTTTGAGGGCTGCGATCGAAGGCATGCGGCGCGTCAACCGCGCGCCGGCGATCCTGGTCGGCGTCTGGACGCTGACGCTGCTGGTCAGCCTGCCGCTGGCGCTCGCGCTGCGCGGGATGCTGGCGCAGCACCTCGGCGCAAGCCTGGCAGCCGATACGGCCGCGAGCGGCGTGAACTACGACTGGATGCAGGAGTTCGGCGATCAGGCGTCGGGGCTTGGCACGACGTTCAAGCCCACGGTGATCGGGTTCGGCGCGGTCCTCGACAACCTGAGCGGCTTCATCGACGACACCGAGCGCCCGGTCGTCATCATCGGCGCGGCGTCGGTCTACATCGCCCTGTGGATCTTCGTCGCCGGCGGGATCATCGATCGCTACGCGCGCGATCGCGCGACGCGCGCGTACGGATTCTTTGCCAGCGCGGGCGAGTTCTTTTTCCGTTTCCTGCGGCTGGCGGTTGCGCAGTGGATCGTCTACGCCGTGCTGTTTGGCGCGCTGCACCCGTGGCTGTTCGACACGCTGTATCCGCGTCTGACGCACGAGACGACCGTTGAGCGGACGGCATTCCTGATCCGCCTGTTGCTGTATCTGGTGTTCGGAATCCTCGTCGCGGCGTGCGCGATGATCTTCGACTACGCGAAGGTGCGGGCCGTGGTCGAGGATCGCCGCAGCATGGTCAGCGCGATCACCGCGGCGGTCGGCTTCATCGGCCGCAACGCCGGGGCGGCCGTCACGCTGTTCCTGGTAGACTTCGGCATGTTCGCGATCGCGGTGGGACTCTACGCCTTGATCGCCCCTGGTGCCGGCGGTGCGGGTCTGTCGATGTGGCTCGCCGTCGCCGTCGGCCAGGTCTACGTACTCGCGCGCCTCTGGATCAAGCTGACGTTCTGGGCATCCGAAACCGCGCTCTTCCAGGCGCGCCTCGGTCACGCGGGCTACGTCGTGCGGGCAGAGCCGAGGTGGCCGGACTCGCCGGCCGCAGAAGCTATCCAATTCACTCCGACACCGCTGTCATGAAGGAGACGCCATGGCTTCACCATCACGATTCTCGCGCCGGAACTTCCTGGTGACCTCAGGAACCGGCGCCGCCGCGCTCTGTGTGTCGGGCAACGCCGGCGGCTACACGGCCGAGGACATGCGGTCGCGTGCGGCCGACGACACACTGACCGGCATCTCGAAGTGGGAGCTCGACACCCCGGCGCTCTGCGTCGACCTCGACAAGCTCACGCAGAACATCGCGACGATGCAGTCGAAGCTGGGGGGCATGAAGGTGGCCAGCCGCCCGCACGGCAAGACGCACAAGTGCCCGACGATCGCGAAGCTGCAGCTCGCTGCGGGGTCGGTCGGCATCTGCGCGGCGAAGCTCAGTGAAGCCGAGGTGTTCTCCGCCAGCGGGATCGAGCCCATCCTGATGACGACATCGAACGTCACGGCGGGCAAGATTCGCCGCGCGATGGCGCTCCGGAAAACGAACCACCAGTTCGTGCAGGCGGTCGACTACCCGCAGAACGCGCGCGACCTCAACGACGCGGCGAAGGAAGCGGGCCTTGTCGCGGACGTCGTCGTCGACATCGCGATCGGGACGCGCAGCGGTGTGCCGGCCGGCGATCGGGCGCTCGCGCTCGCACAACTCGTGGACACGCTGCCGAACCTGAAACTGCGCGGCATCATCAGCTACGACGGCAGCGCGCAGCACTTCAAGGGATTCCGGAATCGTCTCGAGCAGACGCTGAACCGGTTCGCGCCGTCGGTCGAGACCTACGATCGATTCAAGCGCGCCGGCCTCAGCACGGAGATCTTCAGCGGCGGCGGCACGGGCACCTACAACATCCTGCCGAAGGCGCCGGGCGTGACCGACGTGCAGGTCGGCAGCTATATCTTCATGGACTGCCAGTACCTCGAGATCGGCGGCGAGTCGAACGACGAGGTGTACACGGATTTCGCGCCGTCGCTGACCGTGGTCACGACGGTGCTGAACACGTATTTCCCGAAGTCGATCACGACCGACGCGGGCGCGAAGGCGCTGACGCTGAACAAGCCGGGGCCCTGGGTGATTGGCGAGAAGGACTTCAGCTACAACGCGGGGTCGGACGAGTTCGGGGTCATCAAGTACGAGACGGCGGGCCGCTCCTACACAGTCGGCGACAAGCTGGAACTCATCGTCCCGCATTGCGATCCCGCCGTGAACGAGTACGACCAGATGTACGCGATTCGCAACGATCGTGTCGAAGCGGTGTGGCCGATCGCCGCTCGCGGACGGTCCCAATAGGGAATGTAGCCTGCAGCTTCTCACAGGGCTGAAGCCCTGCGCCACGTTTCGCCCTCTCGCAGCGCTGAAGAGCCTGGAAGACATTGCCGTGGTGTCCGCCTTTAGGCGGACCTATCTGGTCCGGCTGAAGCCGGACGCCACGTTGCCGGGTCGGGTTAGAATCGTGTGCCATGCCGACGGCTGAACGGATTGCGGGGTGGATGGGGCGGCAGCTGGCCTCGACGACCGCGCGAGGATTCGTCGTCGGGCTCAGCGGTGGGATCGACTCCGCGTGCGTCGCGCGTCTCGCACAGTTGGCGGCGCCAGGGAACGTGTTGGCCGCCATCCTCCCCTGCCACAGCGATCCCGAGGACGAGCGCGATGCGATGACGGTCGCGACGCGCTTCGCGCTGACGACCGTCCGCATCGACCTGTCACAGGCCTACGACACGACGATCGCCGCCGCGCAGGCCGCGCTGCAGACGTTGCCCGAGCAGACGCGGGCGCCCAAACCGGCCGATCCCATCCGCGTCCGTCTCCCGCTCGCCAACATCAAGCCGCGCCTGCGCATGACGACGCTGTACTTCCTGGCGAACAGCCTGAACTACCTCGTCGCCGGAACCGGCAACCGGTCCGAGTTGTCGATCGGCTACTTCACCAAGCACGGCGACGGCGCATCGGATCTCCTGCCAATCGGCCATCTCCTGAAGAGCGAGGTCCGCGCGCTCGCCCGCGAGCTGAGCGTGCCGTCCGCGATTATCGAGCGCACGCCAGGCGCGGGGCTGTGGATCGGTCAGAGCGACGAGGAGGAAATGGGTTTCACGTATGGGGATCTGGAACGCTATCTGGAGGAAGGCCCGCAGGGCGTCTCACCGGCGCTGGCGATGAGGATCGAGCGGCTCATCCGGTCGAGCGAGCACAAGCGGCAGCTGCCACCGATGCCGAGCGACGACTAAAGAAGAAACCGCAGAGAACGCGGAGCACGCAGAGAAAACCAAACTTCTCAGCGCTCTCTGCGATCTCCGCGGTTTCTTCTTACACGTCGGCGAACTTGTAGCCCACGCCCCAGACGGTGAGCAGGAATCGCGGGTGCGCGGGATCTGTTTCGATTCTTCGCCGCAGCCGCTTGACGAGCGTGTCGACGCTGCGCACGGTGACGTAGGTGTCGCCGCGCCAGACTTTGATCAGCAGGGCTTCGCGGCTGAATACGATGCCGGCGTGCGTCGCGAGCAGATGCAGGAGACGGAATTCCTGGTCGGTGAGCTCGACGTCGCGGCCGTCGATCCGCACCCGGCGGCGGGCGAGATCGATCTCGATCCCGTGAATGCGAACCGGCGGGCCGCTCGCGTCCGCTGCACCGTCGAGCGTCGCCGCGCTCCGTCTCGGACGCCGCAACAGCGCACGCGCCCGGGCGACGAGTTCGCGCACGCCGAACGGCTTCGTCAGGTAGTCGTCGGCGCCGCTCTCGAGGCCGATCACTTTGTCCGACTCCTGGCTTCGTGCCGTGAGCATCAGGATCGGCACGTCGGCGTTCATGGGCCCGCGTCGCACGGCGCGGCACAACGAGACGCCGTCGAGGCCCGGCAGCATCACGTCAAGCACGAGCAGATCGAAGCGCTGGACTTCCGTGCGCCCGAGCGCGTCCTTCCCATCGGCCTGGCCTTCGCACGCGTAGCCTTCGAGCCCGAGATGCAGGCAGACGAGCTCGCGGATGTTCGGCTCGTCTTCCACCACGAGCACGCGGAGGGCACCGGTCACAGTTTTTTCACCGTTTGTCCATGCCCCGGTCACCGGGCCACAGTCCAATCTACTAGAAGGAGACACGATATGACTGCAACCGTGAAACGCATGGCCCTCACCCTCGGTGCCGGACTCATCGCGCTCGGCGTCAGTGCCGGCGCCTACGTCCACGCTCAGGATCAGAATACGACCCCGCAGCGGCCGCCGTTTCGCGGCCGGGGCATGGGGCCGGGCGGCCCCGGTGGACCTGGCGGGCCAGGTGGCCCGGGCCGGTTCGGCGGACCGGGCGGACCGATGGGCATGCTGCTGATGCTCGGCCCGCAGATCGGGCTGACCGACACGCAACAGGATTCGATCAAAGCGATCGCCGACTCGCACAAGGACGAGTGGAAGGCGTTGGCCGATCGCGGCCGCACGGCGCACAAGGCGCTCGACGAGGCGGTGACCGCCGACGTGGTCAACGAGGCGCTGATTCGCCAGAAGAGCGCGGACGTCTCGGCGGTCGAGGCCGACATGGCCGTCGCTCGCGCCAACATGCACGCCGAGGTGCTGCAAATCCTCACGGCCGATCAGAAGGCCAAGATGAAGGCGATGCAGACGGAGATGAAGAAGCGCATGGAAGGCCGCCTGGAAGCTCGGCGCGGTCGCCGCGCGGGGCTGCGGGAACGCCTGGGGCTCTAAAGAATTTGGAAGTCGGAATTTGGAAGTCGGAATTTGGACACCGTGCGCCAGATCCGAGGTTCAATCGATGGCGAGTGCCCGGACGCCGAACTGGGTATAATCCGGCTTCCATGTCCGACTCGACGCCATGCCGCTGACCACGGGGACCCGTCTGGGTCCGTACGAGATCCTTGCCCTGGCCGGCGCGGGCGGCATGGGCGAAGTCTATAAAGCGCGCGACACGCGGCTCGAGCGCACCGTCGCCGTCAAGGTGCTGCCGCCGCACGCCTCCGGCAGCCTTGAGCTGAAACAGCGCTTCGAGCGCGAAGCGCAGACCGTCGGCAGCCTGAACCATCCGCACATTTGCGTGCTGCACGACGTCGGTCGCGAGGGCGAGACCGACTTCCTCGTCATGGAGTACCTGGAAGGCGAGACGCTGGCGACCCGGCTCGAGCGTGGCGCTCTCAGTCTTGATGACGCGCTCAGCGTCGCCGTGCAGATGGCCGACGCCCTGGACCAGGCGCACCAGCACGGCGTCGTGCACCGCGATCTGAAGCCGGCCAACGTGATGCTCGTGCAGAGCGGTGCGTCACGATCGGGCACACCGCACGTGAAGCTCCTCGATTTCGGCCTCGCAAAATTGATCGCGCCCTCCGCGCCAGGCGAGTTGGGGCTGACCGTTCCTGCGGACCTGACCGGCCCGGGCACGATCCTCGGCACCATGCGCTACATGGCGCCCGAGCAGGTCGAAGGAAAAGACGCCGACGCCAGAACCGACATCTTCGCCTTCGGCGCCGTGCTGTACGAAACGCTCACGGGCCGGAAAGCGTTCGACGGCAAGAGCCAGCCGAGTCTCATCGCCGCGATCATGAACGCCGAGCCCGCGCCGCTGGCGACCCTGCTGCCGGTCACGCCGCGGGCGCTGGACCGGCTTGTCAGGCGCTGTCTCGCGAAAGATCCGGAGAACCGCTGGCAGACGGCGCACGATCTGCTGGTTCAGCTCAAGTGGATCGCCGGTCGCGGCGCGACACCGGGAACGACGGCGGTCGGTGCGCGTGGTACGAGAGAACGCATGGTCGTGGCGGCGCTGGCCGTCGGCCTGTTGCTCACCACACTGATGGCGACGCCGGCGTTCCTCTACGTTCGAGGACCCGCGCCGCAGGAAGAATTCCGGTTCCGCGTCCCCGCGGTGGGCTTGAGTCCATCCGATATCGCCATCTCGCCCGACGGTGAGAGCATCGCGCTGGTCGCGCGGCCCGGCGTGGGCGAGCCGCCCTCCCTCTACGTGCGCCCGGTCGCGTCCGTCACCTTCCGGAAACTGGCCGGGACCGACGATGCCGCACAGCCGTTCTGGTCTCCGGACAGCCGATCGATTGGGTTCGTCGCGGGAGGGCGGTTGAAGAAAGTCGAGGCGGCCGGCACGCCGCCCCAGGACATTGGCGCGGTCACGGGTTTCTTCGGCGGCACCTGGAACAAAGAAGGAACGATCCTGTTTGGTTCGGCGGCAGGCGTCCGCCGCGTTTCCGCAGAAGGCGGGACGCCCGAGGCGATCACCGCGGCGGCAAAGCCAGAGACCGGGCACTACTGGCCGTATTTCCTGCCCGATGGAAACCACTACCTGTTTCTCGCCTGGTCTGGTGAGGCCGCGAATCGGGCGGTCTTCGTGGGATCCGTCGGATCGAAAGACAAGACGCGGCTTCTCCCGGCCGACTCCAACGTCGCCTATGCCGCGCCAGGCTATCTGCTGTTTCGCCGCGAGGCCACGGTCCTTGCCCAGGCATTCGACGCTGGCCGGCTGAAGCTGGCGGGAGAGCCTGTCCAGATTGCGGGCGGCGTGGCGTTCAACGCGGGCAACGGTCGCGGCAGTTTCGACGTCTCGCAGAACGGCGCGCTGATCTTCTTTCAGGGCGCCGTCGCGGCCGCGACCGGTAGAGCACAGGTGACCGCGGGCTGGCAGTTTGCGTGGCACGACCGACAAGGCAACGTGCAGGCGTTGGCCGGAGAGGCGGGGCCGTACGGCGACATGGACGTCTCTCCCGATGGAAAACTGATCGCCGTGACCCGGCAGGACCCGGGCGCGCCGGGCGCCGACATCTGGGTGATCGATTGGCAACGCGGCGTCTCGACCAGGTTGACGCTCGATCCGGCCGACGACATCAACCCCGTCTGGTCGCCGGACGGCCGCCGCGTGGCGTTCACGTCGTTCCGCAAAGGCAACGCCGATATCTTCGTCAAGAATGCCAACGGCGTCGGCGACGAGACCGCGTTGCTGGATTCGTCGGCTGATGAATACGTCGAGGACTGGTCCAAGGACGGACGGTACATCGCCTACCGCATGGACCAGGACGGGTTCGAGGATCTCTACGTGCTCCCCCTCGACGCCGATGGCAAGCCTGGCAAGCCTGTCCCCATCGTCAAGGGCAAGTTTCACAAGGACGAGCCGCAGTTTTCGTACGACGGCAAGTGGCTCGCGTACACGTCCGACGAATCGGGAACGTTCGAGGTGTACGTCGTGTCGTTCCCGGCGCTCGATCAGAAACTGAAGGTCTCCGACGGCGGCGGCGGACGTCCGCGGTGGAGGGAGGACGGGAAAGAGATCCTCTTTCAAGGTCTACAGGGAGCGAAATTGGCGGTGGACTTCAAGCCTGGCCCGAAGATCGAAGTGGGCATCCAGCACGTCCTCTGGTCCACGAACAATAACTCTGAGCCGACGCGCCACTTGTGGTCCGTCTCGCGGGACGGGCAGCGCATTCTCATTCGGACACTGGTGGCCGGCGGCGCCAGAGGGGTGACGCCGACCGTCGTGCGGAATTTTTTCCCGGCAGGTCAAGCCGGTCAGCCTGGCCGCGGCGGCGGCCGAGGCCCCAATCCTTCCGGCCCCGGGGCCAATGGTCTCACCCTGGTCCGTCACTGGACCGCGGCATTCCGTAAAGCGACGAAATGACGAGCGCATGCCGCTGACCGCCGGAACCCGTCTCGGCCCGTACGAGATCGTCGCCGCCATCGGCGCCGGCGGCATGGGCGAGGTCTACAAGGCGACGGACACGCGCCTGTCCCGGACAGTGGCCATCAAGGTGCTGCCGCCGCATTGGGCGGACAACGACGAGATGAAACAGCGGTTCGAGCGCGAGGCGCGAACCGTTGCGTCGCTGAGCCACCCGCACATCTGCGTGCTTCACGACATCGGCCATCAGGACGCCACCGACTTCCTGGTGATGGAATACCTGGAAGGCGAAACGCTGGCCGCGAGAATCGCCCGCGGGCCGCTCGCGCTCGGCGAGGCGTTGACGGTTGCGATCGCGATCGCGGACGCGCTCGACCAGGCGCACCGGCGGGGCGTGGTCCACCGCGACCTCAAGCCGGCGAACGTCATGCTGACCGATAGCGGTGCGAAGCTCCTCGACTTCGGGCTGGCGAAGGTCACCCAGGGACGAGGGCCGCATGCCGGTGGCACCGTCACGCCCGCGCCTGCCGATGTAACGACGCCGGGCATGGTGCTCGGCACGCTGCAGTACATGGCGCCGGAACAGTTGGATGGCGCCGACGCCGATGCGCGCACGGACATCTTCGCGCTCGGCGTGCTGATGCACGAGATGGTGACGGGCCGCAAGGCGTTCGAGGCCAAGAGCCGCGTGCTTCTGATGTCCGCCATCGCCACGTCCACTCCGCCGCCGCTGTCGAACGCGGAGCCCGCGACGCCGCCCGAACTGGAGCATGTGGTCGCGACGTGCATGGCCAAGGAGCCCGCGGATCGCTGGCAGACCGCGCGGGACGTGCTGGCCGAGCTTCACGCCATCGCGGAAGGAAGCACCGACGCCGTCGTGGCCGCGCCGGTGTCCGCCGCCGGGGGAAAGCGGGCGCGACTGTACCGAACGCTGGCTGCCGGCGCGATACTGTCGGCGGCCGTCGTGTCGGCGCCGGCGCTTCTCTATCTTCGCGGCGCGGAGGCCCCGCGGGAGTTGCGCTTTCGCATCCCGATACAACTGACGTCCGATCCGAGTCCGGCGAATCTCAACTTTGTTTCCTCTGGGGGCGGGTTCAACCTGTCGAGCTTCGCGGTGTCACCCGACGGCAACGCGATCGCGTTCGTGGCGCGGGACCTTGCCGCGGATCCCTATTCGCTCTACGTGCGTCCGATCGGCGCGGTGGTCCCCCGGTCGATGGCCGGGACAGACGACGCGGCGCAACCGTTCTGGTCGGCCGACGGCCGGTCGATCGCGTTCGCCGCCGGAGGCAGATTGAAGAAGATCGCGGCCGCCGGCGGGCCGCCGCAAGACCTCGGCGAGGTCCGCGACTTTTCCGGCGGCACGTGGAACCGCGAGGGCGTGATCGTCTTCGGCACGGCCCAGGGCTTGTACCGCGTGCCGGCCGAAGGCGGAAAGCCGGAAGCCATCACGTCCCTCCAGCCGAACGAGAGCGGACACTTCTGGCCCCACTTCCTGCCTGACGGCCAGCATTTCCTGTTTACCGTATGGTCGGCGCAAGCCTCGGCTCGAGGCGTCTTTGTGGGCGCGCTCGGATCGAAGGACCGGAGTCGCGTCCTCGCCGCCGAATCGAACGCCGTCTATGCCGAGTCCGGCCACATGCTCTTTCATCGCGGGAACACGGTGTACGCCCAACCCTTTGACGTGGGTGCGCGGTCGCTCTCCGGGGAACCGATGACGGTCGCCGATCAAGTCAGCTTCGATGATGCGAACGGGCGCGGGTCGTTCGCCGTGTCGCCGAGCGGTGTGCTCGCCTACTTTCAAGACAGCGGCGGCGGCCAGGCGTCCGGGTCGCTCGACTCGGCAGACTGGCACCTGGCGTGGGTCAGCCGTACGGGCCAGGCGATCAGCACGCCGGGGCCGGCGGCCGTCTACCGCGGCGTCGAGGTGTCGCCGGACACGAAGCGGATCGCGGTCCACCGTCACGAGGCCAGCGGCGGAGACATCTGGGTGGTCGAGCCCTCGGGCTCGGAGACACGCCTGACGTGGGACGCCTCGCAGCACAACACGAGCCCGGTGTGGTCGCCCGACGGACGCGACATCGCGTACAGCTCGCTGCGAAGCGCCAAGTGGGGCCTGTACCGGAAACGCTCGGATGGATCGAGCGCGGAAGAACTGCTCTTCGAGTCAGACCTGCCGAAAGCGCCGATGTCGTGGTCGCCGGATGGCAAGTCGCTGGTGTTCTGGGTGCGCGACCCCAAGACCGCGAGCGACCTCTGGGTGTTGTCGATCGCGGACAAGAAAGCCGTGGCGTTCGTGGCGTCGCCGTTCAACGAAACGCACGCGCAGATTTCACCGGACGGCAAGTGGATCGCCTACACCTCGAACTCGGTGGGCGGGCGGAACGAAATTCACGTCCAGCCGTTCCCGTCTGGCGCGGGCCGATGGCAGGTGTCCGATGGCGGCGGCGACTGGCCGCGGTGGAGAGCCGACGCCAAGGAACTGATGTATCACTCTATCGGCAACACGGCGAACCCCGGCGTCGCCGGGCCCACCGTGTTCACCGGACCGGTGTTCTCGGTGTCCGTGAACGCCGTGGGCGCCACATTCGAACACGGCGCGCCCGTGCCCGTGCTGAACCTGATGGCCCTCAATTTCCTCCACGGTGGTGGGGACTACCACACCTACGCGATCTCTCCGGACGGCCAGCGCTTCCTCTATTTCCAGTTCGTCCCGCCAGCCGCCGGCGCGACGGCCCAGAACGGGCCCGATCACCCCAGCGGGCTGATGGTGGCAGTCAACTGGGCGACGGCGCTGAAGAAGAAGTAACGGCTTCGACGATGTGCTTCGCGGAGATGCCGAAGCGCTCGATGAGCTCTTCGGGTTTGCCGCTTCGCGGAATCTCGCGAACCGCAAGACGATGGACGGTGAGGCCGGCGTCGGCCACGGCTTCCGCGACCGCGTCGCCGATGCCGCCCGCCGCGTAGTGATCCTCGACGGTGATCAAGTGTCCGCCGGTTGCGCGGCCGGCTGCAACGAGGGCGGCCCGATCGATCGGTGCCACCGAGTACAGATCGATCACCCGAATCGCCGTGCCGCTCGCCTTCAACTGGTCGTACGCCTTGAGCGCCTCGAACACCGTGATGCCGGCGCCGATGACCGTGGCGACGTCCGCCGCGCTCTCACGCAGCACCTTCAACCCGCCAATCGTGAACGTCTCGTCGTTCGCGTAAATCACCGGCGTCTTGGGACGGCTCGTGCGCATGTATGCCGGGCCCGGGTGGTACGCCATGAGCGCAAGCAGCCGCTCCGTGCTCACGGCATCCGACGGGTAGAGCACCGTGTAGTTCGGCTCGGCGCGGTACATCGCGAGATCTTCGAGCGCCATCTGCGACGGCCCGTCTTCGCCAATTGACACGCCGGCGTGCGATCCGGCGATCTTGATGCCGACGTTGCTGATTGCCGCCATGCGGACGAAGTCGGCGGCGCGCGACAGAAAGCACGCGAACGTGGACGGGAACGGAATCGCGCCGCGCGCCGCCAGCCCCATCGCCGCGCCGACCATCACCTGCTCCGCGATGAAATTCTGGTAGAAGCGCCCGGGCGCGACCTTTTCGAACCGGTCGCTGAACGTCGAGTTCTTCACGTCGGCGTCGAGCGCGACGATGCGCGGGTCGGCGTCGGCGAGTTTGGCGAGCGCCGTACCGTAGGCTTCGCGCGTCGCGACAAGCTCGCCGAGTGTGTAGGCGGGCGGCGCCACCAGTCTCGGCGTGACGACCTCGCGCGGCTTCGGCGCCGGCTTCGGAATCCTGCCGGCCAGGTTCGCCGCGGGATCGCCGTCGGCCGCCGGCACGAACTGTTTCTCGAGCTCCGCGAGGGCGCCATCGAGTTCGTCGCCCTTCTTGAACGGCCTGCCGTGCCAGCCGCCCTTCCCTTCGACGAACGACACGCCTTTGCCCTTCAACGTGCGCGCCAGGATCATCGTCGGCTGCCCGGTGGTGCGCTTCGCTTCGGCGAACGCGTCGAGGATCTGCGAGAGGTCGTGGCCGTCGATGACGATCGCGTGCCAGCCGAACGCCGTCCACCGGCGCTCGAACTGTCCCATGTCGTGTTCCCACATCGTCGGGCGGCTCTGGCCGAGGGCGTTCACGTCGGTGATGCCGCACAGGTTGTCGAGCTTGTCGAGCGCGGCGACGTTGGCCGCCTCCCAGACCGAGCCCTCCGCCGACTCGCCGTCACCGAGCAGGACGTAGGTGCGGTAGTCCGACTTGATGCGTCGCGCGTTCAGCGCGGTGCCGACCGCGGCGCAGATGCCCTGCCCCAGCGAGCCGGTGGCGACGTCGACAAACGGCAGCCGGGGCGTCGGGTGGCCTTCGAGGTCCGATCCGATCTCGCGCAGTTTCATCAGATCGGCGCGATCGAACGCACCGGCTTCGGCCCAGGCAGAGTACAGAATCGGCGCGGCGTGCCCCTTCGACAGGACGAAGCGGTCGCTCTCCGGATTTTTCGGGTCCATCGGATCGAAGCGCATCTCCGCGAAAAAGAGCGCGGCCGTGAGCTCGGCCATGGACATGCAGCTCGTGGGATGACCGCTGCCGGCTTGCGACGTCGACTGGATCGAATCGATCCGGAGCCTTGTCGCAATGTTTTTCAGTGCAGGAATGAGCGACGCGCGGTCAATGACCATCATGAGATTTCAGATTTCAGATTTCAGATTGCAGATTGGGATTTCAGAATGCAGATTCGATTGCAGATTCTATTTCAGAAGGTCCAAAAGCGCGAGGCCGTAGGCGGCGGCGGCGGCCGGCGAGCCGGCGAGCGCGCGCGCGGATTGGGTCGCCAGGATGCGCGACGCGTCCGCACAATAGTCAGCGCCGGTCGCGATCACGGCCGCGCCGCGGTAGCCGGGATCGTCGTGCAGCGCCGCCAGCCGGCACAGGACGCGCGCCGCTTCGCACTGGATCACGAGATCGTCGTCGTCGGGCGACGGATCGCGCCGCGCGATGGCCGTCAGCTCCTCGGCCAGCATCGAATAGGGCAGGCGCCCCGTGAGCTCGAACGCCGTCAGTAGAGCCGACGCCGCGCGCACGTGATCGCCGAGACTGCAGCGCACACGGAGGCCGTCGCGTTCACGGACCAGGCCCTCGCCGGGGCGGTAGCTCCCGCCAATGACGCGCTCGAGCTGATCGATCGCACACTGCACCAGCGGATGGGGATCGACGACCTCGGCGGCTCGCAGACAGGCCTCGACCGACGCCGACGCCTCGGCAATCCCGGTCTGCGCGGGCCACTCGGCCTGCAGTCCGACGATCAACGTCACCGCGGCGGGAAGCAGCCGCTCGTCCTCGGCGACGGCGGTGGCTTCGACCAGCAGGGTCAGCCACGCCGCACGGCCGATGACGGTGACGTCGCCGCCGGCGAGCACCAGCGCCTGGGCGAGCGCCACGCCGAGCGCGTCACGCAGGTCAGCGCCGCTGGTGCTGAGGCCGTCGGTTCTGAGATAGTGCCGCAACAGAAAGGCCGGCACCTCGGCGCCGCGCACGGCGTCGTGCGCGATGGCCTCCACGACTCGCGCCGCCACCTCCGCCAATTCCGCAACCCGGCGATCCTGCAATCCGGCAATTATAATGAATAGATGATCGTCGTCCGATATGCGACGCTTGTGGCACTGGTGATCTGGCTCGCCGCCATGATGGGCGAGCCGTTCGGCGGATCCTTCCAGCGCGCGCACCTGATCGGCTACGCGTGCGGCGCCACGACGGTCGTCGGCCTCTTCGTGCTCAAGTTCATGGGGCCGCCGCCGATTGCCTTCGTGATACGTACCGGCCTCGCGGTCCTGATGCTCGCCTTCGCGCTCGGCTCGACGGCCGTGGGGAACCGCGACCTGTCGGCGGTCCTGACGACCGTCAACATCGGCCTCGGATTCGTCCTCCTGATTTGGTACGTGCGCGAATGACACACACCATCACGCTGATTCCCGGCGACGGCATCGGACCCGAGGTCACCGAAGCGGTCGTCCGCATCCTGAGGGCCTCCGGTGTCTCCATCGAGTGGGAGCCTCACGTCGCCGGCCTCGCCGCCTTCGAGCGCACCGGCCAGGCGCTGCCGGTGGCGCTTATCGACTCGATCCGCCGCAACAAGGTCGCGCTCAAAGGGCCGGTGACGACGCCGATCGGGCAGGGGTTCACGAGCGTGAACGTCGGGCTGCGCAAGGCGCTGGATCTGTTCGCGAACCTGCGGCCCGTGTGGAACCTGCCCGGCATCGACTCGCGCTTCCAGGGCGTCGATCTCGTGATCGTGCGCGAGAACACCGAGGATCTCTACGCGGGCCTCGAGCACGAAGTGGTGCCGGGTGTCGTCGAGAGCCTCAAGATCATCACCGAGAAGGCGTCGTCGCGCATCGCGCACTTCGCGTTCCAGCACGCGCGCACGCACGGGCGGAAGAAAGTCACGTCGATCCACAAAGCCAATATCATGAAGTTGAGCGACGGGCTCTTCATCGACTGCGTGCGCCGCGCTGCGCGC
>Ga0315281_10003166_pt1 | contig 24193 bp, 15 predicted proteins | sample YL17G07_0_MG_FD_204540 | JGI IMG/M metagenome (GOLD analysis project Ga0315281, IMG submission 204540) | Sediment microbial communities from Yellowstone Lake, YNP, Wyoming, USA - YL17G07_0 | ecosystem: Environmental > Aquatic > Freshwater > Lake > Sediment | place: USA: Wyoming | collected... | reverse complement strand
TCGTAGTAGACGGTTTGCCGGTGGTGCTGCTGGAGATCGAGCGCGCTTTCCGTCAGCCGGTGCAGTTTCAGGGGGCAGAGTTCATCCGCGTTGGCACCTATAAAAAACGGCTCAAGGATTTTCCCGAAAAGGAGCGCGCGCTGTGGCGCTTGTTCGACAAGGCACCGTTCGAAAGCGGTGTGGCGGTCGAGCGCGTGCCTGATGAGGAGGTGCTCCGGCTGCTGGATTACCCGGCCTATTTTGATTTGATGGAACGCCCCTTGCCGGAGAACCGCGCCGGCATTCTGGCCGCACTGGAAGACGACAAGCTGATTGTGCCCTGCGAGGCGGGTGGCTGGAACATCACCAACCTTGGCGCGATTCTTTTCGCGAAGCATCTGGATGACTTCGTCGTGCTCAAACGCAAAGCGATGCGGGTGATTCAGTACCGTGGCAATAGCCATACTGATGGCGGCAAAGAGCAGGTGAGCGGCAAGGGCTACGCCAGCGGTTTTGAAAGTCTCATTGCTTATGTGAACGGGCTGCTACCGTCCAACGAGGTGATCGGACAGGCGCTACGCAAGACCGTGCCGATGTTTCCCGAACTGGCGGTGCGTGAACTGGTGGCGAATGCGCTGATCCATCAGGATTTCTTTGTCACCGGCGCCGGGCCGATGGTGGAGATTTTTGATGACCGCATCGAGATCACGAATCCCGGCGAGCCCTTGGTGGATACCCAGCGCTTCGTGGATACGCCGCCGAAATCGCGCAACGATGGCATTGCCTCGTTGTTGCGCCGATTCCGTATCTGTGAGGAGCGCGGCAGCGGCATTGACAAGGTGATTTCTCAGATTGAGTTGTTCCAGCTTCCGGCCCCGATCTTTGAAGTGCCGGAGGGATTTACCCGAGCGGTTTTGTTTGCGCATCGCCCGTTAAATCAAATGGACAAGGCAGATCGCATTCGCGCCGTGTATCAACATGCCTGCTTGCGCTACGTCAATCGGCAGAACATGACTAATAGTTCTGTGCGTGAAAGGTTTGGCATTGAGGCTCAAAATAGTGCGGCAGCTTCACGGCTGATTCGTGAGGCAGTAGAGGCTGGAGTGGTCGCACTCTATGACCCAAAGGCTGCGCCGAAGATGATGCGCTATGTCCCAGTTTGGGCCGCAGCCCGGCAAGAGGATGAAGGTGCTTAGCTTTTACTTGATGGGTACTTGATGAATCGGTGGTTTTCACCAGATAAAAATCATTTGCACTATGTAAAAACAAAGGGTTGTCGAATCCGATTTACTTGATGGGTAATTGATAGGGAGCACTTGGATGACCACGGACACCAGCGAAAAAGGCCTCGAAACGCTGATCATGCGCCACATGACCGGCGTGGATGGCCTCGCCGTCATGCCGAACAGGGCCACCGAGGCACCCGCACCCTATGGCGGCACTGGTTACTTCGCAGGCAGCGCAAAGGACTACGACCGCGCCCATGCGCTCGACGTGTTACAACTCTTCGCTTTCCTGCGCGGCACCCAGCCCGATGCCTTCAAGAAGCTGGCGATGGCCGATGCCAATGACCCCAAGGACATCAACCGCCTCAAGTTCCTTTCACGCCTCTCGTCCGAGATCGGCAAGCGCGGCGTCATCGATGTGCTGCGCAAGGGCATCGAGCACCATCCCGCCGGTCACTTTGATCTGTTCTACGGCACGCCCTCGGAGGGCAACGCCAAGGCGCAAGCACTGCATGCCCAGAACCGCTTTTCGATAACGCGCCAGCTCGCCTACAGCAACGATGAAACACGCCGCTCGCTTGATCTGGGCTTGTTTATCAACGGCCTGCCTATCTCCACATTCGAGCTGAAAAATAGCCTCACCAAGCAGACGGTGGAGGACGCGGTAGAGCAGTACCGCCGCGACCGCGATCCGCGCGAGAAACTTTTCGAGTTTGGCCGCTGCGTGGTGCACTTCGCGGTGGACGACAGCGAAGTAAAAATGTGTACCGAGCTCAAGGGCAAAGGTTCATGGTTCCTGCCTTTCAACAAGGGCTACCACGACGGCGCGGGCAACCCGCCCAATTTGCAGGGACTCAAACCCGACTATCTGTGGAAAGTGGTGCTCACCCCGGCGGGGTTGACTGATATTCTCGAAAATTACGCCCAGATCATCGAGACGAAGAATGCGAAGACGGGCAAGAAAAAGCGCAGCCAGGTGTTTCCCCGCTACCACCAGCTTGGCGTGGTGCGACTGGCGCTGGCCGATGTGCGCGACCACGGCGCGGGCAAGCGCTATCTCGTGCAGCATTCGGCGGGCAGCGGCAAATCGAATTCAATCGCCTGGCTTGCGCACCAGCTCATCGGCGTGAAGCGCTGCGGCAAGGAGGTGTTCGACTCGGTGATCGTGGTCACCGACCGACGCATCCTCGACGACCAGATTCAGAAGACCATCAAACAGTTCATGCAGGTGGGCGCGACGGTGGGCCACGCCGAGCACTCGGGCGATCTGCGCAAGTTTATTCAGGAGGGCAAGAAGATCATCGTCTCGACGGTGCAGATGTTCCCGTTCATCCTCGACAATATTGCCATCGAGGGCGGCAAGACCTTCGCCATCGTCATTGACGAGGCGCATTCGAGTCAGGGCGGCAAGACATCGGCGGCGATGAGTAAGGCGCTGGGCGATACGGAGGGCGACGAGAATGAGGAGAGCGACCCCGAAGATACGGTGAACGAAGCGCTCGAACAGCGTATGGCGGCGCGCAAGATGCTGACCAACGCCAGCTACTTTGCTTTCACCGCCACGCCCAAGAACAAGACGCTGGAGATGTTTGGCGAGGCGCTGCCGCCCGATGCCGAGGGCAAGGTCAGGCACAAACCCTTCCACAGCTACACCATGAAACAGGCGGTCGAGGAGCGTTTCATCCTCGACGTGCTCAAGACCTACACGCCGGTGGACAGCTACTATAAGCTGGTCAAGAAGATCGAGAGCGACCCGGAGTTCGATACCAAAAAGGCGAAGAAGAAGCTGCGCAAATATGTGGAGAGCCACGACCACGCGATCCGGCTCAAGGCCGAGATCATGGTGGATCACTTCCACGAGCAGGTGCTCGCGTTCGGAAAGATTGGCGGGCAGGCACGGGCGATGGTGGTGTCCAGTGGCATCGAGCGGGCGATCCAGTATTACCACGCCTTCAAGGATTATCTCGTTGAGAGCAAGAGCCCATATCAGGCCATCGTCGCGTTTTCTGGCGAGTACGAGTACGGTGGGGTCAAGGTGAGCGAGAAATCGATCAACGGATTTTCGAGCGGCGACATCGCCGAAAAAATTCAGGAGGACCCGTACCGCTTCCTGATCTGTGCGGACAAGTTTCAGACTGGCTACGACGAACCGCTGTTGCACACGATGTACGTGGACAAACCGCTCTCAGGCATCAAGGCGGTGCAGACGCTGTCGCGGATCAACCGGGCGCATCCGCAGAAGCATGACTGCTTTGTGTTGGACTTCCAGAACAACAGCGAGGCGATTACCTTCGCCTTCCAGGACTACTACCGCACGACGCTGCTCAGCGAAGAAACCGACCCCAACAAGCTGCACGATCTGAAAGCCGCGCTCGATGATGCGCAAATATATTCACCGGCGCAGGTGCAGCAGTTGGTCAAGTTGTTCCTCGATGGTGCAGACCGCGACCAGCTCGACCCGATCCTTGATGCGTGCGTGTCGGTCTACACGGATACGCTCGACGAGGATCAACAGGTGGAATTCAAGGGCAAGGCCAAAGTGTTCTGCCGCACCTATGATTTTCTCGCTTCGGTAATACCCTACACCAACCCAGAGTGGGAAAAGCTCTCGATATTGCTCAACCTGCTCACACCCAAGCTGCCCGCGCCGAAGGAAGAAGACCTCGCCAAGGGTATTTTGGAAGCCATCGACATGGATAGTTACCGCGTCGAGAAAAAGGCGGTCATGAAGATCGCGCTGGCGGATGCAGATGCCGAGATTGAACCCGTCCCAACGGATACTGGAGGCGGCAAAGGCCAGCCCGAGCTCGACCGTCTGAGCAACATCCTCAAGACTTTCAACGACAACTTCGGCACGCTGTTCACCGATGCCGACCACGTTGCGAAGCGTATCCGCGACGACATCGCGCCCAAGGTCGCTGCCGACAAAGCCTACCAGAACGCCAAGGAGAACACACCACACACCGCGCGCATGGCCCACGATCAAGCGCTGGGCAAGGTGATGCAACTACTCCTCAAGGACGATACGCAAGTCTACAAGCAGTTCGTCGAAAATGAGTCATTCCGACGCTTCGTCGGCGACATGGTGTATGAGCTCACGGCACAGTGAAAGTCACATAGGTTAGGTGCCTACGGCTTCCAGTATGACTAAGCTACCTTCAATTCCAGATTGGGCCTCTCCTGCATTGCAGTGCCTCGCATATTGGCTCGGCTCCCAACATGCCTTTGGATTGGCGGCAAACATAAGTGAGGGTGCTTGCAACCAATGAGGGGTTGATTTCTTTTATTTACCCTCACGCCTGATGATGTGGTTAAGCTGCCCGATTGCCTTGCCAATAAATGTCGCCTCGCGGCGTATGGGAAGCAGTTCCTGTTCAATGTCTCGCACCATGCCCGCCTCCCACGGCTGCGCCAGCTTGAGCAATGCCTCCAAGTTGTACCCGTGCTTGTCTTTGGGTTTGCGGACAATCTTCTTTGTCATCCGACGAGTTTTTGCGGCCTTGGATCCGTACCAGTGAACCTCGTACCATATTACGCTGAGCGTGTTGTCCCGCATTCTGGCTTGTGCGTATAAAACGCTCTTGCTCCCCCAAGGCTGAACCTTGTTTTCTGCCATGACAAAATCAAAATGTCGCTTGCCTAGACCGGTTGCCATCGTTTCAAGTGTTTCCACTCTGACACGCAGAAGATTGATTGAGCCCCTGACTTCCGTTGCGGTGATGAAGTGATCTTCCATATTTACCTCTACCTATACAAAAAAATAGTAATTTTATTGTGTGGCGGAATTGGTCGTTTCCGCGCAACTTTACATCAAGGCGCTCCGCCGGTTCCGCGCGGGAAACGTACCTGTTTTACAGCGTCAAAAAAATGCGCGTGCACCCGATTTACAGAAATTATCCATATAGCATTCATGTAGATAATGGTGTACCCGTTTTACCGGGTTGCTTTGATGAGCGGAACGTTTTACAGGTCGGCACAAAAGCGTACCCGTTTTACAGCAACAGAATATGGCGCGTGTACCTGTTTTACAGGAATTATCCCTATAATATTCATGTAGATAATGGCGTACCCGTTTTACCGGGTTGCTTTGATGAGCGGAACGTTTTACAGATCGGCACGCAGGCGTACTCGTTTTACAGCACCAGAATAAGGCGCGAGTACCTGTTTTACAGAAATTATCCAGACAACATTCATGTAGATAATGGCGTACCCGTTTTACCTGATTGCTAAATCAAAGTGCATTCGTTTTACAGAGCGCGCTCTGCTGATGTCATTCCTGGCGCGAATGATGGGATTTATTGCGCAAGCCGATAAAAGGTCGGGGTCGCATTCTGCGCGTCCACCTCGATCCGATATTCGGGGATTGAATTATCGTTAAGTGCCTGCACAAATTGTTTGAATTTACGGAAAGGCGACGTACCGCCCGTCAACTGGTGTAATTCATTGATGGATATAGTCCACGGACACCACTCGCCACAATGTATTTTGGCGAGGATGTAGATCAGCCTGTGCAATGGCGTGAGCAAAAAATAGTCTGGGTGCATGGCGCATACATGTGTCCAGTCTGTCGCAAACCGATAAAGTTTCTCGGGCAGCGCTATATTCACGGCCTCAATGCGCCCGTCGCGGTCAAGTTCTGCCTCGTAACAAATCAAATTAAAACTGTCACACTCATTGATTCCATGTGGATGCGGTATGTTCGTAGCTAACTTGCTTCCGGCCAACCTCTCAAGTGACTGGGCCAAACTATCGTACTGAGCACCACCGATACTGCGTTTGCTGAAATCAAAAAAATCGCGTGCGGCAAATCGCAGGTTACGGCTCAAATCCATTTCCTTCTCATCAAACATGGCATTTGCCAGCCAGCTCGTGCAGTAAATCAAGATATCGTAATCGCGGATGGTCGGAAGCCCTGCCGCGCTGGGTGTTACCTCAATAAACTTTCCGTCGCACTCAAAGCGTCGCGATTCTAACTCTCCGACAGATAGTGCAAAAGGCGTGCAATAGACAGGATTACTGGAAGTGTCAACAGCACCCAACGAACCATCGTGAAAAATGCCGGTAAAAATATCGGAAAAGTAAATGTAAGTAAAGGAAGCTGGCGAAATGAGAACTGGCATAGATGAATGTCCTGATGATAAATGTACTGGAAGCATAGTTGGTTCTGCCCAGAAATAAAGGTAGATACTCTGCATTTTTGCAGAGTATCTGCACGCGAATTTAATTTCATGGATCGTAATTATTCTCAGACGTTCTGTGGACGTGCTGACATTGTTATGCGGTTGCTAACTTAAGTCTCAGATGTGCTGTGGATGTGCTGAAATAGCACGGCGCTGAGTTTATTTCATACCGCCCTAGATTTTGGCGCAACTTTATTCCGGTGGTGAAGTTGCGTCGGCCATTTGCGCAGCTGAATTTGCTGACGACGGAGTAAATCCGCTAACAAATGCCACCACATGAAATGCGACGAGGCTAAGCCGCGCATGCAATGGCACTACAAGTAGCAAGACAGAAGGAAAATACCGAAATGGATTTGTTTTTTTGCATAGCTGCTTTACAGCGCATAACGGAACTTCATTTTTATGTACTGCCACCTGCCGGCCCATCGCACGAAGCGGACCGTTAGGAAACTCGCCATGTATGCTCACTGCTCGGCCAATGCCGACCTTCAAGGTGGAGCATCCGAGCGACTCCTTTGCCGCTGGCACCAGACCTTCAATCTGATGAAAACTTGTGAGCTTGGCCGAAATCGGTGGTTTTTGGTTGACCAGCCGCTTTTCGGTTGGCAATGTGGCAAAATGGCCCGCAGCAAAGTGCCAATTGGAGAAGGTCACATATCTGGAGTTGAATGACAGCTTCCATTAATAAAGCGGATGTTGGAGAGTAGAATGCTCCATGATCAATAAGCGCCGCGAAGAGTTTGAGCAGCATTTCACCGACTATCGTAAGTTCTTGCGCGAGGAGATTCATCGCTTCCGCGACTGCGTAGCTGTCTATCGGCAAATTCAAGAATGCAAGGTGGATAGGTTGGAAGCCATTAATCAAGCACCAGCCTTTTTTGGTGTTGTCGAAGGCGCACTCTTCACGAGCATAGTCCTCTGGGGCGATAAGCTGTTCGATGAAAAAGGAGAACGCGGTTTTTTCAATTTTCTTACATTTGTTGAGCAGAGTCGGAAGTGGCTAACTACTGCCGAGTTGCAGCGCCGCAAAGGATATCCAGACGGCCACTGGATGCTTGATGGCCGAATTCCGATAACTGCCGAGTCGATTGAGCACGACCGCCAGAAAATCCGCTCACTAGAAGCACTCAAGAGCTTTCGAATTCGCCGGGACAAGTTTCACGGTCATTTCGACAAGGAGTTCTTTTTTGACCGCCAGAGGCTCCAATCTGAGGCTCCTCTCAGATGGTGTGACCTTGAAGAAGCAGGGAATATCATGGGGCTTATGCTCAACAACTACTCTGTGGACTTCGACGGGGGCTTTTTCGATTGGGATACATTGAATATTGACGATCTTGACGTGCTTCTCCGAAACGCAAAGCACGGCACTCAAATGAATGCCGATTACCCCGTTAATCCAACAGACTTTGCAGAGAAAACTGTTTGATGGAAGAGCTCACACAATGACCGACACCGACGCAACTAGACTCGCTGGAGGAAACTCCGACGCTACACGATTTGCTGGTGAATCATACCGCACGCGACTTTCACCTAGCGCGGCAACTGACGACAAAACCCGCCTCGCACAGGAGGGTTATCAGTCAAAACTAGCCCGAGATGCGACCAATGAACAGCACGACGCCAGCGAGTTCTACAAGGTGGGCGATAAGATCGGCGACCGCTACGAGGTTTCGGCTATTCATCACGGCGCGATGGGCGTGGTCTATGGCTGCTTCGACCATGAGACAAAACTTCCGCGCGCGCTCAAAACGGTTCGCTCCCGCCACTTGCATGACAAGCAAGTGCTCTCGCTGTTTGAGAACGAGGCGGCTGTCTGGATTTCCCTCGAAAAACATCCATACATTGTTCGTGCCTATCTGGTTGAGCGCTTCAACAACCTTCCTTATGTCATTACCGAATATGTGCGAGGCCCGGAGGGTATGGAGGGGGACTTGCGCGGATGGCTGGGTCACCCACGCCTTACGTTGAATGTAGTAGTCGCAATGGGTTTGCAAATCGCACAGGGCATGCAGCACGCGGGACGCAAGGTGCCGAATCTCGTACATCGCGACCTCAAGCCTGCCAACATCCTCGTCAGCGGTGATGGTAAGGCGATGGTGACCGACTTCGGTCTGGTGAATTCTGCGGAGTCGGGCGCAGGAACGCCAGCGTATATGTCGCCCGAGCAATGGCGCGAGGATGCGCTCGATACTCGAAGTGACATCTATGCTTATGGTTGCATCTTGTTCGAGATGTTCACATCGCACAGACTGTTTCCCGCCATGACCGAGCGCGACTGGGAGAGCGCGCATCTTGGGAGCGCACCCACACCATTGATTAGCCTTGCTCCAGAGCTACCCGGCGAAATCGATCAGTTTGTACGGCGTTGCCTTGAAAAAAATGTGGGGGCACGGCCACAGAACTGGGGTGAAGTTGTCACATTTTTTTCTGAGTGGCATCACCGCTTGACGGGAAAAGCGGTGGTATTGGATTTCTCCTCGCTTGCACTTGATGCTGCCGAATGGTTGACTGCAAGTTATTCGCTTTCGAATATCAAGCGATACGAAGAAATGCTGGTGGCCTGCGAGCGTGCGCTTGAAATAAACCCGAACCTTGCCACTGCGTGGAGCAACAAGGCTGCCGCGCTTAGTGAACTCAACCGCTTCGAAGAGTCGTTGTGGGCGTGCGAACGAGCACTCGCGATTGATCAAAATGATGGCTATGCGTGGTCTAATAAGGGTATCTCGCTCTACAAACTTAAACGCTACGAAGAGGCTATCCAAGCCTACAACCGAGCGCCCCCAAATTATACAGGCGCGTTATACAACAAGGGCGTTGTGCTTGACGAGCTGAAACGCTACAAAGAGGCGATCCAAGCTTACGACCAAGTTTTAGCAATTGACCCCAATCACGTTGCTGCGTTGTTCAACAAAGGCAGCGGGCTAGACGACCTCATGTGCCATGATGATGCGCTCACTGTTTACGACCAAGTTTTAGCAATTGACCCGAATCATCTCTTTACGTGGGGAAATAAGGGCATAACCCTTTCTCATCTTAAACGGTACGAAGAGGCGATTAGTGCATACGACCGAGCGCTTGAGATTAACACCAATTACATCAAAGCATTGTTCAACAAAGGTTTCGCGCTTGGAAAACTCAATCGCTACGTTGAGGCGATTCAAATGTACAACAGAGTGCTTGCAATTGACTCGAATTATCTCGATGCATGGTTAAACAAAGGTGTTGCGCTTTTCCATCTAAATCGCTACGTTGAGGCGATTTATGCTTTCGACCGTGTCGTCTCGATTAATCCTAGCCACACTGGAGCGTTTTACAACAAGGGGCTAATGCTTAGTGAACTCAAGCGTTACGATGAGGCGATCCAAGCCTACGATCAATTTCTAACAACAAATCCGAACGACGAAAATGCATTGTGGATGAGAAAGACTGCTGCTGATGCCATCAAGTCTTCAAAATGATGCACAAGTATCATTGAGAATTTGGGTGAAAAATTAAGATCCTCCATTAAGAAGGGAAGAAACAGATGCTCACACGATTCAAGTCTGAATGCACCGCGCTGTATTCCAGAGCACTGGCCGAGGCAAAGCGCCTCCAGCATGCACATGTCGGTGTTGAGCACGTTGCACTTGCGTTGCTCAGCGACCCTGTCTATCCACTTGTGGCAGCATTGAAACAGATTGGTCTTGATGCACTGACGCTGTTGCGTGCTTTTGAAAAGGAGGTTGGTACAGGAAAATCCCCCTCGAATGCGCCGGAAGCCACCCCCCGACTCACGACCGTCCTTGCGCTCGGTGCAGCACAAGGCGAACTGACAGCTCGCGTAATTCTGCGGAGCATTTTACTCGAAGGCGAAAGCCTGTTCGCCCGGTTTCTTGTCGCACAGGGTGTTGCACCACAGAAATTGCTGGGCATCCTTGATGGCGGCGAGCCAAATGATTCCTCTGCGGATGCGACACGTTTTTCCGGCGGCAGCGCCGCGCCCGCAAGTGCTATCCCTGTCAAGCCTGCGCCACCCAATGTATCTTCACCATATCCCGCCAATGCTGGTGCCAAAATCGAACCAAAGTCGGCGATCCCGGTGACTTTCCCGACACCTACCTTGGATAAGTGGGGGCGTGACCTGCGTACCCTCGCCGAGCAGGGGAAACTTTCAGATGCAATCGGACGTGAGCGCGAGATCGAGCAGATGATTATGGTTCTGGCGCGCACACAAAAAGCGAATCCGATTCTGCTGGGCGATGCGGGGGTGGGCAAGACTGCCATCGTGGAAGCTCTGGCCTGGCGTGTGACGAATGGCGTAGTGCCACCCATCTTGCGCGGCAAGCGCATTATCGAATTGCAGATGGGGCAGTTGATGAGCGGAACCTCGCTACGCGGCCAGTTTGAAGAGCGTATTACGCAGATTGTGCGCGAAGCCACGGAAGCGCCGGACGTGATTCTATTCATTGATGAGATTCACACCATTGTTGGGGCAGGTGGCGACGGTGCGCAAGATGCCGCCCAGATTCTCAAACCGGCGCTGGCACGGGGTGATGTGGATTGTATCGGCGCGACCACTCAGGACGAATTCAACCACTTCATCAGGAAAGACCCCGCATTAGAGCGGCGATTTTCACCCGTGCTCATCGGCGAATTGTCCGATGAGGCGACGTTGCGTGTTCTGCAAGTTGTGGCTCCGCGCATCGCGACAAAACATTCCACAAACGGATTTGTGCTTGAGTTTGATGCCGAGTCGCTCAGGGTTGCCGTGAATCTGACCAACCGCTATGTGAAAGACCGCCAACAACCCGACAAGGCGATTGATGCGATAGACATTGCTGCCGCTCGTGCCGTGATCGGCGGGCGCAACCGGGTCACCGCTGATGACGTCGCGGCAGTGGTTTCCGAATGGACTGGAATCCAGGTGCAGCGGATGTCCGAGGATGACCGTTCGCGCTTCAACCGCATGGAACAGATTCTCGGCGCAAAGGTGGTGGGTCAGGATGAGGCAGTCAAAGCGCTGAGCCAGCGGGTGCGTGCGGCGATGGCTGGTGTGAAGGCGGGCAACCGCCCGGTCGGCGTTTTCTTGTTCCTTGGGCCTTCCGGTGTCGGCAAGACCAGTCTGGCGAAAGAGCTGGCGCATTTTCTGTTCGACTCTTCAGATGCGTTGCTGCGCTTTGACATGGGCGAATACCATGAGGCACATTCGGTCGCGAATTTGATCGGCGCGCCAGTCGGGTATAAAGACAACGATCAGGGAGGCGCGCTGTCCGAGGGACTTAGGCGCAATGCCAATAGCGTGGTGCTGCTCGACGAGATCGAGAAGGCGCACCCGGACGTGATGAACATTTTTCTGAGCGTGTTCGACGAGGGACGGATTACCGATAACCGTGGGCGACTGGTCGATTGCTCAAATGCGATTTTTGTCCTGACATCGAACATGGGCGCGGGCGAAGTGGATTTTCGCACTGCGGGATCAGACGAGTTGCGCACGTTGGCGGAGCGCTTCATGCGCCGGGAATTGGTGAACCGCATCTCCGGCGTCATTGGCTTTCAACCACTCGGCAGCGAACAGATGGCGAAAATCCTCGATCAGATTATCGCGGAGAAATCGCGAATGTTCGAGGCTGAAAAAGGCTTGAAAATTGAAGTCGATCAGCTTGCCAGAAAAGCATTGCTCAACCGTGGCTACAGTCCAGACCTAGGCGCGAGGCCGCTTGAACGGGCAGTTGATGAAATGATCGTGCAGCCATTGGTGGATGCGTGGTTCGGCAATCGGCTCAAGACTGGTACAGTTAAATTCTCGGTTTCTGGCACAAACGCAATCACTTTTTCGCAAGACTGATAGAACTACTAGCCATTCCGCTAAGCCCCAAAATACGGGGCAAGCGGCTGGTTATAACAGACGGGGATTAGAATGATGGAACAGATATTGACATTGACCTTTATGAGCGGCTCGCGCGACGGCGAGGTGGTGCAACTCACAGCTGCTGGCTCACCTTCGTCGGTTTCTCTTGGACGGAATGCGCCCTGTGAGTTGGTGTTATCCGATGATCCCGATATGTCGCGCCGCCATGCGCGCATTGTGTGGAACGGTTCATCATGGTCACTTGAAGATATGGGTAGCAGCAATGGTACTTTTCTCGGCGAGTTTCAATCCGAGCGCAAACTTTCAGCACCTGCCGCGATAAAGGAAGGCGAGATTTTTCGAGTAGGGCTGACGCGCTTGCGTTTGGGTGGAGCCAAGAATGAGCGTGTTGCGGTCGCTGGGGCTGCTGCGGCAGTGAGGGGATCATTGTAATTATTGTTGACTGAATTTATTTCATCAGACTTCTTGCTATCGCAACCTATTACTTCAATAAAACTTCAAATGTATTCATTGATCTGTAGTGTATTGGTATCTGCGCTATTGCTTGTTGCAGTCGGGAATGGTCATGCTGCCGATGCGCAGCAATCTGACGGCGTCAGTGTCAGCAAGCCATCTATCCTACGCAATCTTGTGCCCGCCAAACAGTTGGAGCAGCAAGCATCGCTCCAGTATGTGAACATGATGCAGCAGGCAGAGTCGCACCATGCATTGGCACCAGACAATCACCCGCAGGTCAAACGGTTGCGTGCTATTGCTGCCAGAATCATCCCCTACGCAACCAAGTTCAACCCGCGCGCCAGCCAATGGCAATGGGAAGTCAATCTGGTGGGTTCAAAGCAACTCAACGCTTTTTGCATGCCCGGCGGCAAGATTGCGGTGTATTCAGGGTTGCTCGAAACCCTCAAGTTGACTGACGACGAAGTTGCCATCGTCATGGCACATGAGATTGCCCATGCGCTGCGTGAACACGCTAGAGCGCGTATGGCAAAAAGCGAGTTGACTAATCTCGGTGTTTCGCTGCTGGGACAGAACGTTGGGAAAGGTCGTTATACCGGAGTGTTCCAAGCCGGAGGCTCGTTGCTGACGCTTAAATTTTCCCGTGGCGATGAGACAGATGCGGATATCGTTGGCTTGGAGCTTTCCTCAAGGGCTGGCTACGATCCGCGCGCTGGCGGTACCCTCTGGCGGAAAATGACCGCCAGCAACAACGGCGCTCCGCCACAATGGCTATCAACACACCCTTCTGGTAAGAATCGTGAGAAAGAGATTCAGAGGCATCTGCCCGAGGTGATGCCACTGTATGAGAATGCAAGATCATAGTCGTTACTCCATATTCAGAAATAAAAAGTACAAACTATGTTTAGTTTTGAGCCAGTCAACTCAAATGATTTACAACTGCTTCTTGTCTCATAGCTGACGGTCACAAGTCACCTTGGCTATAACCGCTATGTGTCGTTGGTGGTCACGAACAGCAGGTTCCGGGCAACCTGATAGAATCATTGGAGTGGGAAAAATGAACGGCAGGTTTCCGGCGGTGAGTTCAGCGGGTTGAGCAACCGCATCGTGCCAGAAGCAGAAGGTCAGCGCCACCCCACACTATCCGGTATATTATGGCTCCTATGCTAAGACTGGCACGATTAGGACTATGTCAAACACACTTACTTTTTCAGCGGTGCATAAATCAATAACGCGACTTGACGAGATTACTCTGCCTAAGTTTGTTGTGTTGACGGGACGAAATGGATCGGGGAAAACCCACTTGCTAACTGCCATCAAAGGTGGGCAAGTGAGGTCATCGTTAGCGCCTGATATAAATGTTGATGTTCGGCTTTTCGACTCGGCAACTATCATTCCAGCTGATACCGGCATCTTTGATCCTGCTCAAGATCAATCGAAGCGCTCGCAATGGTTTACCCATGTGCAATCCAACCGTGAACAACATTACCCGGGACTCAGGCAACATGCCATTAATCTAGGCGTGCCTGCCGAGCACTGTTCGAGCATCAAAAAAATTAATTCGCTGACCGTAGAAGCATTGCGTGAAATTTTAGCAGATGCCTCCAAAGCGGAGGAAGTTTCAGCTTCAATCAAGCAGCATATCAAGCAGCTAGGATCAAGTGTTGGTGGCAACTCCTTTAATCAAATTGGAGATGATTATTGGCGTAAAGCGGTGCCAAAAATCCAACAACATTCGCCTGAAGATTTTCTGATTTCTTCGCAGTCTGCATTTTTTCAGAACAGAAACTTCCTTTGGGGCGACGTTGATCCATTTCAGCAGGCTTTTGGCCGAGTTTTTACCAGATATCGTGAGCTGATTCATGACAATGATCGGCTACATAAATACCCTCCTCCAGACGATCCTTCTAGGCGATATTTATCTCCAGAGGAATTTGTCGCCGAATATGGCACTCCACCGTGGGATTTTGTAAATCAGATTTTAGAGGAGTGTCGCCTTGATTTTAGAGTGGACAATCCTCCTCTTCACGAAATTGCATCATATGAACCGAAGCTTTACAAACTTTCCACTACCGTAGAAATGCGATTTTTGGATCTCTCTTCTGGCGAAAAAGTTCTTATGTCGTTTGCTTTATGTATTTACAACTCACAAGACAGCCGACAGGCAATAGCTTTCCCAAAGCTGCTGCTACTCGATGAAGTTGATGCCCCCCTGCATCCATCAATGGCTGCCTCTTTATTAAATACCATTCAAAATGTCCTAGTTCGCGATAGGAACGTCTCAGTCATCCTCACGACCCACAACCCTTCAACTGTAGCACTCGCCCCTGAGGAAGCTATTTATTCTATGAACCCAGCGGGGCCTCGAATCGACAAAGTTAGCAAGAGCTTTGCGCTTTCGCTTCTCACTACTGGTGTTCCAACACTTTCCATTTCTTTCGATGGAAGACGTCAAATATTCGTGGAAAGTCGAACGGATGCAAACCTCTATGATTTGCTTTATCAGCGCTACAAGGGACATTTGAATTCGGAGCGCTCACTGGTGTTCGTAGAAGTGGGCAATACAGATGATTCGGGCGGGGAAAAGAACGCTGGATGTAAGCAAGTCATGAGGATAGTTGAAAGTCTAACTAGCGGAGGAAATCAAAGTGTTCTTGGTCTAGTCGATTGGGATGGGGAGCGTGAGCCAAAAGACAGGATGCACGTTTTATCACCCGGAGTCCGTGACGGACTTGAATCGTTGTTATTTGATCCTGTATTGTTAGTCGTGACTATTGCCGGCGTGAATGCTGCGTTTGCTAAGACCAAGGGTATCCTTGATCCTGAGGACAGTTACATATCAATATCCAACTGGGATATTGCGCGTTGGCAGCGCGCCATTGATGTTATCCAGAATATAGTTTTGGGGGCTTCGCAGTCACTGCGGGAAACTATTAAGGTGGAGTACATCAACGGCATGACGTTACAAGTTTCAAAAGAATACTTACACTTGGATGATCATGTTCTTGAGGAAAACATTATCAACTTATTCGGTTTTCTAAAGCCCAAAAATAGCCACGCTGGCGGTTTAATGCGTCATGTTGTAGATACGGTTTTGGCGGACTATCACGTACTCTTGCCAACAGACTTGTTGGACACTTTGACTAAATTGCTTACTACAGAGCTAGCCACTCAGCTCAACACTGACTGACTGCTTTCTAGAAAGTTGAAGTACCGCTCAGTGCCAGTAGCGGTCAGTCGGAGGTGCTGCCGGAACTTTGGCGATGCTGTCAAACTGCTTCCACTCGAAGCGATAGCAAAGTACCATGTCTTTTCTCCGCACACCCTGGATGACATGATTCGCTGTATTTCATAGAAACAAGTTCAACTTATTTCAGCCAACCGTGGATACAGAACCCAAAATCCCAGAGCAAGAACCTACTGTCGAGAAAGACGGCATCGCTGGCTTTGCCAAACAGGTACTCCGGTATTTTCAGGATTTCATCCAGACCGATTTCAAGCGTCAACAAGCCCCCCGAAGGCGGATCGTTTTCAAGAGTGATACTGGTTTCAGGATGGGCGTTCCGCTCCGCAAATATCCCGCACTCTACGAAGCACTCATCAAAAAAATACAGGCTCCCATCTCCAAGGGATTCGAGTTTTCTATTCCTAAGGGTCGATACACTTCCCCGCTGTCGCCGACGTTGCGAGACCTTATCCGGCAACAGGTCGAGGCCATTCCAGACGAGGCCTTTGAGGCGATCCGTGCCAACACGCTGTCCTATGCAGAAAGCAAACGGATCGATGGCTCCAAGCACGCTGAAAAATATGTCGATGACGTGTCAATCCGCTTCGTTGAAGAAGCGGGACAGAGAATCGTTCTACTCCTGCTCTCCCTGCTGGAAGAGCCGTTCAAGCAATGGTCATATTCCGCCGTGGAGTCGGTGTACGACATCGAGGCTGATCTCTCCGACACCATCACCATTCCCACCATCGAGCAGTTTCCGACCGCTCTGAACACGCTGATCACTACTGGCGACAATAAGGCATTCACCGCCGTACTGGATGAGTTCTTTTCTCCGCCTGAAGTCCGCCAGAGCGTATTGAGGTTCTTTGACGAGTTTGCAACCGCAGATGTTTTCCTCGAACTCCGCGATCTGGAAAACACCCTGAGCACGACGGAGAATCAGGCGCTCTACTTATACTTGGGTGACATCCGCTTCGGCACAACGAACTTCCCGATGTTCTACATTCCGCTGGAAGTGGAGTTCGAGGGAAGTGGCTCGGCTTTCAATCTTCGTGCCGACCCACACCTCTATGTGAACAAACGAGCTTTGGATTGGATCGCACAAGAGATCAGCGCACAGAATGGCCGAACTTTCATATCCCCGGCGCTGGATCGTATCCTCTATCTGGATGAAACCGACTCATTCTCCGGGGCAGCACAACGCCTGACACAAGGCATGGTGAAAGCCATCGACTTAGCTTCGGAAATAGATTTCACGGCGGCTCGAATGAAGAAGGTGAGCAACTCGACACTGCAGATGTCCACCAGTATGTATTTTGCCGTCTTCGACCGCTCCGATGAATCCATTCTGTCCGACTACGAAGCGTTGCTGACTGCGGTTGAGCAAGACAACCTAATGGCCCAGCAGATGTTTACCAATATCGTGCGCGGCATGATCCTCGAAGAACCTCACAACTCTATCCCCGCCATCGAAGCCGAGTGGGATAGTGTCTTAACGCCTGATCGGCTGATTTTTGCCTCGCCCATTCCGATGAACGAAGAGCAACGGAAAATCCAGATCGCTCTAAAAACGCCAGACTGTAACTACATCATCGTTCAAGGACCTCCAGGCACGGGAAAGAGCCACACCATTTCGGCGATTGCTTTCGATTCCATCCTCAAGGGGCAGAACATCCTCATTCTGTCGGACAAGAACGAGGCTCTGGATGTAGTGGAAGATAAGCTGGCCCAAACTCTGGAGAAGGTTCGTCATGCGGGAGGAGACTTCCCCAACCCGATCCTGCGACTGGGAAAGACCAACTCCTATCCTAAACTGATGGCGACGGCCACGCTGGAACGGATCAAGGAGCAGGATCGCGCCCAGAAGGCCAATGCGGCACACTTGGATGTAGAAACTCAGGAAGTCCACGCCGATCTGCGGAGCAAGGTCGAACAGACCATCAGTGCCTACACTTCGGTCAATCTAAAGGAAGTAGAGGAGCTTCATCACCTCGAAGCACAGATCGAAAAGGCGGCCAAGGGCATCACCCTAAAAATCCGCCAACAAAAAGAATCTCTGCCGCATTTCCAGAAAATTACGACCCGCTTGGAAATGATTTCTTCGGACAAACTCAAGGAGTATATGAACTTCCTGGGGGATGACTGGCGTTCGGCAGACGTTCTGCTGAAAGAACTTTGTATTGCCAGTTCGGCCCACCACATGATCTCAAAGGGCCATCGCCATCCCAGCTTGGCTTTGCTTCCTGCCATCAAATCTGGCGAGATTTCCGTCCTATCCCAATTCATCAACGAATATGAGCAGGCCAAATGGCCCGTATTCGGCTATTTCTTCGTCAAGGGAAAAGTGAATGCGATCACGCAACGGCTGATTCAGAAGCTGGAGTGCTCCAACAACCTGGACCTCCACCTTCGAGTCAACGATCTGCGGAGGATTGTCTCCGTACTGGAAGCATTGAAGCAGAGTGCCATCCAGCACAAGGTAAAACCCGAACACGAAAACCTAGTCTACCAACATCTGCTGAGCGGGGCCAATCCTCCAGAAGGGCTTCCCCATCTGGGAGAGCTGGTTGAGACCTACCAAAAGGCCATGCCGGAAGGCTGGCCCTTCAAGGAACAGATGGGCAGCCTCAATCAGATTTTGAATCTGATGCGGATGATCGCCAAATATGCGATCCAATGGGAGCGGATATCCAACACGCTGGCCTCAGCCCCTTCCTTCGATTATGTAAACGATAAGACTCGCCTGGAGACCTTGCACGCCTCGCGCATGAGCCGCGAAATCGACCACAAGTTCATCACGTTCGTGGAAAACAATAAAGCTCTGGCGCGTTCGCTCGGGGCCGTTATTAAAGCCAAAAAGCAGTTTCCTACTGAGGAGTTCGACCGTTTCAGTCAGGCGTTTCCATGCATCATTGCGGGGATCCGCGAATATGCCCAATACGTCCCCCTGAAGTATCAGTCCTTCGATGTGGTGGTTATCGACGAGGCTTCGCAGGTTTCCATCGCCCAAGCCCTCCCCGCGCTGCTGAGGGCCAAACGGGTCGTTGTGTTTGGTGATGAGAAGCAGTTCTCGAACGTGAAATCACAGCAGGCCTCCAAAGAACGGAATGCGACCTACACCACGGAGCTCGAAACTTTCTTCCGTCGCAAGGTATCGGATTCGGCGGATCGTATCCAGCGGCTCAAACAGTTCGACGTTAAGAAATCGGTGCTGGATTTCTTCAAGCTGATCGCCAATGCCGAAATCATGTTGAAAAAACATTTCCGTGGCTACCAGGAACTCATCAGTTTTTCATCGGTAAACTTCTACGAGGGGCGACTACAGGCCATCAAGATTCGATCCAAGCCCATCACGGAGGTAATCCAATTCGAGGTCTTGAATCATGATGGTCGAGTCGAGAAGAAACGCAACTCGAACACGGTGGAGGCGGAGTTCATTCTTGCGGAATTGAAAAAGCTGTTGGAGCTGGACTCGCCGCCCACGGTTGGAGTCATCACACCGTTCACGGAACAGCAAGTGTATTTATCTCACTTCTTGAAAGACGATTCGGATGGAGATCGCTTCGAGCGCGAGTTGCGCCTGAAGATTATGACGTTCGATACTTGCCAGGGCGAAGAGCGGGAGCTCATCATCTATTCGATGGTCGCAACCAAGGATCATGACGTGCTGAACTACGTGTTCCCCGCCTCTCTGGAGCAGGATAAGGATCGCATCGAAGAGGCCCTGAAGGTTCAGCGGTTAAATGTCGGATTTTCACGTGCCCAGGAAAGGATGTTGTTCGTTCTCTCCAAGCCCATAGAAGCGTTCCGTGGCAGCATTGGGAAAGCGCTTCGCCATTACGAAAACGTGCTGACTCGTCGCACCGACCTGAAAGATGCCGTGGTCGAATCTCCGATGGAAGCCAAAGTGCTGGACTGGGTTCAGAAAACCGCTTTCTACCAAAGCAACATCGACCAGCTTGAGCTAATGCCACAGTTCCCCGTTGGCGATTACCTCAAGCAGCTCGACCCCAACTACCACCATCCAGCGTTTCGTGCCGACTTCCTCCTGACCTACTATGGGGAGGATGAGCAGGTTCGTGTGATCATCGAGTATGACGGCTTTGCCGAGCATTTCGTGAGCCGCGACAAGGTCACGTCAGCGAACTACGATCAGTTCTACAAGGCCTCGGATATCGAGCGCCAGTTCATCATCGAGTCCTACGGATACAAGTTCCTACGCCTCAATCGTTTCAACCTTGGCGACGATCCGATCACGACACTGTCGGCACGGCTTTACCAACTGGTCGAAGATGTTTCGATAAGAAAGCCGTTGAAGAGTCTTGACCAGATTATGGCTCACACCGAGGGCCTTGCAAATGGCGATTCCAAGATCTGTAGCAGGTGTGAAGATATTTTGCCATTAGCGGAGTTCTTTGACCCAGAACTAGCGAAAGGCGCTGGGGCTTATGGTCGTGTTTGTATGAGCTGCAAGGATGAGCCCAAGACAGCACCTCGGCCTAGATCAGTTTCAGCTGGACGCTCCCGCAAAAGGTATTGGGGGCGAAGATACTGAAGGGTGTAATTTGTAAGACCTCGAACTTCGCCTATGTGTCGAAACCCGCAGGTCGCGAACCGCAGCTTCAGGGAAACAGAAATTTTGTCTGGTAAAAAACTAGGCCGCTCGAAAGCTGCGAGTCATGATCCGCAGCTTCCGACACAAAACAGCTAGACAGATTTACAAAAAGCAGATGTTCAACATTCCTGTCATAGTCGGCACAGCTTCGTTATTCCGCATCTCCGTTTTCTTGCGGCTCAATAGCGATTTCACGCAGGTTCTGCCCCTGCCTGTTAAGCAGCTCCCATAGATCGGAATAGAAAAAGTGGTCGATAGTTTTGATGTGCTGTGAAAGTAGAATATCGGAAACCATGTTGGGGCGGATGTCGCAATAATACACGCCATCCAATGGATTCAACTTGATCGTGAATGCCTTGAAGTGTCCGGGCAAAAATGTTGCGCTTATCCCATATTCATTTTCGCGTTTTGTTTTCTTCCGCTGGACATCGTTCAAGAAAATAGCGATGTGCGGCAGGGCGGTGTCGGTGAGGCGATTATAGAGAAACTTATCCATAAAGACCTTGTCGATCCGATCCTTGCTGGAGGTTTTTACCGAGCCGATTATTTTCAGCTCGTCATCTTTGCTCAACAGCAGATCGTGCTGATAGCTGGACTTAAAAAGCTCGTTTCCCTCCGCATCTTTTACCGGGACTTGCATCGTTCCAGACACGCAATCCACGTTAAGCGATACGATCAGCAAGCGAATAAGTCGCTCGAACAAATCGCCATTCACCTTTCTTGCTTGGTTCGATTTCCCGGCAGGCAGGCCATCCAGCGCAGCGCCTATGGATTGCTGGAGGGTGTAGATGGTGCGAATCAGGTTTTCCCGTAAATCGCCCGATGGTCACTGGCCGTCGCGCAATTGCTCGAGCGTCAAACTGAATTGTTTTGCCGCTTTGGAAAAGCTTTCGGCGTTGTACATCAACTGCGAATTCAGTGGGCGCGTGATGTTGAAGCTGCCCTCTTTTTTGTACTGGAAAAATTGATAGTGGCTTTCGTTCTGTGACACGATACGCGCCTGCAATCCGGTTTCAACATACTCCAGATAACGCGCGCAAAAATCAATGTAATGCCCGACGGTATGAAACCGCTCTTTGTCTGTGGCATATTTAACCAGCTCAGAGAGCTTCACCGGATAGACTCCCTACGCTCTGCCGTCTTCCGGTCATGTGCTATCCACTCGTCTTTGCTAATGCGTCGAACGCTTTCAATTCTTTCTATCGCCCATTGGTTGTATTGTGGTTCAAGATCGCAAGCCATCCACTGCCGGTTAAGCTGCTCGGCGACAACTGCGGTGGTGCCTGAGCCTGAAAACGGGTCGATGACCAAGTCGCTCTCGTTCGAGGAAGCCAGAACAAATTTGCGCACCAATTCTTCGTGTTTTTGCGTGGGATGCGGTGTCTTTTCGCACATGCCGTTGCAGGTGGTCGGGATGTCGATTACGTCTTTTGGCTTCGCTCCCTTGGGATGCGGCATCCAATTGTCGCGCTGCTTGTCTACGCCTTTGCCGTAGGCGCTGGTCCCAGCCTGCGGGTGTGAGGGATATTTCAGTGTGTGCGCGCCGTAGGGTGTGCGCACGTCATCGACGTTGAGTTTTGTCGCGTCGGATTTCCTGAAATGAATGATGCTTTCATGAGACCGTCCCCAATCATTGCCCAGATTAGCCTTGTTTTTGTAATGCCAGATCAGCCAGCGGCAATGCTTGAAATACTTCGATGCCGGATGTTTTAGGTCTGCAAGAATTTCCGAAAAACCGCACACATACAAAGACCCGGTGGGTTTTAACACCCGCGAAGCTTGCTCTATCCACTTGATAGACCATTCGATGTATTTTTCCTGACTATCGAAATTATCCCAATCCGCCTTTTTGATGTTGTACGGCGGGTCAGCAAAAACAAGATCGACGCTTGTGTCATCAAGAGATTTCAGCCAATCGAGCGAGTTGCCCTGATACAAGCGCCCGTTTGGATGCGCGTATTGCAGTTGAAAACCTTCAGACACAGGCTTGAAAACACCCTCAACGCTCGCTGGTTGTTGACGTGCTTTTTTAGGTTCAATTAGGGCAAGTTGTTCCATTTTTCGATATGGCCATTAAGTCGCCGACATGATACCTAATTTTGTTGGGGGAAGCTCTTTTGTGACTGCTATTGGCACCTTTCTGCGGTTCATTTTGCCATATTGCCAGCCGAAAAGCGGCGGGTCAAACAAAACCCGCCGCCGTAGATAATTAACTGCTTATATTTCTGTTTGCTCGGATATTTCCAGCGCGTCCTCTACCTCTATACCGAGATATCGCACGGTGCTTCCCAGCTTCGTGTGCCCAAGCAACAACTGGACAGCCCGAAGATTTTTAGTGCGCCGGTAGATCAGCGTAGCCTTGGTACGCCGCATTGAATGCGTACCATAGGCATTTGGATCAAGCCCGATCGAAGTTATCCATCCATCTACAATACTTGCATACTGTCATGTTGATAGATGGGGCGAGGCATGAATCCGGCTTGGGAACAGAAACTGCTCTGGCTTCAACTGCTCTTTCGAAATCCACGCTGCAACCGCATCGCGCGTCGGCCCAGTGATCTCAAACTGGACTGGCCTCTGTGTTTTGTGCTGCATTATGGTAGGCCTGTGCCTGCGGGGTCAACATTACATACATCTTTCCCGCAGCGAACACAACGGAAGTCTCGTCCTGGAGTGGTTCATAGCTAGTTTTTGTGCTCTAACACATGCACATGCGTTTGCGAACTCGGGCTACAATTTCCTCGCCTTTTGCCTTTGAGGCTGGATCAACAACCAATTTAGAGGTCGAGGCGATCTGCTGCTCGCTCATTTTGGCCGATTGCCTGCGAGACTGCACCTCGAAGCATCGGGCGCGATTTAATTCGCCAGCAGCAACTTTTTGCAGCCAGGCAACCGGATACCCTACCTTCTGGCGTTCACCCTGATTACCAGAGTCGATGGCGCCGACGAGTTCATCCAGAAGGTCTTGGGCATGTGCAGCATCCGTGATGCCAACATGTTGCAGAACATCCAGGAGCTGGGGAATGTAAGGAGTAATAGACGGCTCAATGATCAATCCATCAAAAACGCCACCACTACCGCTCGCTGTGGCGGGTACACTGCACACATCGCTCTCCGGCGCGGGTGGTGGTGATTTATGATGTGATCTATGCGTAGTCTCTGTATTAGCCTGCTGATTTCCATCATCCTTGTTTGCTAGATTTCCGCATGCTTGTTTGCTGGTTTTTCGCATCCTTGTATGCTGGATTCCAGCATACTGGTCTGCACCAGCATCAGCGCGGGCTTGCGAGGAGATTAGTTCGAAAAGCCGATCAAGATTTAGCCTGTAAAAAAGACGGCAAGGGAGCCCATCTTCTTTTTCTTCCAGCACCATTTTATTCCTGAGTTTTTTACGAACATTTTCTTGTTCACTCCTGCCTAACCCTGTCTCTTCCTTCCATTCTTGCTGTGTTTTGTATATCCATCCTGCTTTATCCTGTCCGCGCCCAGACCAGTAAACCAGTTGGCTTAGCCAGACTGCACCGGCCACAGACTCGGCCACAGGTACAAAGCAACGATGAAAGGCAATAGGCCGATCCAACAGCTGCAAAACCATGTCCTTGTCCATTTCACACTCCACCGAATAGAGAAGCCAGACGCTGCTGCGCCGTCTGCTCGATCATG
>Ga0315281_10003165_pt1 | contig 24195 bp, 26 predicted proteins | sample YL17G07_0_MG_FD_204540 | JGI IMG/M metagenome (GOLD analysis project Ga0315281, IMG submission 204540) | Sediment microbial communities from Yellowstone Lake, YNP, Wyoming, USA - YL17G07_0 | ecosystem: Environmental > Aquatic > Freshwater > Lake > Sediment | place: USA: Wyoming | collected... | reverse complement strand
CGTGAGCAGCGACCCGGTTGACGTGGCCGAGCGTGGCCGCGTCCTTCGCTTCGATCTCGTCGACAAGGTGCAGCAGGTGCGCGTCCCGGCCGCGGTTGAGCTGCGCGAGCGCGTCGCGCATCGAGAGTGCGTCCGAGATCGCGTGCAGAGAACCTGCGCGCCGCGCCTCCACCGCCCATCCGGCGAACAGCACCGCGAAGGCCGTCGCGTACGTCGCGTGGTAGATCCACCACGACAGGTGCCAGACGCGCCCCCAGAGGATGATGGCCGGCACTTCGGCGAGCAGGACGAGCGCCGCCACGATGGCCGCCTGCGCGGGCAGCCTCGCGAAAAGGTACGCCTGCCAGTAACGCCAGATCGCGAATCCGAACAGCGCCGTGCACCCGATGGCGGTCGCGTACTGCAGGCCCCTGCTGTCAGCAGGGATCCAGTCGAGCCAGTTGTCCATCTCGATGCTCAGAAGGATGTACACGCCCAGCGCCACGACCGTCCAGGCGAAGATGGCGCCGCCGGCCCGCCGCACGAATTCGTCGGCCCGGCGCGGTAGCTCGACGGCGCTCAGCGCCACGAAGAGTGCGCCGGCAGCGACGCTGACCCAGCCGGAGATTGGCACGGTCGCGTACAGCTCATCAGCGATGAAGCCGGGGGTCATGATCCCGTGTACGGAGAAGATGCCGGCGATCGAGACGAACGCCAGCGCCAGGAAGAGGAGCCGGGTCTCGCGCAGCGAGCGCGCCGACGCGATCAGCACCGCGCAGGCGATCGCCGCTGCAGACGCCGTCCCGCCGACGATCCAGAAGTGCAGCGCAAAGTGCATCATCTGCGGATCGAGCCCCGGGCGCGCCCTGAAGATCGCCAGCGCTGCCAATGGCGTCGCCAGTCCGGCCGAGACCAACGCATACCGTACGCGACGAAGGAATTGCGCATCACCTGTCATTCGTGTGATATCGGCAGAAGTTAGGTCGAAAATGACAGTCGCCGGTGACAATTTACCCACCCTGGGCCGCCGCACCGCAGATCTCGATCGGGTGCCTGCACCCGGCCCCGCCGACTCCGGACTTCCCGCCCCGGCCGCCGAGGTGGCTCGCCCCTCTTCCGCACGCTATCCTCGCCGTGGAGGCTCTGATGGCGATTACGGCTGTGCTCTTCGATCTTGGCGACACGCTCTGGCACTTCCCGGAGCTGCCGCCCGCAATGCAGATCCGCACCGAGACGATGCGGCGTATCGGCGGTTGCCTGAAGTCTTGGGGCGTGCCCCTCGAAGGCGAGTTCCGTTTCCTGGGCCGCGAGATCCGCCTGGGCGTCGAGAAGGCCGACCGCGCCGCCTACGAGTCGGACTGCATCAGCCCCGACTTCAACGCGGTCGTCCACGGCATCGCCGGTGGCATGGGGCTGGACATAACGTACGACCATGCCGCCCAGCTCTGGGACGCCTGGAACCTCGGCGGCATCACGCTGGGCCGCACGATGTTCGACGATGCCTTCTCGACGCTCGACTGGCTGCGCGACCGCGGCATCCGCATCGGCTGCGTCACGAACCGCGTCTTCGGCGGCCCGCGCTTCATCGAGGAGCTGCGCGAACTCGGCCTCGACCGCTACTTCGAGGCGACCGCGGTCTCGTGCGACATGGGCTACATGAAGCCGCATCCCAGGATCTTCGAGCACGTCTTCGAGCAGATGAGCATCACGCCGGCCGAGACCGCCATGGTCGGCGACTCGCTGCGCGCCGATGTGCAGGCGTCGCAGGCGATCGGCATGACGGCGATCTGGCGCCGCGTCCGCAAGCCCGACCGGCCGCACGAGGCCGAGCAGGTCGGTGAGGTGCCGCCGGACCTGCCCGCGACCCGCGCCCAGACCGGCCGCGCCCTCGGCGACTACGCCGGCGGCGAGGGCGTGACGCCGGACTTCACCATCCACGCGCTCCAGGAGATCACCGAGCTGCCGATCTTCGCGTAGGGGGCCTCGACGTTCCGCGGCCATCGCGTCCACGGCCTCCCGTTCGAGTGACGGGCGCGCTGCTGCTATGATCACCTATCTCGGCAGCGCACTGTGCGCGCCGTACGGGGAGGGATGCGTGCCCAAGTCGTCTGGTCGCCCAAGAGCGAAGGGTACGGGTAAGAGCCCGGCAGACGCGCCTTCGAACGGCGCCGCGAAGCTGTGGGGCGGCCGCTTCGACACGCCCACCGATCCGATGGTGGAGATGTACACGTCATCGATCGCCGTCGACGCGCGCCTCCTCGACGCCGACATTGATGCCTCGATCGCCCACGCGAAGATGCTGGGCCGCCAGCGCATCATCCCGCCGGAAGACGCCGACCGCATCGTGCGCGGCCTCACGGAGATCTCCGGCGAGTCCGAGCGCGGCGCGTTCCAGATGCGCGACGACCTCGAGGACGTCCACATGAACGTCGAGGCGCGGCTGGCCGAGAAGATCGGCTCCGTCGCCGGCAAGCTCCACACCGCGCGTTCCCGCAACGACCAGGTCGCCACCGACTTCCGCATGGAAGTGATGGAGAGCATCACCTACGTCATGGGTGCGCTCGTGCATCTGCAGGACGCCCTCGTCACCCTCGCCGAGGACAACCGCGACGTCGTCATGCCCGGCTACACGCACCTCCAGCGCGCGCAGCCCGTGCTCTTCGCGCACCACCTGCTGGCCTACGTCGAGATGTTCGAGCGCGACGTCCTCCGCTTCGCATTCGCGATGGACATGGCGGACGTGCTCCCCCTTGGCAGCGGCGCGCTGGCCGGCGTACCGTACCCCATCGACCGTGACTTTGTCGCCGACGAGCTGGGGTTCCGCGCCATCAGTAGCAACAGCATCGACGCCGTCTCCGACCGCGATTTCGTCGTCGACTACCTCAGCGCGGGCGCGCTGGCGATGGTGCACGTCTCGCGCCTCGCGGAGGAGCTGGTGCTGTGGTCCAGTTCGGAATTCGCCTTCATCCGGCTGCCCGACGCCTTCGCGACCGGTTCCAGCATCATGCCGCAGAAGAAGAACCCCGACGTCGCTGAGCTGGCGCGCGGTCGCACCGGCAAGGTCGTCGGCAACCTGATGGGCATGCTGATGACCCTCAAAGGCCTGCCGCTCGCCTACAACCGCGACCTCCAGGAGGACAAGCCGCCCTTCTTCGCCACCGAACTCACGCTCCTCTCGACGCTCGGCGTGCTCGCGGCGATGCTCCCGCGGATCCAGGTCGATGGCCAGCGCTCGCGGAAGGCCGCCGTCGAGAACTACTCCCTCGCCACCGATTTTGCGGACTACCTCGTCCGCAAGGGGTTGCCGTTTCGCGAGGCCCACGAGGCCGTGGGCAAGTTGGTGCGCTATGCGGAAGAGAAGTCGGAGCCGCTCGGCAAGCTCACGCTCGAGGAGCTGCGCCGGTTCTCGCCGCTGTTCGCCGACGACGCCCGCCGCATCGACGTGATGAGCTCGCTGCGGTCGCGCGATGTGTCCGGCGGCACGGCCCCGCGCCGGGTGGCGCAGCAGCTGCGCCGCTGGCGAAAGCGCATCGACCACCTGCAGTCGGGGCCGGGAGCGGAAGAGAAGGTGCGCACGTGACCTCGATCAAACTCGCCCCGTCGATGCTGACGGCCGACTTCGGCCAAATCGCCGATCAGATCAGCGCGGCCGAAGCGGGCGGCGCCGACTACATCCACCTCGACGTGATGGACGGCCACTTCGTCCCGCCCATCACCTTCGGCCCGCTCGTGGTGGAGGCGGTGCGCCGCGCGACGAAGCTGCCGATCGACCTCCACCTGATGATCGAGCACCCCGAGGGCCAGTTCGAAGCCTTCGTCGACGCCGGCGCCGACATCATCAACTTCCACATCGAGGCCACGGTCCACGCCGACCGCCTGCTTCGCAGCATCCACACCATGCGCAAGCGCGCCGGCATCTGCATCAACCCCGCCACGCCGCTGAGCGCGATCGGCGAGGTGCTCGATATCGCCGACCAGATCATGGTGATGCTGATCAACCCCGGCTGGGGCGGCCAGAAGCTCATCCCCTCGACGCTCGACAAGGTGCGCCGCCTGAAGGCGCTGCTCGACGTCCGCGGCCTCTCGCCCGACATCGAGGTGGACGGCGGCGTGAAGGTGAACAACGTCGCTGCCTGCGTCGACGCCGGCGCCAACATCCTCGTCTGCGGCTCATCGACCTACAACAGCGATGCATCGCCGCAGGTGAACCTCCGGGCGCTCCGCCACGCCGCCGAGCACGTCACGGCGTAGCGATCGCCCGGTCCAGCTCGTCCTCCGAGGTCACATCACGCACCCGCGCGACGAACTGCCGTAGCGACGCGCTCTGCTCGCGTAGCGCCGCGAGCTTCGGCCCGATCGGGTCGATCGATCCGGCGCTGTCCGCGTACGACCCGTGAAACGCGAAGTACGCCTGGTTCAGCCGCCGGATGTAGTACCCGTTCGCCGCGAGGAACTGCCGCCTCTCCTCCATCAGCCGCTCGGCTTCACCGATCTCGCCGTCGCGGAGCAGCACCTCGACCTGCCGCCGCAGCCCGCGCATCTCGGTGACGAAGTCGATGCCCGCCGCCGCGGGCGATGCGCTCCGTCCGCCGCTGTTCGCGCTCGCGCGCGACAGCGGGTACGTCGCGAACAGCCAGTCCCCCAGCTCGCGGCCGACGCGGTCAGCGACGGTCTCGTTGATCGTCGTCAGCTTGGCGCTCGCGAAGTATCTGCGGCCGAGCGGCGTGAAGTACAGGTAATGGTGCGTCCACTCGTGCGCGATGTCCTGTAGCACGAAGTGGTAGTCCGCGTCGGGCGGAATGATCGCCGGGTACATCGCGATCCCCCCGATCTCCACCACCAGCGCCGATGTCGTGCCGTTCCGCTCCGCCTTAGCCTCGATCTCCTGCACCCGCTCGATCGGCAGATCACCGTCGAGCAGGCTCTCACTCTGCTTCTTGATCTCGCTGCGTGGCGAAGTGACCAGCACGGACGGCGGATCCTGGAATTCGATGTTGACCGGCGGCCACACCACATCGCCGCCAACGTGACGCGTCAGTCCCGCTGCCTTGATCGCCCGCGTCAGCCGCCCCTCGAGCATCACCTGCACGGCGTTCTTGATGCTGCCGCGCTCCGCCCGCAGCGCGTCCGAGCGCGCGCGCGCCGCCGCCGCTGCTCCCGCGTCGCTCGCGGGGTCGCCCGCGATCCGGTCCTGCTCCCCGATCAGCCGGTTGATCTCGAAGAAGCGCGCGATCGTCGCGTCCTTCTCTGGCCCAGTCAGATCCGCGCGAAACGGCTGCGCTCCCAGGTACGCGAACTTCACCCACGCGTGCTGCACGATGAACCCCGGCGAGTTGAAGTCGTTCGGGCCGTCGGGCAGGGGGATCAGCGCCGCCGCGGCGGCCGACCACGCGATGGCGCTGAGGAGCAGCGCGGCGAAGATCGCGTGCGAGATGAAGCGCCGTCGGGAGGTCGCCATGCGGCAGCTTACCGCTCCACAGCGAGCGTGCGGCGCGGCCTCGCACCGAGGCCGTGGCGTGACGATGCGATGCTCAGCCCTCAGCGCCCAGGTGGCGCCCTCCGACGAGGTGCATGTGCAGGTGCGCCACGGTCATCCCCGCGTCCTCGCCGACATTGAACGCCAGGCGGTATCCGCGCCGACTCAGCCCTTCCGCTTCGGCCAGCTCGGTGGCGACGCCGAACATCCGCGCCAGCGCGACGCCGTGCTCCTCGCCCACTGTACGCGCGTCCGGGATGTGCTCCTTCGGGACGATCAGCAGGTGCACCGGCGCGCGCGGATTGATGTCGCGGATCGCGAAGACCAGGTTGTCGTCGTGCAGCTTCGGCACATCCATCGCGCCCGACGCCATCTTGCAGAACAGACAGTCAGCGTCCATCGAGCCACTCCGTTCCGGATTGCGGGTTCAGTGCTGCGGCGCGTTGTCCCGCGCTCCGGCTACCATCGTACCGCTGCCCCATCGTCGTCAGGAACCATCCGCTTCGGGCCGCCGGGCGCCGGTCTGCCCTAGCCGTGGCCGACGATGACAGCGTCGGCCTCGATCTCCACCAGCATCGCCGGGTCGATCAGGCGGGACACTTCGACCATCGTCGTCGCCGGGCGGATGTCGCCGAAGCGCTCGCCGTGGGCGCGGCCGGCGTCTTCCCAGCGGGCGATGTCGGTCACGAGCATGCGCGTGCGGACGACGTCGCCCAGCGAGGCGCCCGCCTGCACCAGCGCCGCCTCGATGTTGCGGAGCGCCTGCGCCGTCTGCGCGTACAGGTCGCCCTCGCCGACGATAGCGCCGTCCGGCCCTGTGGCCGTCGTGCCCGACACGAAGACCTGTGCGCCGATGCGCACCGCCCGCGAGTAGCCGACCGTCGGCTCCCACTTCGACCCGGTGCTGATGTTCGTTCGCTCCAACGCTGCGCCTCCTCTGCCTCGCTGTATGTCGCTCGCCCCCCGCCCGCGTCTCGATGCGCCGCGCGCCGCTTCGCCGCGCCGCGTCGCCGCGCCGCATTGTAGCCGCTCTCCGCGCGCGCCCCTCTCCCGTTGTGGGAGAGGGGTGGCCGAAGGCCGGAGTGAGGGTCGCCGGCCGCGGTTACAGGTACGTCTTCAGGCCGTCGCGCAGCGTGGTCAGCCGGGGGTGCAGGACGTCGTTCATGGCGGTGTTGTCGGCCGTCGCGGGCCCCGTGATGAAGTCGATGGCGTCGGCGGTCAGCGGCGGCCCAGGCAGGACCGACATTGCGCTCCCGAGCAGCTTGCCAATGACGACGGGCTGGTGCAGCAGCGCTCGCTTCTTGCCCTGCACATCAAGTGCCGTCCGAATCACGTCGTTCATCGACATCACCTCCGGACCGCCGATCTCGAAGGTCCGGTTCGCCGCCTCGCGCTTGAGCGCGGCCTCGGCCGTCACCCAGCCGACGTCATCGACGAAGGCGGGCTGCATGGGCTGCTGCCCGTTGCCGAACATCGGCACGAACGGGAGAACTTTGGCGAAGCCGAGGAAGCGGTTGAGCGACACGTCGCCGGGGCCGAACACCCACGCCGGCCGCACGATTATCCACTCGAGGCCGCTGTCCTGCAGGTACTTCTCGGCCTCCCACTTGTAGCGGAACCAGTGCTTGTCGGCATCCCTCGACGCGCCGGCGCCGCTGAGCGACACGAATCGGCGCACCTTCGCCGCCTTTGCCGCGTCGACCTGGTTCCGCGTGCCCTTCAGGTCCACTTCCTCAAACGTCCACCCCTTGCGGCGGTTCTCGATCGGCGATCCCGGGAACTGCACGGCGTTGATCACGATGTCCACGCCACGCATTGCCCCGCCCAGCGTCGACGGATCGCGCACGTCGCCCGCGCGCGCCTCTACGCTCGCATCGAAGAGCTTGCGGATCTTCTTTGCGTCGCGGCCGAGCACGGCAACCTTCTCGCCGCGTCGCAGCAATTCCTTCACGATCGCCGAGCCGATGAAGCCCGTGCCGCCCGAGACCAGGATCATCGAAGACCTCCTCCGTACCCGACCGACCCGCGGGTGCAGCTCAGAATAGCGACTCCGCGCCGGCCACGGCGTGCTCGTGCAGCACCTTCTCGGGCAACCCGCGCGCCACCGGGTCGCCCTTCACGAACGAGGCGACGACGTGGGCCAGCGCGTCGCGATGCTCGAGCCAGTACGTGGCCGTGGGCGCGACGGCGAGCTTCGCGTGCAGCAAACGCTCGTGCAGCAGCTCGCCCGACGCGAGCGGGTGCAGCGGGTCGCCCGGATGTGTGAGGATCAGCGCCGGATGGCCGATCTCGCCGAGCCGGTGCAGCGGCAACTGCGGCGCGTCCAGCACCACTCCTTCGATAGCAGCAACCACCGGCGCGCGCCGCTGCGACGCGAAGAACGAGCGCAGGTCGTTGCCGGGCTGCTCGCGCTGCGCCTTCCGCATCTGCGGCAGCGACCCGACCAGCCTCGCCGTCAGCCTGGAGCCGAACATCCGGTACAGCCCGGCGAGCGCCGCGAACTGCCCCTGCAGCGGCCTGATGTCGCGTCCGAGCGCTGGCGGCGCGCGCAGGATCAGCCGGTCCACCGCGTCCGGGTGTTCGAGCGCCAGCATCAGCGCCGTCGCCGCGCCCATCGAGCCGCCGTAGACGCTCGCGCGTTCGAGACCGAGTGCCAGGATCAGGCCGTGCATATCCTCGGCGAGCGACGTCCAGTGATAGTCGCCGCGCCGCGTCGTGTAACCGGAGCGGCCGTGGCCGCGCGCGTCGTACGCCACGACGTGCACGCCCTTCGCCGCGATCTCCTCGATGCGCTCGCCGAAGCGCGGCGCGAATGCCACGCTGCCGAACAGCCCGTGCGCGAACACCAGGTGCGGCCCGCTGCCGTGCTCCTCGTAGTACAGGTCGATGCCGCGTACGCGGACAGTGGGCATGGCGGCGTGCTCCCGTACGGGTAGGATACCGCGCTCAGGGGACGCCCACCCATCGCTCCGGTGGCGCTTGCTGGCTCTTCGGGTGTTGGCGAGAACGAGCCCGGCGCGGGCGGTGCAGCGCTCTCGGAATCAGAACGTGAGGACGCGATCGGCGGCGAGCGTCCAGTCGGTCAGCTCGTCCATGCTGCTGCGATGCGTCCCTTCGACGAGTTCCGCCTCGGCGATGCCGCGTGCGTCCATGCAGCTGCCGCAGACGCCCACGTCGCCGCCGCGGCGGGCGATGGCGCTGAGCATGCGCTCCAGGTTGTAGTAGCCGTTCGGCAGCTGCTGTCCTCGCTTCGCGCACGATGCGGCGTCACCGATGAGGAAGACACGCACGCCGGAGGCGTCGCGCTGCACCAGCGAGTAGGCCAGCCGCAGCGCGTTGTAGGCCCGTTCCGTGCCGTACGGCGGGTCGTTGATGATGAAGAGTGAGTCAACGTTGTCGGTCATATCAGTACCACCTGTACAGCCACCAGCGTTCGAACAGCATCTTGCCGAGCCGCCGCAAGCGCGTCGGGTCCTTCATCTCGACCTGTCGCGGCTGCCCATAGAAGTCGCCACGGGCCGAGCCCGCCTTCCCGTCTCCGGTTTCGAGGAAGCAGAAGCCGTGGCCGTCGAAGCGGCGGCTCTCGCCGCTGCCCCGGATCTCCGCGGCGATGTTGCGGGCGACGACCTCAGCCTCGGCATGCGCAAAGACACCGGCCTTGGGCAGCGGCAGTCCATCGAAGAGCGGGATCGTCGTCACATCGCCGATCGCATACACGCGCGGACTGCCGGTGGCGAGCGTTCCGGCGTCCACCTGCACCCACCCGGAGGGAGCGGCGATAGCGGAGCCGCGGACGATGGCCGGCGGCTGGTGCGGTGGTACCGCGATGAGCAGATCGTACTTCTCCCGCGCGCCATCGTCGAAGACGACCTCGTGCGCGGCGGCGTCGACCTCCGTCGTCTTGCGCAGCGGGTGGTAGGCGATGTCCCTCTGTTCGAGCATGGAACTTACCGCCGCGCCGAGCGTCGGGCCGGCGACGGGCAGCGGCTGCGGCTCGGGCGTCGACAGCGAGATGTCCACGCGGTTACGCATGCCGCGCTTGCGGAAGAGCGAGTCGAGCAGCATGGCCCCCTCGTATGGGGCTGCCGGGCACTTGTAGGGAAGCGACGGGATCAACACGGCGACGCGGCCGCCGCTGAAGGTCTCGAGCTGCTCGTGCAGCCGCTGTGCATCGTCCACCCGATAGTACGAGAACGCCTCGCCGTCCAGCCCCGGTATGGCGCCCGGCACGAGTTCGGCGCCCAGAGCGATCACCAGGTAGTCGTACTCGATCTCGTCGCCCCCAACCGAGATCTTCCGGGCGTCGAGGTCGATGGCCTCGGCCGCGCCTTCGATCACCTCGATGCCCTTGCGCCGCAGTCGGCGGAGGTCGCGCGTGATGGCGTCGGGCTTACGCTCGCCGGTCATCACCCACGTGTACGACGGCGGGAACGACTGCAGCGGGTTGCGGTCGACCAGGATCACGCGGGTATCGCCCGGGGCGAGCGAGCGAATCCGCCGAGCGGCCACGACGCCGCCAATGCCGCCGCCGAGGACTACGACGCGTTGCGATTCGGCCATGCTGATCCCTCCAGGCATCGTCGGAGAATGCTGAGGCCTTGCGGCCACAGGGCTGTGCGCTCTATGCTTATCCAAAGATATCTGGAGTATTGGGGAATGCGCAAGCTATGCAGCCACGCGACGTGAAGGACGCTCTCTACGAGCAGTTTGCCCGGCTCGGCAAGGCGGCGGGCAACCCGAAGCGGCTGGAAATCCTCGACCTGCTCCGCCAGGGGGAGCGAAGCGTTGAGGGCATCGCAGCCACGACCGGCCTCGGCGTGACCACGGCGTCCTCACATCTCCAGCTGCTTCGGCAGGCGCGTCTTGTCGCAACGCGCAAGCAAGGCACCCGCGTCTTCTACAGGATCGCCGACGGCACCGTCTCGCAGTTCCTCGACGCTCTCCAGAGGCTCGCGCACGCCCGGCTCACCGAGGTCGAGCAGACGGTCAGGATGTACTTCGGCGCCCGTGACGCGCTCGATCCCGTCGGCCGCGACGAGCTGCTGCGGCGGATCGACACCGGTGACGTCCTGGTGCTCGATGTCCGTCCGGTGGAGGAGTATGCGGCCGGGCACGTCCGGGGCGCCGTCTCCATCCCGCTCGAACAGATCTCCGCGCGGCTCGACGAATTGCCCGTGGGTGTGGAGATCGTCGCGTATTGCCGCGGCCCCTACTGTGTGCTCGCGCCGCAGTCGATCGAACTGCTCCGCGCTGCGGGCCGGATCGCCCGCCGTCTTGAAGACGGGTTCCCGGAGTGGCAGGCCGCCGGCCTTCCAGTCGAGCAGGGCGCGTAGGGTCGGGTTGATCGCCGCGTCCACCATGCGACTCCGGCGCGATCGCTCAAGGGCGTTCGGGCGGCTGCTCTCTTGTCCGGATCCAGACGGCGGCGAAGTAGCTGCGCGTCCAGTCGTTCGCCGTCTTGCGATTCGCGCAGAACACGACGCGAAGGCGCGGGTGGGCGGCGTACAACTCCGCGATCGCCGCCGCGAGGAACGACGGCGAGTAGTGGTGCACGCGGTCGGCGGATAGGAAGTGCTCGTACGGCGCCTCCACTACCAGCGCGTGATGCTCGAACATCGACAGCTCGAGCAGGCGCTGATGCAGCAGCGGCATCACGCCGAGGTCAGCGAGCAGATTCTCGAACGTCTTTCGCTCGACGACGGCCAGCGTTGCATCGCCGTCGACGAGCGCGTAGTCGCCGGTCGGGAGCTTGCCGCGCACGGTGTCGGTCCCGGGAAACCGCCACGGGTAGCGCTCATCGTGGGCGATGCGCACGCTGAAATCCCGCGGTCCGGCGGCCGACGCGAGGCGCGCGCCCGGCCGGCGCTGCCGCATGGAGAGCTGCGTCTGCCAGAAGATCTGCTCGTAGGTCTCGCCGGGCCGCCCCTTGTAGGGCTTCTCCAGAAACAAGAAGTCGCAGCGCTTGTATCGCGCCCGGTCCAGCACGACGGACACGCGTTTGCCGCGCTGCTGCAGCGCCACCACCGCCACCCGCTCGATCTCTTCTCTCCCGTCGTGCGTCGCCGGAGCCTGCGTCTCGCGCAAGCAGTAGATGTTCTGGCCGGCGGCAGGCCAGCGGTCCGCGACGCGCAGCGTCAGCCACGGTTGGTCGCCCTTCAGGATCTGGAGGCGGTACGGGAAGCGGTCGCTGCCGCTGCGTTCGAGGATCCACGTGCCAACGGCCATAGCCCTGTATTGTACGTCGCCGCACCCAATTGGAGCGCCCGCGACATGCAAGCGGCGGTATTCTCGTACTACGCCCCAACAGTGCGAGGCCGGTCCTCGCCGATACTTGAAGCGGAGGCGGCGCACATGAAACGCAACCAGCCGGACCGTCGCGTGAGATACCTTGTGCCGTCAGCGATTCCGGAGCGCTTTGCCGTCCGTGTTCTCGCGATTGGACTCGAGGCTTGCTTGGTGTTCTGCCTGGTCTCGCTCGTGGCGCTCCGCGACGTTGGCACCGCGTTCTTCGAGTTTCGAGCGGTCGCCGTGGGCGTCGCAATCATGGCGATTTGTTTTACGTTATCCGTCCCGCTGAATGAGTGGATCCGCCGTCGGTGGATCGCGATCGGCGTGATCACGACGACGATCGAATCCGGTCGCGATCTGTAGGTCCGCATCGCCGACGCAAATGGGCCATTTTGGGGGGAGACCCAACAAGGCACGTCGCGCCGCGCACCTACAGGTGCGTGCTCAGCCCGCCGTCGACGTAGAGGATCTGGCCGCTGATGTAGCCGCACGAGTCCGACGCCAGGTAGACCGCTAGCGGCGCCAGTTCGTCGGCCGCGCCCGTCCGCTTCATCGGCACGAAGCGGACGGTCTGGTTCGCCGCCGGGTCGGGGTTGCCGATCGCGGGCGAGTACTCCATCCACCCCTGCGCGATGGCGTTGACGGTGATCCCGTGCGGCCCCCACTCTGTCGCCAGCGCGCGCGTCAGGTTGTGCACGCCCGCCTGCGCGGCGCAGTACGCCACCGCGTGCGCGATCGCCCGGTCGCCCAGCACCGACGTGATGTTGATGATGCGCCCGCCCCGGCCCTGCTTCAGCATCTCCTTGCCGGCCGCGCGGCAAGCGTGGAACGTGCCGCTGAGGTTCGTCTGCAGCACCTTGCTCCACTCGACATCGGTCGTCGATTCGGCGGCCTTGCCGAGAAAGAGGTCGGGCGCGTTAACAAGGATGTCGATGCCGTCCATCTCCTTCGCTACCTGGCGCACCATCACCTGCACGCCCGCGCCAAGCGTCACGTCGGTGGCGACGGTGGCGGACGTGCGGCCCATCTTCACCAGCGCCTGCTGCACCTTCTTCGCGCGCAGCACCTCCTCGCCGTCGTTCGTCGCGGACGACACCGTCACGTCAGCGCCCGCCTCGCCCAGCGCCAGCGCGATCGCCCGCCCCGCCGGCCCGCCCGCGCCGATCACCAGCGCCCGCTTGCCGCTGAGGTCGTAGGCATCGATGCCAAGCTTGACGTCGCCCCACTCGTTGTGCATGGCTGCAAGTCCTTAGTCGGTAGTACGTAGTCGGTAGTCGTCAGTCGTCAGTCGTCAGTCGTCAGTCGTCGGTCGTCGGTCGTCGGTCGTCGGTCGTCGGTCGTCGGTGAGGCTGTAGCCGATCCTCGACTGTCGTGCCACGTTCGTATCGTCGCACATCCGCCGGTCGATCCCCTCTCCCCTTGTGGGAGAGGGGTGGCCGAAGGCCGGGGTGAGGGCCGCCGCAGGCGGTCACACTCGCACTCAAACAGTCGCCCCGAACCGGGAGTTAATAGCCAGGTGTTCTTCACAGCGCCACCTCCGGCGCGAAGCCCATCGGCGCCAGCCCGCCGGCCAGGCCGCCGCCGTCGATGATGAAGCCCTGGCCCGTGACGTAGCTGGACGCGTCCGACGCGAGGAAGATCGCCAGTGGTCCCAGCTCCCACGCGTAGCCCAGCCGTTGCGCCGGCAGGTAGCGGCCGCGCGTCTGCGCGAAGATCTGCTCCTGCTCGTTGCGCGCGGGGCCCTGCGTCACGAACCCGGGGATGATGCAGTTGACGCGGATCCCGTGCTTGATCAGCATCGCCGAAAGCGACTTCGTCAGGGCGATGACGCCGGCCTTCGCCGCGCCGTAGCCGAAGCTCATCGGATAAGCGCGCATGGCCGTGCCGGAGGCGAGGTTGATGATCGTGCCGCCGTGCCCCTGCGCCGTCATCTGCTTCGATGCGGCGCGCGCGCAGTAGAACGCGCTCGAAAGATTCACGTCCAGCGTGTCGTGCCAGTCGTCGTCGCCGACGTCCCACAGCTCGGCGTTGGCGCCGCGCATGTCGCCGATGCCTGCGTTCGAGAGCATGACGTCGATCTTGCCGAACTCGTCGACGGCACGCCGGATCAGCGCATCGCACTGCGTCGAGTCGCGCACGTCCGTCGGCTGCGCGACGGCACGCCGGCCGAGCGCGACGATGTCGCCGGTCGTGCGCTCGATCTGTGACGCAGTGCGGGCGGCGCAGACGACATCGGCGCCCGCGTCGGCCAGCGCCAGCGCCATCTGGCGGCCGAGGCCGCGACCCGCGCCGGTGACGACCGCGACCTTGCCCGTCAGCTGGAGGCGTTCGAGGACCATGGGCGTGCTCCTTCCGTGCGATGCGGCTGAATTGTATGCCCGCCGATCCGGTGCGGGAAGGATGGCGCTGCTCCTACAGCCAGCGACGCGCGTACGCCTTCGCCTGCTCGATCACGCGCTCGACGCCCTCGGCGCCGCGCGCCAGCGTGCCGTCGACGATCGTCAGCGTCGGGATGACGTGCTGCGCGTCCGGCGCAAGCTGGAACGGCGAGTAGCCCAGCTCGTGCACTCCTGTGCTGCCGCGCGACGGGTCGCCGGCGGAGAGATGCAGCCAGTGCCGATTCGACGCGGCGAAGCCCTCCGGCCAGGCGGCCGGGAGCCCCGCCTGCGACATCGGCGTGATCGCACCGAGCGCGTCGTACCAGCCTTCGCCCGCGATCAGCAGGTTTGCGAAGCGTCCCTGCAGCTCGTCTCGCAGCGCGACGAGCCCGCCGTAGAGATCGTGCCGGGGATCGTTGATCCAGACGTGGTGCGTGTCGAAGAACACCGCCGGCAGCTCGTACGCGGCGACGAGCGCGCTCACCTGCTCGACGAGCCGCGCCCGCCACGACGGTGCTCCGGGGTTCAGCCACGCCTGCCAGCCCGGGTCGCGCGCGCGGCTCACGTCCCAGTCCGGGCGGTTGCCCTGGAACACCAGCCCGCCGGGCGAGCGCATCTCGGCGGGCGCGCCCCACTGGGCGTAGCCGGGCAGCCCCGTATTGACGCAGTTGGCGCCGAACATCGGCATCAGGTGCACGCCAAGCGCGCGCGCCGAGGCGGCCAGCCGCGCGAAGCCGTCGCTGCCGCCGAGCATCGGCTCGGGGCGGTAATCGCCGTACTGCCAGTAGTAGCGCCCCTCCCAGCCCGGCAGGAACGCCAGCACCCGCCGCCCTTCGATGCGCCCCGCGATGTGCTCGATCGCGGCGCGCATGTCGTCGTACGTGTTGAAGACGCGGCCGCTCCAGTGCATCCCGTGGAGCGAGACGACGAGCGAGACCCCGCGCGCCCACGCCGGCACGTCGGCGCGCGTCGCCCACGGCTCGATGCCGAACGCGGCGGCCGTGTGTGCGTCGTGACGCCGCGCGATCGCTGCGGGATCGCGCGTGCGGCCGATGCGCCAGGGCGGCGTGCGTGTGGCGCCCGACATCTCGTACGCCGCGTCTTCGTGGATCAGCTCGACGGCGATGCCGTCGTCGCGGCGCATGACCGCGAAGCGCTTCTCCCGCACGCGGCTGTCGAGCGACTCGAAGTAGATGTACTCGCCGTCGTTGAGCGCCAGGAAGATGAGCGCCGTGTGCGTCGTGTTCGGGTAGTAGACGACGGTGCCGCTGCGCGTGACGCGCTCCCGCGCCCAGCGATGGCCCAGCAGCTCGCCGGCGGGCAGCCCGCTGACGATCAGCTTCGTGCAGCGGATGCGCTGCGGCATCGACGCCTCGACGACCACCTCGATGCCGTCGTCCGTCGGCATGGCGCGGAGCGACGCGGTGCCGTCGGCGGTACGCTGGCCGCCCGCCCACGTCAGGCTCGCCGCCCGCACGTGCGCCTCGTCGCCGCCGCGCTCGATTGAGGATGCGGGCAGGCCGTACGTGTTCTCGAACGTGATCACCTGCGCGGACAGGCGCCAGCCCACCATGTCGAACACCGGATCGCTGAAGTCGAAGCTGAACTGCTGCATCGCGATTATTCTACGCCGCGGCCGCGCTTCACAGTGCGCCCGCACGCCCGTATGCTGGTGACGCACACAGGAGGAGCCAGCATGGCCGAGTACCAGTTCGAGCGCGAATCACGGACCCCGTTCTCCGAGGCGTACACGATCGAGGACAGCGGCGGCGACGCCGTCGGCCGCATCGACCTCCACTTCACGGCGACCAGCATGGTCTACGCGACGCTCTGCGTGCCGGTGGACTTCGACGAAGAGGAGATCCAGGACGTCATCGCCGAGGCGGACGAGCGCCTGGTGCTGACGACCGATCCCTATCGCGACGACTTCGTCGTGACGGTGTGGCGCGGCTCGCAGGCGGGCGTGTACTCCGAAGACGAAGACGAAGATGAGGACGACGAAGAGGAAGAGGCGGAGAACGGCGGCAACGGCCGAGCGCCCGTGGTCTAGAGAGCGGCGCCGGGTCTGCGCTGCGGCTGCGCTGTGGGTCAGCGGCTGGGCGTGGCCGCTTCCTTCTCCTCGAGCTCCTCCAGCGTTCGGAGCCAGCCGCGCACCGCGGTGAGCTTCTGCTCCAGGTCGGACTTCATGTCCATCAGCGCCTCGAGCTTGTGGTCGATGATCGCCACCTGGCGCTCGGTCACCTCGATCGCCTTCGAGAGTTTGGCCTTGCGCTCCGAGACCTCCGCGTCGCGGCGGTATTCGGCGCGGATCTGGCTCTTCACTTCCTCGGCTTCGACCATCTCCTTGATATCGGCCAGCGTCAGGTTGAGCAGCGTCTGCAGGCGCTTGATCTGCTCGACGCGGCGCACGTCGTCCTCGGAATACAGCCGGAACCCGCCCTCCAGGCGCGAGGGAGGCGTGAGCAGTCCCTTCTCCTCGTAGTAGCGGAGGGTGCGCTGCGTCACGGACGTGCGCTCGGCGACCTCGCCGATCTGGAGGTATGCCTGCTCGCCCGCTGCCGGTTCGACGGTCGTGGTGCGCTTGGTCGTCATGGTCGCAATCCTAGTGCCAGTTTAACGCGTACGTCAAGGTTACGGTGCGGGCGTCTTGTGGCGCGTGAAGTCGACATAACGCGTCAGCGCAGCCTCCTTGGGCCGCGCGCGGGCGAGGGCGGCGGTAGCATCGGCCGGCCGAGCACGAAGACGTGGATCAGCAGCGCGCCCGCGAGGAAGCCGCCGATGTGCGCGAAGTAGGCCACGCCGCCGCCCGCGCCGACCGTATTCGGCCCGAGCGACGAGAAGCCGCTGAACAGCTGCACGACGAACCAGAAGCCGATCAGCACGAACGCCGGCAGCGGGAACGGGATGAAGAAGATGATGGGGATGATCACCGCCACGGTCGCGCGCGGGAACAGCACGATGTACGCGCCCATGACGCCGGCGATGGCGCCGCTGGCGCCGATCGCCGGCGTCAGGTCGTTGACATTGACGGACATGTGCGCAAGCGCCGCCAGCGACCCGACGATCACGTAGAACAGCGCGTACCGCGCGTGCCCCATCGCGTCCTCGACGTTGTCGCCGAAGATCCACAGGAACAGCATGTTGCCCCCGACGTGCAGCCAGCTCCCGTGCATGAACATCGCGGTGATCATGGTCCAGCGGGCGTCCGGCTGGCCCGAGCACACGGCGGCGCGCGCCGCGGACACATTTCGCCCGAGCGCGTCGAGCGTGCACGCCGGGATGTTGCCCCAGTGGAAGATCAGGCGGTCCAGTTCGGTCAGGCGCGGCGTGATCAACTGCTGGCTCAGCCCCACCTCGTACAGAAACACGATGAAGTTGATCGCGATGATGGTCACGTTGACGATGGGGAACGTGCGCGAGCGCGTGCTGTCCGCGATCGGGATCATGCTGCGTCCGCGCCACTGATCGTGGCGACCACCGTCGCCCGCCCGCGCATCAAAACTCGATTCCCGGCTGCGCCTTCAGTCCCTGCTGGAATGGGTGCTTGATCTCGCGCATCTCGGTCACCAGGTCGGCGTAGTCGATCAGCTCCTGCGGCGCATCGCGGCCGGTGATGATGACGTGCGTGCGCGCCGGCCGCGTCTTCAGGAACTCGATCACCTCCGCCGTCGGCAGCCAGCCGTAGGTCAGCGGGTAGGTGAACTCGTCCAGCGCCACGATGTCGTACTCGCCCGAGCCGATCTTCGCCTTGCACTGCGCCCACAGCTCGCGCGCGAGCGCCTTGTCCTTCTCGATGTCCTTCGAGAGCCAGGTGAAGCCGCCGCCGAGCGAGACGACCTCCATGCCGATCTTCTTCGCCGCCTTCGTCTCGCCGTAGTTCGACGTCGTGCTCTTGATGAACTGCAACATCACCACGTGGTAGCCGCGCCCCCACGCCCGGAAGAGCACGCCCAGTGCGGCCGTCGTCTTGCCCTTGCCGTTGCCGGTGTTGACGACGACCAGCGCCCTGCGCGGCTGCCGCGCTTCCGCCGCTTCGTCCTGCGGCGTCTCCTCGGTCTCGCTCATGGTGCCGCTCCCGCGCGCCGGCCGCGCGCCTCGCCCGCCACCGCAGGCGCCTCCGGGACGACCACGGGCCGCCCCGTATCCGGATGCGCGAGCACGCGCACAGCAATACCGTACACCCGCTCGATGATCTCCGCCCGCAGCACGTCCACGGGCGCGCCCGTGGCCTCGATCCGCCCGTCGGCGAGCAGCGCCATCCGATCCGAGAACATCGCCGCCAGCGTCAGGTCGTGTACGACGGCGACGGCGGCGAGCCGCCGCTCGACGCACAGCTCGCGCAGCAGCCGGAACGTATCGACCTGGTGCTGCAGGTCCAGGTGCGAGGTCGGCTCGTCCAGCAGCAGCAACTCGGGCTCCTGCGCCAGCGCCCGCGAGATCACGACGCGCTGGCGCTCGCCGCCGGACAGCTCCTCGACGCGCCGGTCGCGCAGCTGCCAGCAGTCGGCGCGCTCCATCGCCGCCTGCACGATCTGCAGGTCGCGCCGGCCCTCCGACTGCAGCAGCCGGAGATGCGGTGTGCGGCCCATCAGCGCCACCTCCAGCGCCGTGAAGCCCTCCGGCAGCACGGCGCCCTGCGTGACCACGGCCACGCGCTTCGCTAGCGCGCTGGCGGTCATGCCGCGCACGGATGCGCCGTCGATCGTGATCTCGCCCGCGCCGTACGCGACGCCGCCGGTGATCGCGCGCAGCAGCGTCGTCTTGCCGCAGCCGTTCGGACCGAGGACCGCGACCACCTCGCCGCCCGCCGCATCCAGATCGACGCCGCGCAGCACCGGGTGTTCGCCGTAGCTGACGTAGAGACCGCGCACGGTGAGCATCAGGCGCGCCCCTCCGAGGCGCGGTTCTGGCGGCGCAACAGGTAGAGGAAGAACGGCGCGCCGATCAATGCCGTGACGACGCCGATGGGCACCTCGTAGCCGGGGTCGATGCTGCGCGCCACAACGTCGGCGAGGATCAGGAACGACGCGCCGAAGCACGCGGAGAGCGGCAGCAGCCGCCGGTAGTCGGGCCCCCAGATCATCCGCACTGCGTGCGGCACGATCAGCCCCACGAAGCCGATCAGCCCGCTCACCGACACCGCCGCCGCGGTTGCGAGCGACGCCAGTCCCAGCACGCCCAGCTTGATCCGCTCGACGTTCACGCCGAGCTGCCGCGCCTCATCCTCGTCGAGCTGCATCACGTTGAGCAGGCGCGCGAACGGCAGGATCAGCGCGCCGCCGGCGATCATGTACGGCGCGGAGATCGCCACCTTCTGCCACGACGCCGTGTTGAAGCCGCCCAGCAGCCACGTGAGAATCGCCAGCGTGCGCGTGTTGTACGTCAGCATCAAGTACGTCACCAGCGACGTGCACATCGACGAAACGGCGACGCCGCTGAGGATCAGCGACGCCGTGCCGACGCGGCCGGCCGTCCGCGCGAGCCCGTATGCCAGCGCGACGGCGCTCAGCGCGCCGGCGAATGCCGCGGGCGGCAGCGGGCTGATGATCCACGCCGCGACGAACAGCGGAGAGATGATGATCAGCGTCGCGCCGACGGCGGCGCCGGAGGCGACGCCGATCAGGTACGGCTCGGCGAGCGGGTTTCGGAACACCCCCTGGTACGCCGCGCCCGAGTAGGCCAGCGTCGCTCCGACGAGCCCGGCCAGCAGCACCCGCGGCGCGCGCACCTGCCAGATGATCGCCTCCGTGGTAGCGCTGTGCTCGCCGGTCGAGACGAAGGGCAGGTGGCCGATCAGGATCGACAGCGTCGTCAGCGGCGCGATGTGCACCGTCCCCCAGCTCACCGCGAACAGCGCCACTGCCACCGTCGCCGCGAGCGCCAGTGCGTAGGTGGGCGCCAGCGCGCGCCACGTCATCAGCGCGGGCGCGCGTGCCGGCGCCAGGGCAGTGGCGCGGGGGCGGGCGAGCTGCATCGCTACTTGAACCTATCCGGGTACGCGCCCTTCGCGATCGCCTCAAGCGCGTCGATGATCCGGGGGCCGGGGCGGCTGACGATGCTCGGATCGACCCCCAGGATCTGGCCGTTCTTCACGGCGTCGATCGCCGACCAGCCCGGCCGCGCCTTCACGGAATCGACCGTCACGCCGAAGCTCTCGTCGGCCAGCACGATCAGCCCGGGGTTGGCCGCCAGGATCGCTTCCTGCGTGAGCTGCGGGTACGCCACGCCGCCGCCGTCGCCAGCGATGTTCTTCATGTGGAGAATGCGGTAGATGTCGCCGACGAACGTCCCGGCCGACGCGCTGTAGAACGTCTCGTCAAGCTCGTGGTACACCTTGGTCGCGCTGCTGTCCACGATGTCGCGCACCGCGAGTTCGACCTTCTTCCGGCGTTCGCCGAGGCTCGCGACGAGTGCGTCTGCCTTCTCCGTCTTCCCCGTGACGCGCCCGAGCAGCGAGATCTGGACGAAGATGTCGTCGATCGTCTTCACGCTCTTGTCAATGTCCACGTAGAACACGGGGATCTTCAGCTCGTCGAGCTTCGCGACGATGCCGCCGGTGTCGGATGCCACGATGACGAGGTCCGGCTTCAGCGCCGCGATCGCCTCGATGTTCGGCTCGAAGGCGTCGACCTTCGTGGGGAAACTCTTCGCGGCGTCGGGGGAATCGGCATTCTTGTCGACGGCGGCCAGCGTTGCCTCGGCGCCGATGGCGTAGATGATCTCCGTGGCGCCCGGCGAGAGCGAGACGATGCGCGCCGGCGCCTGTGCGATGGAGAGCGGCTTGCCATCGCTGCGGGCGACGGCAACCGGGTACGGCGCCACGGTGCTGATGCCGGAGATTGTCGTCGGGTTATCGCTGAACGCGGGGGGCACCTTGCTGTTGCTCTTGGCGCCGCTGCTGCACGCCGCCGAGAGCAGCATGCCGGCGGCAAGCAGCGTCACGAGCCGGCTGGTCCAGTTGTGTGTCACGGGTCCCCTCTTCCTTGCTCAGTCGGGTCCGTTTCGGTCGGTTTGCCGCCCGAAACGAAAAGCCCCTGTCATCAGGACAGGGGCCGAACAGTTCGTGCGGACCCGCGCCCTTTCCTCGAAGGCCTGCGTGGTGGATGAAGGCGGTCGACCTGGCTCCTCCCGCCGTTCGCGGGAGATACAGTTGCGGGACAGCGCCGGCATCTCACCGGCTTCGCCGCGACCTCATCGTCGATATGCAGTTGTGATCCGAGCATAGGCCAGAACCGGTATGCCGTCAAGGCGCCGGGGCGGGCCCGGAGTTCGGCCTTGCGAGAAGCGAACGGGGCAGTTTGTGAATTGACTTACAAGGATCTCGCTGTTAGCATCTTGGCGAACCTGGGCAACTGGGATCGCGTGGCATCAGCCGGGTCCGCGTGAGCCGAAAATGCCGTCCGGGCCGGAGAGGATCGCTTGCCGTTCCAGGCTCTGCTCGACAACTACCTCGCCGACTTCCTGGCGGCCATCATCGGGTTCTTCCTGGTAGCAACGGCGCTGATCGCCGCACGAATCCTCGCCCCCTATTCCAAGGAGAGCGGCAAGTCGATCTCGTACGAGTGCGGCATGCTGCCCATCGGCCGTGTCCGCGCGCAGTTCCAGGTGCGCTACTACCTCTTCGCGATCCTCTTCCTCATCTTCGATGTCGAGGCCGTGTTCCTCTTCCCCTGGGCCGCTACCCTGGGTGCCGCCGGTAAGACGGCGTTCTGGGAGATGGTGGTGTTTATCGCCATCCTCGCGGCGGGGCTCGGGTACGCGTGGAAGAAGGGGGTCCTGCAGTGGAACAAGTGAAGGACGCCGTGACGACCCCGGCGCAGGTGCCCGAGAAGACCGTCGAAGGCGCGCCCGTCGTCGCGCCGCAGCGCGAGCAGACCGGCGTCGAGCGCGAAGCCGAGCGCCTGGCCCCCGTCCCTTTCGCGCCGGGCACCGCCCTCTACCGCCAGATCCTGCCCGGCATCCTGCAGGTGCCCGCCGATGCGGTGCTGGCGGCCTCCCGCAAGTCGTCGCTCTGGCCGATGACGTTCGGCCTCGCCTGCTGCGCCATCGAGATGATCGCGACGTTCATGTCGCACCACGACCTCGACCGCTTCGGCATCGTGCCGTGGCCCTCGCCGCGCCAGTCGGACGTGATGATCGTCTCCGGCACGGTGACGAAGAAGATGGCGCCGGCGGTGAAGCTGCTCTACCAGCAGATGCCGAACCCCAAGTGGGTCATCGCCATGGGCGCCTGCGCCACGAACGGCGGCCCGTACACGCGCTACGACCGCGTCCTGCAGGGCGTCGACAAGATCATCCCGGTCGATGTGTACGTGCCGGGCTGCCCGCCGCGGCCGGAAGCGCTGATGGACGGCATGCTGGCGCTCCAGCACAAGATCATGGAAGAGCGCAGCAAATAGATGACGCCTCCCGACGGGCAGGATCAGGAGACGACGGGCGACGCCGGCGAGACGCCGGTGACGCCGCCGCCCCTCGCGCCCGAAGGCGCGGCGCCCGCGGCGAAGCCCGCGGCCGAGCGCCCGGCTCGCCCGGTAAAGGAAGCTGAACCGAAGGAGGCGCCGCGCGTCGCGCCGCCCGCCGGCAGCATCAGCGACCTGCTCGCCAAGGCCGCGCCCGGCGTCGAGATGAAGGCCTACATGGTGCCGTCCGTCGTCGGCGAGTCCGTGGCCGTCGAGGTGGGGCGCGCCGACCTGCCTGCCGTCATGACCGTCGCCCACGACGACGCCTCCCTGGACCTGAAGTACCTGCGCTGCCTGTCCGGCATCGACTGGCAGGAGGAGGGGTTGGAGGTCGTCTACCATCTCTGGTCGTTCTCGAAGCGGCACGCGCTGACGGTCAAGACGCGCGTCACCTACGGAGACCCGACCGTGCCGAGCATATCGGCGATCTACCCCTCGGCCGACTGGCACGAGCGGGAGACGCGCGACATGTTCGGCATCAACTTCGACGGCCACCCGAACCTCGTGCCACTGCTCCTGCCCGAAGACATGACCGACCACTTCCCGCTCCGCAAGGACAACCCCCTGCAGGAGATCGAGGAGTGGCAGGGCGACAACCTGCGCGCCGGCGCCGGCGAAGGGGAGGAGTAGCGATGGTGCTCGATTCCTCTCTCGAAGTCATCGACATGCCGATCAACATGGGCCCCCAGCATCCGAGCACGCACGGCGTCTTCCGGATGGTGCTGGTGGTCGACGGCGAGAAGGTCGTCGACGTGACGCCGCACATCGGCTACATGCACCGCGGCGGCGAGAAGCTGATGGAGGCGATGGACTTCCGCCAGGGCATCGGCTACGCCGACCGCACGGAGTACCTGGCGCAGTTCAGCGCCGAACTCGGCTACTGCCTCGCCGTCGAGCGCCTGATGGAGATCGAAGTCCCCGACCGCGCGGAGTACATCCGCGTCATCCTCACTGAGATGAACCGGCTGAGCAGCCACTTCATGTTCATGGGCGCCTTCGGCATCGACTCCGGCATCTTCGCCACGAGCTTCGTCTACGCCTTCCGCGAGCGGGAGTACCTGCAGGACATCTTCGAGGAGGTCTCGGGCGACCGGCTGATGTACGCCTACTTCCGCGTCGGCGGACTGGCATGGGAAGTGCCCGACAACTTCGTCTCGCGCGTGCAGGAGGTGCTGGTCAAGTCGCAAGCCGGCATCCGCGACCTCGACGACCTGCTGACGAAGAACGAGATCTTCATGGCGCGCTGCCAGAACGTCGGCAACTTCAGCGCGGAGCGCGCGATCGCCTACGGCGTCAGCGGCCCGATCCTGCGCGCGTCTGGCGTCAACTGGGACTTGCGGCGCGATGAGCCCTACTCGATCTACCCGCGCTTCAAGTTCCAGATCCCCGTCGGCAACTACGGCGACGTCTACGACCGCTACCTCGTCCGCCTTGAGGAGATGCGCCAGTCGATCAGCATCATCGAGCAGGCGCTGCACCAGCTGCCGCCGGAAGGGCCGATCGTGCCCGAGAAGATGCCGCGCCGCCTGCGCACCCCTCCGGGCGAGGTCTACGCGAAAGTCGAGTCGCCGCGCGGCGAATGGGGCGTGTACCTGGTCTCGAAGGGCGGCGACAA
>Ga0315281_10003164_pt1 | contig 24197 bp, 6 predicted proteins | sample YL17G07_0_MG_FD_204540 | JGI IMG/M metagenome (GOLD analysis project Ga0315281, IMG submission 204540) | Sediment microbial communities from Yellowstone Lake, YNP, Wyoming, USA - YL17G07_0 | ecosystem: Environmental > Aquatic > Freshwater > Lake > Sediment | place: USA: Wyoming | collected... | reverse complement strand
TGCTCCTCGACGTCGTGACCTACCGGCTCTCGGGCCACTCGCCCTCGGATGCTTCCTCGTACCGGACAAAGGAGGAGGTCGAGCGCTGGGAGAAGGTCGACTGCATCAGGAGCTACCGCGCCTACCTCGCGGGCCACGGGCTGGCGGCGGAGAGCGAGCTCGCGGAGCTGGACGCCGCAGCGGCGTCCCGGGTGCTGAGAGCGCTCCAGCTCGCGTCCTCGCCCGAGCTATCGCCCCGCGTGGACGCGGCTTTCATCGACTCGGTCATGTTCTCGAACGGCCGGTCGGACCGGATGGCGGACGGCGTCCCCGCCGTACTGATCCCGAAGGAGGAGAACCCGCGGCTCAAGAGCCTCGCGGGCAAGGCGCGGTTCGGGCTCGACGCGGCGGGCAACCCAAAGCCGCGGAGCAAGGTCTACACGCTCCGCGACGGGCTGTTCGAGGCCATGCTCCACCGGTTCTACGAGGACCCGACTCTTGCCGCGTGGGGCGAGGAGAACCGGGACTGGGGGGGCGCCTTCGCCGTCTACCGCGGGCTCACGGAGGCCCTCCCGTACCAGAGGCTCTTCAACGCGCCGATCTCGGAGGGCGCGATCGTGGGCGCGGGCGTCGGGTACGCGCTCTGCGGCGGCCGGGCCGTCGTCGAGCTCATGTACTGCGACTTCATGGGCCGGGCCGGGGACGAGCTCTTCAACCAGGCCTCGAAGTGGCAGGCGATGTCCGCCGGCCAGCTCCGGATGCCCCTCGTGATCCGGATTTCGGTCGGCAGCAAGTACGGCGCCCAGCACTCGCAGGACTGGACCTCGATCGTGGCGCACATCCCGGGGCTCAAGGCCATGTATCCGGCGACGCCGTACGACGCGAAGGGAATGCTCAACCTGGCCCTGCGGGGCACCGACCCCGTGGTGGTCTTCGAGAGCCAGAAGATCTACGACATCGGCGAGCTCTTCGTGCGCGAGGGGGTGCCCGAGGGCTACTACGAAGTCCCCGAGGGGGCGCCGGCGATACGGAGATCGGGCCGGGACCTCACGATCCTGACGATCGGTCCCGCGCTCTACAAGGCGATGGAGGCGGCGGGGGAGCTCGAGACCCGGTACGGGGTCTCGGCCGAGGTCATCGACCTGCGATTCATCAACCCGCTGGATTACGACCCGATCCTCGAGTCCGTGCGGAAGACGGGCCGGGTCGCCCTCGTCGCGGACGCCTGCGAGCGCGGGTCGTTCATCAACGACGTCGCGGCGAAGATATCCCAGCTCGCGTTCGACGACCTCGACGGTCCTCCCGTCGTCGTCGGGGCGCGGAACTGGATCGCGCCGTGCGCCGAGATGGAGTCCATGTTCACGCCGCAGAAAGAGTGGATCCTGGACGCGGTTCACGAACTCCTCCTGCCCCTGCCCGGCCACCGGGTGACGCAGATCCGCACCCCGGGCGAGATGCGCCGCCGGAGCCGCCTTGGTCTTTGAAATGCTCCTACGCAATCTCAATAGCCCGTCGCGGCGGGCCCGGCTCGCCGCGGCGCGGCGGCTGGGGGTCCTGATCGCGGCGGGGCGGGAGACCGCGCCCCGGACCGAGGAAACCAACAACCACGTCCACACCCGGTACTCGTTCAGCCCGTACTTCCCGGCGATGGCGGCCGCGCTGGCGTGGAAGGCCGGGCTCCGCGTGGTCGGGATCATGGACCACGACTCGGTCGCGGGCGCGCGCGAGATGATCGCGGCGAGCCAACGAATCGGGATCGCGTGCACGGTCGGGTTCGAGATGCGGGTCCACATGACGGGCACCGCGGTCGAGGGGCGCAAGACGAACAACCCCGACGCGCGGAACATCTCCTACATGTCGTTCCACGGGCTGCCGCACCGGCGGCTGGCCGAGGCGGAGCGGTTCCTCAGGCCCGTTCGCGAGGCCCGGAACCGCCGGAACCGGTGGATGCTGGGGGCGCTGAACGCCCTGCTGGCGCGGCACCGGCTCGGGACCCTGGACTTCCGCGAGGTGCGGGCGCTTTCGCAGGCGCGCGAGGGCGGGTCGATCACGGAACGGCACATCCTCCACGCGCTCGCGCTGGCCCTGACACGGCGGGCCGGACGGGGGGGTCGGCTCGTCCGGCTCCTGACTTCGAACCTCGGGATCGATCCGCCACCCCGGATCCGGGCCCGGCTTCTCGACCCCGGGAATCCCCACTACGTCTACGACCTCCTGGGCGCGCTCAAGAGCTCGCTCTTGACGCGGTTCTCCATCGAGCCGGGCCCGGACGAGTGCCCGGCCGTGGCCGACGCCGTCCGCGCCGCGAACGCCATGAACGCCCTCCCGGTCTACCCCTACCTCGGCGACGTCACGGACTCGCCGACGGGGGACAAGAAGGCCGGGGCTTTCGAGGATTCCTACCTCGACGAGCTGGTCCCGGAGCTCAAGCGCATCGGGTTCCGCGCGATCGCGTACATGCCGCCGCGGAATACGCGCATGCAACTGCGGCGGATCAGCCGGCTGTGCGCACGGCACGGGCTCATGGAGATCAGCGGGGTGGACATCAACAGCTCCCGCCAGACGTTCACGTGTCCCCTTCTCCTCGAGCCCGAGTTCCGGCACCTCGCGGATGCCACCTGGGCGCTCGTCGCGCATGAGAAGCTCGCGAGCCGGGACGAGCGGTACGCGCTCTTCAACGCCCGCAATCCGCTCGCCCGGCGGCCGCTTCGGGCGCTGGTGGCGGCCTACGCGGCAATCGGGAGGCAAATCGATCCCGGGCACCCAAAGAGGGCGCTCGAGGTGGCGAAGGAGGTAATGCGATGAAGAAGCATCGAGGCGAGAGCCCAATGGCGGGACGGGTCGCCGTCGTCACGGGAGCGGCGCAGGGGTTCGGCCGCGAGATCGCGCAGGGCCTCGCGGAGGCGGGCGCTACCGTCTTCGTCGCGGACCTGAACCTGCCCGGGGCGCGCGCGACCGCGGCAACCATCAATGGGGTCGTGCGGGGACGGGCGATCCCGGTTCATGTCGACGTGACGAAGGAGCCCTCGGTGGCGCGCCTCATGAACACCGTCGTCCGGCGGGCCGGCGGGCTCGACCTCCTCGTGAGCAACGCCGGCGTTCTGCGGGCGGGAAGCGTCACGGCCATGGATGCCGCGACCTTCCGGTTCGTGACCGAGGTCAACTACACCGGGTACTTCCTGTGCGTGAAGCACGCGGCCCGGGTGATGGCTCTCCGGCGGCGCGCGAGCGCGCACTGGACGGGCGACATCATCCAGATAAACTCCAAGTCCGGGCTCGAGGGCTCGAACCGGAACGCCGCCTACGCGGGGGCCAAGTTCGGCGGGATCGGGCTGACCCAGAGCTTCGCGCTCGAGCTCCTCGCCGACGGCATCAAGGTCAACGCGGTCTGTCCCGGCAACTACTTCGAGAGCCCGCTCTGGTCGGACCCCGTCCGGGGACTGTTCGTCCAGTACCTCAGGGAAGGGAAGGTTCCGGGCGCGCGCACGGTCGCGGACGTGCGCCGGTTCTACGAGGCGAAGGTGCCCATGGGCCGGGGCTGCACGGGTGGTGACGTCCTGCGCGCGATCCTGTACATCGTCGGCCAGCCCTACGAGACTGGGCAGGCCGTTCCCGTCACCGGCGGCCAGGTCATGCTCCGGTGAAACCGCGCCCGCCGGGGGCACCTCCGGGAGAATCCCGGACCCTCGACCTTGAGTGGCGCGGGCTCGTTCCGTACACGGAGGGGCTCGAGCTCCAGCATGAGCTCGTGCGTAACCGCCGCGACGGCATCATCCCGGACACCTTGATCCTCCTCGAGCATCCGCCCGTGATCACGTTCGGCCGGCGGTACGACGCGACGCACCTCAAGGTGCCGCGCGAGGAGCTCGCGGCGCGCGGCGTCGAGATCCACCGGGTCGAGCGCGGCGGGCAGGCGACCGTGCACGGGCCGGGCCAGCTCGTGGGCTACCTCATCGCGGATCTCTACCACCACGGCCGGGACATCCACCGGTTCGTCTTCAACCTGGAGGAGTCGATAATCAGGTTCCTGGGGACGCGCGGGATCGCGGCCGGCCGGAAGGCCGGCCGCGGGGTCTGGGTCGGGGACGCCAAGATCGCGTCCGTCGGGATCGCGGTCCGGCGCAACATCACCATGCACGGGTTCTCGCTCAACGTCGCCAACGACCTGGGCGCTTTCTCGTGGATCGTGGCCTGCGGAGACCCGGCCGGGTCCGTCTGCTCGCTCAGTTCGCTTACGGGGAAGCGCGAGGACCCCGCGACGGCGGGGTTCGAGCTGGCGGGCGGGCTCCGGCGCGTCTTCGGGTACGGGGATGGCCTACAATAGGCCAGAGGAGTATGGAGGGGGAAGGATCCTGAGACCAGGCATCGCCGCGCTCGCACTGTTCCTCGCGTGCCCGCCCGCCCTGGGCGCCGCGCCCGCGCTGGACTGGAACGTGACTTTCACCCGGACCTTCAACGGGGACGAGAAGGTGGAGGCCGCCTGCTTCGACGGGGCGGGGAACACGCATACCGTGTTCCTGGACAACCTGGCGTTCCAGCGCTGGCTGGTCCAGGATTCCACCGGCGCGATCACGTCCAGTGTCTACTTGGATCCCGTCTGGGAACCGTACGAGGTCTCACTCACCTCGGCGGCGCTGGCCGGGACCGATCTCGTCCTCGGCGGTGTGCGGGTCAACCAGGTGACCGGGAAGATCGAGCTGACGGTGGCCAGGTTCGCCCCGACGGGCGCGCGCGTCTGGGCCTCCACCTACGACACGGGTTACGACAACACCTCCGGCGGAATCGCCGTGAGCGCCGCGGGGGATGTCTTCATCGCGGGATACTACAACGACGGCGCCGCGGACACGGGCGTCGTGGCGAAGTTCGACTCGACCGGGGCGTACCAGTGGGCGCGCGTCCTCACCGGGGGAGTCGAACAGCAGGCCTTTGCCGTCGTGGCGAACGGGACGGAGGCCGTCGTCGTGGCGCGGGACGTGCCGGCCATGGCCGGCCGGACCCGGCTAGTCCGGTTCGACGCGGCCGGCAGCGTGCTCCAGGACGTCTCCATCGCCGTGACCACGGACGACTACCCGCGCGCCGCGGTCTACGTGGCCGCCCTCAACATGATCTACGTCGCCGTGGACAACTTCAGCACGGTCGCGGTCCTGCGCGTGAACCCGGTGACCCTCGCGAGCGCGGGGACCGGGTCCCGCCCCGCGCCCACGGAGATCAACATCGTGGGCGGGATCGCCGTGGACGCGGCGGGAAGCGTCTGCGTGGCCGGGTTGACCTGGAATCTCATGGGCGGCAACTACAACGTCGGGCTCTACCGGTTCACCGTCGGCCTGCTCCCGTCGTGGGTCAGTACCTACGACGGCGGGGGATGGGACGCGCTCGCGCTTCCCGTGGCCGCCGCCCGCGTGGGGTTCGACGCGGTCGGAAACGCCTACGTCGCGGCGGCCGTCACGCCCTCGGCATGTCTCCTGGACGCCCAGGACGTCTTCCTGCGCAAGGTGAGCTCCGGCGGCGTTCCGCTCTGGACGAAGACCCTGGACTCCGCCCCGGTCAATCTCTTGAACGGAGTCGCGACTGACGCCGCCGGGGACGCTTACGTCGGCGCAATCGAGGCCTACGACCCGCTCCTGGTGAAGTACAGCGCGGCCGGCGCATTCCAGTGGTCGCGCGAGCCGTCCTGGGCGGGACGGTGTGCATATGCGGAGGGCGGCGGCGGCGTCGCGGCGGGCGGCGGCTCCGTGTTCCTCGCGGCCACGGTCCTCGACACGATGACGTACGCATCCGAGGCCCGGGTGGCCAGGTACAGCACGGCCGGTACGCTGACGGCCACGTACGTCTTCAACCTCATCCCGGACGTGGTGGCGGGTCCCCTCGCCGCGGACGCCGCCGGCAACGTCTACCTCGCCGGGAGCTTCTTCAGTTCGACCACGCTGGAGTACGAGATCTACGTGGCCAAGTTCAACGCCGCAGGCGTGATCGTCTGGACTCGGACGGGGAGTTTCGGGGTGAACGACGATCCGGCCGAGATCGTGCTCGACGGGGCGGGAGCGTTGTACATGTCGATCCCCTGGCCCGCCGACGGGGTGACCTACGACCGGTACGGACTGATCAAGATGAACACGGCGGATGGGAGTGTCGCGTGGGCGAACACGTACGGGACGAGCCCCACCCTCAAGGGCGAAGGGTTCGGCCTGGCGACGTTCGGGGGCGACGTGTACCTGGCGGGGGAGGACGAGGATCCCGTGATCCCGGCATCCTGGGGCCGGCTCTGGCGGATCGACGGCTCGGGCGGCGTCGTCTGGTCCGTGACCTTCGGCGGCGGGGGCCAGGACTCTGGGTTCTCGGACGTCTCCGCCGACCCCTCCGGCCACCTCGATCTGTCCGGCCGGGTCGGGTCGTGGCCGCTCCAGAGCTGGGACGTCCTCGCGCACTCGTGCTACCCCTCGGGGACGCCGCGCTGGGACATCACGTACGACTCCGGGGGCCGCTACGACGAGGGGGACTGGGTCACGTCCGTCCCCGGCGCCGCGTTCGTCGCCGGATCGTCGGGAAAGGCCCTCCGGCTCATGCACATCGCCGAACCCGCGTCCGCGGGCCTGGTCGCGTCCCTGGCGGTCACCCCGGCGCTGGCCCGGGTCGGCGAGTGGATCGAGGTCGTCCTCACGGTCACGAACCAGGGCACCGCGGACGCGGACGCCATGGTCCCGGCCATCGAGCTCAACTGGGGCGCGTTGGACGCGAACCTCGAGACCGGGCCGGTGCCTCCCGGTCCCCTGCTCATCGCCGCGGGGACGTCGCAGGCGTTCACGTGGACGTACTCCATGTCAGGGACCGTCGAGGCCGGGTTCACGGCGACGGTGACCGGGGTCGACCTCGGGCTCTCCGTTCCCGTGGACGCCTGGGCCGCCGGGGTCGTGAACTTCTGCGTCCCGTGCTCGTACACCCTGACGGTCACGGGGCGCGACGCCGAGCCGATCTACGTTCCCGCGGCCGGCCAGCAGTTGTGGCGGTTGAACTACGCCGCTCCGGTAGCGCGGCCCCTGTTCAGCGCGACGATCACGACCGACCCGGGGTCGTTCGCCGAGCGGACCTACGTGGCGCCGTCCATGAGCGTCACGCTCACGGGCGGCGGGGCCGTCGCGGGGAGTTGGGCGACGGACCTCGCGGGACCGTGGACCGCCGGCGAGCCGCCGGACGGCACGGGGGAGCCCCTGTACCTGCGCTGGGTCCTGGCGAACGTGCCCCCGGGGGCGGCCGGGGCCATCGGGTACCGGACGGCGGCCCTGCCCGGCCCCGAACAGCTGTTCGGCTTCTCGGTTTCCGGAACGGTTTCCTGCGACGCCGCCAGCTCGGACGCGGGGGCCCTGCCGTTCTCGGTGACCGGGGTCGGCAAGCGCATCGCGCCGCCGCTGATGGCCCTCCGGCTCGCCGACGGCTCCGGGGCCGGCCCGGACCGGGGATACGCCGTGGCTATCGGGCCGGCCGGCGAGGTGGTGGTGGCGGGCTCCGAGTGGGGCGCGACCGGGGCCAACAACTGGATCGTCCGCCGGTACGACGCTTCCCTGACCGCGTTGCCGGCTTCCACGGTGTACGCCGGGCCGGGGGGCACCACGGACGTCGCGCTGGGGGTGGCCGTGGCGGGCAACGGCGACATCATCGTGGTCGGGACCGAGTGGACCCCGACCGGCTCGTTCGACTGGAGGATCACGAGGTACAACCCGGCGTTGTCGGCGGTCGTGGCTTCCACCGTCTACGCCGGGCCGGGGAACTGGGAGGACATCGCCTACGGGGTCGCGCTGGACGGCTCCGGCAACGTCATCGTAGCCGGTTCGGAGTCGAAGACCATGGGAGGGGACAGCAATCTGGTGGTGCGGAAGTACAACGCGACGCTTTCCGCGTTGCTGGCGGCGACCACGTACGAAGGCGGGGCCGGCGGCGACGACCGGGGGTTGAGCGTGGCGGCCGACGCCTCGGGGAACGTGCTGGTGGCCGGTCTCGAGTTCTCCCCGGCCGGCAGCTTCGACTGGGTGGTGCGGAAGTACAACGCCGGCCTCTCGGTCCTGCTGGCGAGCGCGGGCTACGACGGCCCCGCGAACTGGACGGATGTCGCGTACGCGATCGCGGTGGACGTGACCGGGAACGTCCTCGTGGCCGGGATGGAAACGGGAATCGCGGGGGGGGACAACTGGGCCGTGCGCAAGTACGACTCCAACCTGGACCTGATCTGGAGCCGGGCCTACGACTCGCCCGCCGGGGGCGCCGACGAGGCCCGCGGGCTGGCCGTGGACCGGTCGGGCAGTCTCGTCGTGGCCGGGTTCGAGACGCGGACGGACCTTGGGCAGGGAACGAACTGGCGGATCCTCAAGCTGGACAACGGGGGGAACTCGATCGATTCCGCCGGCCACGACGGGCTGGTCTCGGGCGACGATTCGCTGTTCGCCGCGGCGATGTCCGGCACGACCTGCGTCGTCGCCGGGGCGGAGACGGCGCTCAGGGGGGGAGAGGACGTCGCCGTCGCCCTCTACGACCTGGCCGCGTTCGACGCCCCGCACCCGGCGGCCGGGCTCTCGGCGCTCGCGAGCGGGCCGGCCATCGGCCTCGCGTGGTTGCCGGCGGCGGCCGGGACGCGGCCCGTGTCCGGGTACTCCGTCTACCGGACGACCTACTCGGGGGTCGCCGTCGCGCTCGACAATTGGTACGCCGACGTCTACGGCGCCACCGCCTCCGTCTTCGTCGACACCGGGGTCACGAACGGGGTCACGTACCGGTACAAGGTCATCCCCGTGGACGACCTCATGGCTTCCGCGACCTCGAGCATCACGGCGAGCGCCCAGCTCGGCGCCGCGTTCCTGACCGGGGCCCTCACCGTCGTGCCGGACCAGGCCGTGCCGACCCAGACCGTGGACGTCCGGTTCCGAGTCCGGAACACGGGGCTCGCGCCGGCGTCCGTGGTCATGCCCGAGCTCGAGATCAACACGTTCGCGCTGTCGGTCACCCTGTACGCTCCGCCGGCGCCGCCGGGACCGGTCACGATCGCGCCGGGGGCGTCGCGGACGTTCATCTGGAGCTACACCGTGACCGGCTACGGGCTCGTGACCTGGACCGCGACGGCGACCGGGATCGACGACGGGCTCGGCGGGGCGCTCTTCGCCGCGGACTCGGCCACGCTCCTCGTCGCGCCCATAGCATCCCTCGACGCGGCCCTGGCGATATCGCCGCCCTCGGCGACCATCCTCGTCGGGCAGTGGATCACGGTCCAGCTCACGGTCACGAACACGGGGGGACTGGAGGCGTACAACCTGAGCGCGACCGTGATCTACGGCCCGCCGGGGGCGCTCGTCCTGCAATCCGGGCCCGTCGCGTCGCTCGACCTCGCGGTCGGGAGCTCGACCGTCCTCACCTGGACCTACTCGGTGTCGGGCGGGGGGGTCATGCGGCTGACCGCGACCCTGACCGGGGACAACGGGGCGGGCGGCCCGGTCTCGAACGGCGGGTCGGGGATCCGGATCCTCGCGCGGCCGGGAGCGCTGGCCGCGAACATCGCGATCCTGCCCGACGCGGTGCCTTCCGGCGGCATGATCACGGTGAGGGTCACGGTCACGAACACGGGGGACATGCCGGTCACGGGCGTGTTAGTGGACCCCGTCCCGCTGACGGCCATCTTCACCGGTTCCGCGACGCTCACGCTCGCGAGCGGCCCCGTTCCCACGGGGCCCCTGACCTTGGTCGGGCAGGCGGCGACCGCGTTCTCGTGGACGTACAGCACCGCCGGCCAGGGGTACACGCTCATCGAGACGTTCGTCTACGGAACCGACTCGGGCTACGGGACCGGCCTCAGCGCGACGGTCTTCTGGATCTCGTGCGACGTCCCGCGGGGCGGGCTGACGGCGTCGCTCTCGGCCACGCCCCTCGTCGTCTCCGAGGGGGGGAAGATCCTGGTGACCATGACCGTCTCGAACTCGGGCGCAACCCCGATATGGTCCGCCACCCCCACGGCAGGGCTCGTGATGTCGTCCACGTCCTTCGCGGTCCAGGCGGCCGGCCCCAATCCCAAGTCCATGGCCTTCGTGGGTCCGTGCCCGGTCATGTTCTGCCAGGTGGACGAGACCGGGTGCCCTCCCGTGACCTTCACCTGGACCGTGACCGCGCTCTCGGAGGGGACGGTTTCCTTCAGCGCGTCGGTGTGGTGGACGGAATCCGCGTTCATGACCGTGAGCGTGACCGGGGCCCTCTCCAACACGGTCTTCATCCAGGCCGGGGCGCGGCTGGCCGCGAGCGCGTCCGCGGTTCCCGCGGCGTTGAAGTACGGACAGCCGTTCGAGTTCCGGCTTTCGGTCACGAACACGGGGAGCGCCACGGTCTGGAACCTGCGGCCGGCGCTCACGCTCTCGGATCCCCGGCTCGCGCGCGTGGATCTGGCCCCCTCCGCGCTGGGGTCCACGCTCGCGAACGGGGCGCCGGCGATCTGGGTCTGGGAGCTCACGGCGCTCGAGGGGGGCGCGCTCACGCTGACCGGCGGCCTCACGGGCATCTACGACGCGCTCTCGGGCACGGTCATGACGACCGTCCCCGCGGGGGCGACGGCCCCGGCTTCCATCACGATCTCGGCGCGGCCGGAGGGCGAGATCGCCGTGTACCCGAACCCGGCCGCCGGCGACCGCGTGACCATCTACGTCCATCTCGCGGCCGACGCGTCCGAAGTCGTCGTGGACGCCTACGACGCATCGATGCACCGGGTCTTCACCGGAACCTGGAGGAACGTACCGTGGCTCGACGGAAACATGACCCTGACGGGGCTCAACACGTGGGCTCCCGGCATCTACCTGATCCGGGCCCGGGCGACGCTCGTGAACGGGGTCACCCGGGTCTACCCGGTGACCAAGCTCAAGGTGCGCCGATGAGGGCCCTCGCGGCGCTGTTGCTCGTCGTGTGGCTGGCGCCCGGGGCATTGGCGGGAACTCCCGCTCTTTCGCGGACGGCCGCGGGCGCGGGCCGGAACGCGGTCCGGCCGGCGCCCGGGCACGCCGCCCGGGTGACAGCCGCGAAGCGGCAGACCGTGGCCCAGCGGCGGGCCGCGCTCCGCAAGCGGATCAGGGCGCTCGAGGCGCAGGCGGCGGCGCTCAGTGCCCGGATGGCGGCCGCCACCGATCCCGCGGCGCGGGCCGCGCTGGAGGTGCAGATCGACGCCTGCCGCGCCGAGATCCTGGCCGACCGGCGGATTGAAGCAAGGCTGAGGAGGAGGGGAAGCTGACGATGAGCCGGAGGAGCGGAATCGCGGCCGCGCGCCGGCTGGCGGCGTGCCTCCTGGTTTTGGGGGCCGTCGCGGTCGCGTCCGCGACCGGCGCGGCGGCCGACGTCCTCCCGTCCTCGGTGTCCGAGTTCGGGTTCCGCCGGGGCGCGTTCCTCGCGCGCGGGATGGCGGCCCGCCCCGTCGGCATGGGCGAGGCGTTCACCGCGGTCGCGGACGACGCCTCCGCGGTCTCGTGGAACCCGGGCGGGCTCGGGTTCTGTCACGCCGCGCAGGGGCTCGTCCAGTACGACGACGCCGGCAACGGGCTCACCCTCGTCTACGGCGCGGCCGCCGTTCCCATGGGCCGGCAGACCGTGGGCGTCTCGATCACCTCGCTCTCCTACGGAAGCTACGACCTCCGGGACATGAACGGGATGATCACGGGCCGGCGCGACGCCCGGGACATCGCGGCCAGTTTCTCGCTCGCGGCGGCGAACCCGCCCGCGATCGGCGGGTTCACGGGCGTCGCGATCGAGGGCGTCAGCGAGGACGTGGGCGGCCAGCTCTTCGGCGTGTCCGCCGGCGCCGTGGTCCCGGCCGGGCTCGGAGTCCGCGTCGGCCTCGCGGTCCTGCACATCGGGACGAAGACCGCGGGGTTCTCCCTGCCCACGTCCGCCCGGGCCGGCGTCTCGTGGCTCGCCTCGCCCCGGCTCCGCATGGCGGCCGAGGCCGGGTACGGCCTGACCGACAAGTCCCCGTGCGCCGCGCTCGGCGCCGAGCTCCTGCCCGTCCGCGCGATCGCCCTCCGCATGGGCTACGGCTACCGCGGGAAGGACCAGTCGCTCGGCGGGCTCGCGGGCTTCGGGGCGGGGGCGGGCGTCCGGTTCGGCCGGCTCGGGTTCGACTACGCCTACCAGCCGTTCGGCGATCTCGGGGTCAGCCACCGGTTCGCGCTCCTCTACGGGCTCGGCGGCTCGGCACTCGAGCGCCAGCAGGCGGAGTTCGACGAGGCGCACGCCCTGGCCTTGAGCACCCTGGGCCCGCGGCGCGCGGGCGAGACCATGATCTCGGCCGAGCTCGAGCGCGACGCGACGAACGCCTACCGGGAGGCGGCGGCGGCCTACGCGGCGGGCGACCACGACCGCGCGGTCACGAAGGCGACGGACGCGGTCACTCTGAACCCGTTCTACTGGGAGGCGTGGCAGGTGAAGGGGAACGCCCTCTACGCGAAGGGCGACGTCCAGGGCGCCGTCGCGGCGTTCAAGAAGTCCCTCGAGATGCACCCGGACAACCCCGACCTGGAGATGTTCCTGACCCGGATCGTTCCTGCGGCATCCGCGCCGGCGAAGCCGCCGCCTTCGGCGGCTTCGGCCCCGGTCCCGTCCGGGGCCGCCGCCGCAACGCCGTCGTCCGACGTGCAGGCGGCGTCAGCCCTGTATGCCTCTGGGGATATCGACGCCGCGTGGCGGAAGGCGGCCGCGGTTCTCACGGCGGACCGGACGAACTGGGAAGCCTGGCAGATCGTCGGGAACTGCCAGTATGCCAAGGGGGACAGGGCGGCCGCGCAGGTCTCGTACCGGGAATCGCTCCGGCTCCACCCGGACAACCCCCAACTCAAGGCCTTCGCCGACTCGCTCTCGCGCTAGCGCCGGGAATTCCCCGGAAACGACGGTCTGGACGGGTTTTCCGCGGCCCCCGGGGTTGTTATCGAGGCCCCCGGGAGCCTAAACTCATGAGTTAGGGAGGGCTGGGGGGATTCTGTTCGAAACACCGCTGCAACAGATAGCAGTATGAGCGGACCCAAGCGGTCCGCCATGCGGGCATTCCTGTGCCTGGCCGCCGTAGCGCTGGCCGCGCCGCCGGCTTGGGCCGTCTTTTCCATCAACCTGCCCTGGAACGACTCCGCCGCCACGATCACGGACCTCTCGGTCCTGCTCGACAAGCCCGCGGGCAAGTACGGGTTCGTCTTCGCGGACGCCCAGGGGCACTTCGCCACTACGAACGGCCGGATCCGGTTCTGGGGCACGAACACGACCTACGGGGCGAACTTTCCGGATACCCAGGCCATGGCCCAGGGGGTCGCCCGGCGGCTGGCCAAGTATGGGGTCAACATCCTCCGGATCCATCACGCCGATGCCGAGGCCGAGAGCGCCTGGGGGCACGGGTGGTGGACGACGGCGAGCGAGGCCCAGCCCGACCGGACGATCTCGGCCACCCAGCTCGACAAGTTCGACTACTTCGTCTCGCAACTCAAGGCCAACGGCACCTACTTGAACATCAACACGGTCGTGTCGCGGCCGTTCTACCCGGGCGCCGACCTCGACCCCTCGATCATGAAGGTGGGCTGGAAGACCCGGGGGCTGATCCCCATGTTCGACGCCAAGGCACTCCAGCTCCAGAAGAACTTCACCAGCGACCTCCTCACCCATACGAACGCGTACACGGGCGTCCGGTACGTGGACGAGCCCGCGGTCGGGATCGTGGAGATCAACAACGAGAACGGGCTGGTCTCGGGGTACATGCTCTGCATGCTCGACAGCCTGCCGCCCTACTACGTGAACGAGCTGAAGACGCAGTGGAACGCATGGCTGAAGGCCAAGTACGTGACCCATGCGGCCATGCTGGCCGCCGGGTTCGCGTACAACCAGGCGCTCGGGGCCGAGATCCTGACGAACTGGAACTTCGGCACCGGAGCCCTGCCGCCGTGGACGTTTGGAACGCAGGGCGCGGCCGTGGCGACTTGCACCGTCAAGGCCGAAGGGCCCGCGCCCCCCCCGAACGCGGCCTTCGTCAGCATCACGAATCCCGGCGCCAACTCCTGGGAGATCCAATTGAACCAGGGCGGGTTCGGTGTGACCTTGAACCAGCCGTACACGGTGAGTTTCCAGGCGAAGGCGAGCGCGGCCAGGACCGCGATCGTCTCCGTTGCCATGAACCACTCGCCGTGGTCTCAGCTCGGACTCTACAAGACGGTCAACCTCACGACCTCGTACCAGACCTTCACCTTCGCCTTCGCCGCCACGGCCACGGACGGGGTCGCGAGGATCTCGTTCGACCTCGGGGCCCAGGCCGGGAATGTCTGGATCGCGGCGGTCTCGGTCAGGCCGGGCGGCACCTTCGGGCTGGTGGCGGGCGAGAACCTGGACACGAACTCGATGCTCTACATCCCGTGCGACTCGCACTGCACGACTTCGCCGGTGCCGACGGCGGAACGCACGGTCGTGGCCCGGCGCGACTTCTCCCGGTTCCTGTGGGAGACCGAGCGGGCGTACTGGCTGGGCATGTACGCGTACATCAAGACCACGCTCGGGTACCCGGGGCTCGTGACGAGCACCGCCAGCTGGTTCGGGACCGCGAACCTCATGGCCGACATGGACTTCGTGGATACCCACGCGTACTGGAACCACCCGAGCTTCCCGAGCATCCCGTGGGACCCGATCGACTGGTACTTGTTCAACAAGGCCATGGTCAACAACCCGGCGGGCGACGGGCCGAGCAACGGCGGGTGGCGCACCTATGGCAAGCCCGTGACCATGACCGAGTACAACCACCCGGCGCCGCTGACCTTCGAGGCCGAGTGCTTCCCCCTGATCTCGGCCTATGGTTCCCTCCAGGACTTCGACGGGCTCTTCCCGTTCTCGTATGCGGGATCCAAGGATGGTTGGGATTCACAGAAGATCGACGGGTACTTCGACATCCAGCAGAACCCGGTCAAGATGGCCTCGTTCATCCCCGCCGCCGCCGCCTTCCTGCGTGGCGACATCGCCCCCGGGACGAGCGTCATGGTCGCATCCATGAGCCAGGACCTCGAGATCAACACGTTTGCCGACAACGGCGGATGGGTTCCGACCGCCACCAGCGTCGGTATCGACAACAAGGTCTCGCTGGTGACCCGGATCGCGCTCGCGACCGGAAAGACCCCGGTGGTTCCGCCCGGCGCGCTGGCGCCGGGATCCGTGAACGTTTCGGGGAACGTCCTCAAGTCGGACACGGGCCAGCTCGTGTGGGACACCTCGACGGCGGGGAAGGGCGTCGTGACCGTGGACAGCCCGCGGTCGAAGTGGGTGGTCGGATACGGCGGCGGGAAGACGATCACGCTGTCGGGGTTCCAGTTCCAGCCCGGCACCGGGCTCCAGAACGGCTACAGCGTCATCGCGCTGACCGCCATGGACGGGACTGCACCCCTCCAGACCGCGCGCAAGATCGTGCTCACCGCCCTGGGGGCCCAGCGGAACACGAACCAGAACTTCTACACGTACCCGAACACGCCGATCGCCTGGCCGCCGCCGGAGGGGACCCAGCTCACGTGCCGCAACTCCTGGGGGATCGCTCCTGCCCTCGTCGAGGGCGTGCCCGCGCGCATGATCCTGCCGTTCCAGCCCGCGAGCGTCCGGGTCTGGTCGCTCAGCGCCACGGGCCTCCGCTCCGGGGCGATCGCGGTCGTGGACGCGGGCGGCAAGGCCCAGTTCGACATCGCGGAGGCCAACAAGGCGCTCTGGTACGAGATCCAGGTGGATCACGCGGTCCTGACCGCGAGGCTGGCCGCCTTCCCGCCCGTGCTCGCGGGGAACACCTTCCAGGTCACGCTCACGGTCACGAACACGGGCACGGTCGCGGCCTCGGGGGTCACGGCCTCGCCGTTCGCGGTCTCGGGGTCGGCGGGCGTGGCCTATGTAGCGGGCCCGGTCCCGGCGCTCGGGGTCACCATTCCCGCGGGCGGGTCCGTGACTTTCTCCTGGACCTACAAGGCCACGCTGCGGGGGACCGCGTATCTCACGACCACGGTCTACGGCGTGGACACGGACACGGGGTCCGGGATCACGACCGGGCCGGTCACTTCCAACGGCGAGGTGATCCTGCCGCCCAAGCGCGGGGTCGGCATCTGGGGAGGGGCCGGGAACTGGAGGCCCGCCGCCGGCGACGAGTGCGTGAGCTGGGTGTACGACTGGATGCCGCGGCCGCTGTGGACGGCCCCGATTCCGGCCCAGTACGAGTACGTGCCCATGATCTGGGGCGGCACGGACAACTGCGCCACGGGTTTCTCCTACGCGAAAGCCGCGAACCCCGACGTCCTGCTCGGGTTCAACGAACCCGACCATACGGACCAGAGCAACCTCACGGTCGCCTACGCGATCGCGGCCTGGCCGACGTTCATGGCGCAAGGATCCCGGCTGGGCAGTCCGGCGCCGGCGAGCGACTGCAAGGGGTGCTGGCTCGAGGACTTCATGACCCAGGTGACGGCGAACGGGTACCGGGTCGACTTCATCTGCCTCCACTGGTACGGCAACAACTATGCCGACCCGGTGGGCCAGACGGCGAACCTGAAGGCGATGCTGACCAACGCCTACGTCAAATACGGGAGGCCGATCTGGCTCACCGAGTTCGGGCTCAACAAGTACGACGGGTCGTTCCCGACCGACCAGCAGATCGTGGACCTGCTCAGGCTCGTCGTGCCCATGCTGGAGGAGCTTCCGTTCGTCGAGCGGTACGCGTACTTCGCCCTGCCGCCAATGGCCGCGGCCACCTGGGGCCGGAGTTCCCTCGTCAACGACGACTGGTCCCTCCGGCCGCAGGGGCTGGCGTACGGATGCGAGGATATGACGGCCAAGGCGGCGGCTCCGGCGGGAGTGGGCGCCGGGGCGACCTTCACGGTCTCGTTGACGGTCAGCATCACGGGCGGGCCCCGGGTCCTGAACCTGACGCCCGCCATATGGCCGACCGCCGGGGGTGACCGGGTCGCCCTCGTGAGCGGCCCGACGCCGGTCTCGGCCACCGGCGTGCTCTACGGCGACACCTGGACCTTCTCGTGGACCTACAAGGCCTTGGCTGGCGGGGGCTCCGTGAACTTCACGGTGACGGCCGCCGGGAACTCGTATGCCGGGGTGCTCGTGCAGGCGTCCTCGGCGGTCTCGACCGCGATCACGGGGCCCGACCTGCGCGGGGCCATGATCCGGGCGTTCCCGGACACGGCCGTGGGGAACACTTTCCGGGTGACCATCACGGTCACGAACAGCGGCAACGCGGCGGCCGACTCGATCGGGTTCGACCCGTTCGGGCTGTGGGGCACCGGCGGCGCCTCGCAGACCGCGGGGCCCAACCCGGCCGTGGGCGGCTCGCTCGCCGTGGGCGCGAGCGCCACCTGGACATGGACCTTCACCGGCAACGTCATCGGTATCGTGTACCTGACGACCTCGGTAACGGCCGTGAACGCTTTCAATTCCCTGCCGGTGTCGTCCGGGGTCGCGGTCTCGAACGGCGAGCGGATCCTGGACTCGGTGACGTTCAAGCCGTCGATCAAGATCGACCACTTCGGGTACCGGATCAACGACCAGAAGATCGCGGTCGTCAACGCGAACCCGGGCGCTTCGGCCGAGATCCACCGGGCGGACGACCAGTCCCTGGTCTACACCGTTCCCGGTGGGAACATCACGAGCAAGGGCCTCGACCTCGACGCGAACGAAAACGTCTGGCAGATCGACTTCTCGGCATTGAACACGCCGGGCAGCTATTACCTCAAGGTGCCGGGGCTTACGGGCAAGAGCTACGACTTCGACATCAAGGAGACCATCTACAACAAGCCCGGGTACGCGATCCTGAAAGCCTTCTTCGCCCAGCGGTGCGGGATCGCGCATACGGCCGCGGAGATGGGCGTCTGGGCGGACCCCGGCGGCGCGTGCCACACGGCGGACACCGCCTGCGCCCACAACCAGTGGGACGACCTGGACGCTACGAACCACGGGACGCTCGACCTGTCGGGCGGCTGGCACGACGCCGGCGACTACAACAAGTACCTGGGCTCGGCGGGCCTCAAGGGCGGCGGAAACTGGGGTGGGGACGGCGGCGAGGGGGTATGGGGGATCGCGATGGGGTTCGAGATCAACTCCACGGGGTTCAACAGCGACGCCACGGGCATCCCGGAATCCGGGAACGGGGTTCCCGACTGCCTCGACGAGATGAGGTGGGAGATCGACTGGTACCGGAAGATGCAGGCGCCGGGGCTGGGCGGGAAGGTCCTTTCCATCGTCAAGAAGAGGCTCGGCGACTACAGCGGGGGTTCGCCGCCGAGCTCGGACACGGGGACGCCGAGGTACTACCTCAACCCGACGGACGATTCGACCTCGATCGGCGGCGCCTGCTTTGCGATCGGGGCCCGATTGTGGGCTCCCTACGACGCGGCATACGCCGCGACCCTGACGACGTGCGCGAACAACGCGTGGACGGCGGAGTCCGCGCTGACCGGGAACGAGTGCAAGGTCTGGTTCGCGGCCGAGCTTTACCGGCTGAATCCTTCCGGGCCCAATGCCGCGGCGGCCAAGGCGTACGTTGATGGTTTCTGTTCCTGGAACACGGGCACGACGCTGAACTCGGTATGGGTCCAGTTCGAGACCAGCTACAGCTACCCGACCATGCGGGCTATGTGTGCCTACACGATGGCGCCCGGGGCGACCGCGTCGGTGGTGACGGGCATGCGGACGCACTTCACCGGTCTCGTGAACGACGCATTCACGAAGGGCGGCGGGTACATGTCGGGATGCGATCTGAACCCCGAATACAACTGGGGCAGTAACGCGTACAAGGGGCGGCGCGGGATCCTGCTCCTGCACGCGGCCCGGATCGGGGCGACGGGGGCATACACCTACCAGCAGGTCCGGGACCGTGCCCAGAGCATCATGCACTACCTCTTCGGGCTGAACGGGCCGAACATGGTCTACGCGTCGAACATGGCGGCGATCGGCGGGGAGCACAGCTCGTGGCAGTTCTACCACGGTTGGTTCGGGAACTGGACCGACGCCGACGGGAAGGCTAATTTCGTCGGCAAGCCCGCCGCCGTCGTCGAACCCGAGTACCCGTACTTTGCGGGCGTGGACAGCATCGGGATCAGCGACAACAACACTTCGCTCTACGGGCCGTTCCCCGGGATCATCCCCGGCGGTTCGAACACCTACTACAGCGGCAGCGTGGAACCGCCGGCAGGCGGACCCGGCACACTGGGTCGCCACTACTGGTACCGCGACTGGACGTTCTGTTGCACGGGGCCGGACGCGTCCGGAAGTGTGGCCGTGCCGTGGGAGATCAACGAGAACGACGTGGCCTACCAGGGCGACGTGATGGGGCTCGTTGCCGCATTCATGATGCCCGACACCCAGATCAAGCTCACGAAGACCGCGGACAAGGACCCCGTCTACTGCCACGACACCCTCACCTACACGATCGTGGTTTCCAACGTCGGCGGCAACACGGCGTACAACATCCAGGTCTGGGACACGATGCCGGCCGGGGTGACTTTCGTGTCGGCTCCCGGCGGCGTCTGGGACGGCACCAAGGTGACCTGGACCGTCGGCAACGTCGTGCCGGGCGCGGTCTACCCGGTCACCTTCACCGTTTCGGTCAGCGGAATCGCCACCACGGTCGGGCCGAACGTGGCCGCCGCGGACTACCGGGACGGGACGGGCACGCCCATGCCTACGGAGCGGAGCAATGAGTTGACCGTGGGCGAGGTGGCCGGCGCGCACCTCGAAGGATGGTGGCGTCTCTCGACGACCGCGATGACCGAGGGTGGAAACGTGGTCGTGACCCTGACGGTTTCGAACACCGGTGTCCTGCCGGCCACGGCGCTCGCGCTGGACCCCCTGTTCGAGGACGGGTGGGGCGGATGGCTGGTGCCGGTGGCGGGCCCGAGTTCCGCACCGCCGGCGTCGCTGGCGCCGGGCACGGGGTTCTCGATGACGTGGACGTTCACCGGGACCGAGCTCGGCGTGGTCTGGCTCTCGGTCACGGTGACGGGCGTGGACTCCGGGCCCCTCGCCTCGCTCCCGATAGTGACGCCCGACGCCGAGGTCTACCCGATTCCGGGATGCCCGCTCCTGCTCAGCGGGTGCGAGACGCTGACCGGCCACGGCACGTGGGGGGGACTGTGGGCCACCCGGACGATCAACGGGACCAACGCGACCGCCGTCACGCAGGGGGCCGGCTGCCTGCTGGCGCAGATCACGAGCCCGCAGAACCCCCAGTGGCGGTGGGCGAACCTGACCGGGCTCTCGCCGAACGTATGGCAGCCGTACGACAAGGTGACCGCCGACGTCTACGTGGACCCGGGCGCCCTGCCGTGGACCACGGGGGGCGCGTACCTGAGCCTGTACGCCGATAGCTACACAACGGGGAAGATCACGTCGACCGTGATGCTGTCGTCGGGGATGAACCACGTGACGCTCGAGCTCTCGTGGACCACCGCCGGCGGCACGATCGTCTCGACTGACATGCTGACCACGCTCATGTTCTACCTCGAGATCCCGAACCCGAAGAACGGCAACATCTACCTCGACAACATCCGGCTGTCGGGGCCGACGTCCAGCGGCGGGAAGCTCGCGGCCCGGACGACCGCTCCGCCGTACCCGCCGGGGCCGAGCGTCGGCAACTGGTTCACGGTCGCGCTCACGGTAACGAACACGGGGACCGTGGCCGTGACCGGGGTGATGCCCGCGGTCACGGAGCCCGTGGGAGCGTTCCGCGTGGTCCAGAAGCTCGGGCCGGTCCCTCCCGGACCGGTCACGCTCAACCCCGGGGCGGCCCAGACCTTCCTGTGGACCATGTCGGCCTCGGGGGGCGGCCTCGTCGTGTTCTCCGCCAGCGCGGCAGGGTCCACGTGCGGCGGACTCCCCGTGCTCGGCACCGCTTCGGTCTCGACCACGATCGTCGGCCCCGCGATTCTGGATGCATCCGTGGCCGCCTATCTCTCCCCGCGCAACATCGGACAGACGTTCATCGTCACCGTCACGATCACGAACACGGGCGGCGCGAACGCGACCGGGGTCAAGCTTCCGGTGCCGGGTTTCCCGATCCAGGTGTCGGGGGCGGGCAGCGCCACGGCCACGGTCGGGCCGTTCCCGGCCTGGCCGCCCGCCGGGATCACGCTCGCGATCGGGCAGGTGGCGACCTACACGTGGACTTTCACGGGCACGCTGGCGGGAACCGTGTACTTCACGGTGACCGCGAGCGGCACCGACGCATATTCGGGGAGCGGGATTTCGGACATAGCGACCTCGAGTCCGTTCGTGATCCAGAAGCCGGCGACGTTCGATGTCCAGTTCACGACGGTGCCGGGCCGGGTCAACGAGGGCCGGGGATTCTGGCTGACGCTCACGATTTCGAACACGGGCGGCGCGACCGCCTACGCGGTCGCGATCGCGGCTCCCGGCTACCAGCCGCCCTCGAGCGGGACCGGGATCGCGGCCTATTCCGCCGGGCCGTACCCGGCGATGACGAGGACGATCGTGGGGCTCGGCGCGATCACGTTCACGTGGACCTACTCGGCCGGCACGGCGGGGTGGCTCGTCTACACGGTCACGGTCACCGGAACCGACGGCACCTCCATGACCGCGATCCCGCAGGTCAGAGCCCTGACGGGCACGTTGTATATCGACAAGGCGGCGACACTGGAGTCGACGTTCGAGTGCCCGCCGGTCGTGAACGTGGGCCAGGACTTCATGGTTCTCCTCACGGTGTCCAACACGGGAGGAGGGACGGCGGTGGGGTACTCGGTGGCGGCCGTCTACAACCTCACCGCGACGCCCATCATCCTCGACACGGACTCCGTCGGGAGCGTCACCTGCATGTCGGCCTCCACGCCGTCGTACCCGTACTTCCTGCCCGGCCACACGGGGATGACGTTCACGTACACGTTCACGGGGGTCTCGCCGGGGCTCGTGACCCTGATCACGCAGGTCACGGCCACCGACTTCAACGACGGCACGTACCAGAACGGCCCCACCCTCTACGTCAACGGGGGACCGCTGGGCCTGCTCGTGCAGGGCCCATCGGACCTGCGCGGGAGCCCGGTGACGGCGCAGAAGCAGCCGCCGCCGAGCGGGGTGACCACCGTCTGCGTGGGCGACCGGATCCAGGTGGCGATGACGGTCACGAACTCGGGCGGCGCTCCGGTCATCAACCTCAGCGGAACCTGCTTCGTGGCGGGGACGGGGAAGGCGGCGTTCGCCTGGATGAACCCCGTGGGGACCACCTTGAACGGGGGAGGGAACCGGGCGTTCTTCGTCTGGACGTTCACGGCGACGGGGGCCGGGACGCTCGACTTCACGGTCACGGTCACGGCCAACGACCAGAACTCGGGGCTGCCGATCCTGATCAAGAAGGTCTCGAACAACGTCACGATCGCTCCGCCGGGGTTGCTGGTGGCGTCGCTGTCCGCCCCGCCGTCCGCGCTGTTTGGCGAGTGGGTCGACGTCACGATCACGGTAACGAACGTCGGCGGCGCGCCGGTGGACATCTACGACGTCAAGATGGGGAACACGGACGACTCCTCGACCTTCATATTCCCGCCCGAAGGGTACGGACCGAGTCCGGGCAACACCTACTCCGGCCTCATGCCGGGGATGGGCACCACGTTCACGTGGCAATACGAGGTCTGGGGGGACTGGGTCGCGCCCGACGTCATATGGTCGGGGACCGCCTACGGCACGACCTGCGGCGGCGCGCCGGTCATGGCGTGGGACACGAGTTCGCCGTCGAACGTAACTCTCGCCGGGTCGGTCAAGGTCTACGCGAGCTCGATCTGCACCGGCCGGGACTTCCTCGTGACGCTCACGATCACGAACACGGGGACGGCGGCGGCGACCAATATCGCCTCGTCGGCGTTCGCCGTGGGCGGGTCGGGAGGGGCGAACTGGAAGGCCGGACCGTTGCCGGCCCAGCCGTACGGGCCGCTGGCGGCGGGGGCCCGGGTCAACTTCACCTGGACCTACACCGCGAGCTCGGCGGGACTGGTCTGGCTCCAGACCTCCGTGAGCGCGAAGGACGCGTCCACCGGGAAACCGGTCTCGGCGGGGCCGTTCACCTCGCCCACCATCCAGGTCGGGGATCCCGGCGTGCTCACGGTGACCGGGTACGTCCAGAGTTCCGTCTCCGTGGGCCAGTGGTTCCAGGTGCGGCTCACGGTGACGAACACGGGCGGCACCGACATCACGGGGCTCACTGCGACCGTTTACGCGAATCCCGGCGGCGGACTCGTGAGCCGGCCGCTGGGGCCGGTTCCCATCAACCTAGCGGTCCTGGGCGGGAACACTACGACGACGTTCGTGTTCAGCTACACGGCGACGGGAGGAGGGGCGGTCACGTTCACGCTCTCGGTGGCGGGGACGACCTGCGGGAGCACGCTGTTGCGCGAGAAGGCCGTCGTGATGACCTTGATCCAGCCGCCGGCGGTGCTGACGGCCACGGTCTTCCTCTCGCCACTGCCGAACCGGGACGTGGGCCAGGACTTCCTCGTTGTCATCAGGGTCATGAACACGGGCGGGGCGACGGCGCTCGGGCTGGGCCTCGAGCCCTTCACGATCATGGGCCCCGGCGGGGCGGCGTATTCCGCGGGCCCCAGCCTCGTCCTGCCCATGGACCTCGCGGGCGGTGTCGAGGCCGTGTTCTCGTGGACGTACACGGGGTCTCTGCCCGGGCTCGTGCGGTTCACGACGACGGTGACGGCGATCGACTCGTCCAACGGCCTGCCGATCTCGCTCGGCCCGAAGCTGTCGAACACCCTCCTGATTCAGACGCCGGCCGCGCTGGCCGCCGTCGCAACCCTGGTGCCGGTATCGGCGTGCACGGGCCAGACGTTCCAGGTGCGGCTGACGGTGACCAACACCGGGCAGGCGACGGCGACGGTGATGACAGCGTCGGCATGGGCCCTCTCGGGGGCGGGTGGGGCGACGCCGGTGGCGCCGGGCACGCCGATGCCGCCGATGCCGTTCGTGCTTCCCGGCGGGGCGTCGCAGACGTTCACGTGGACCTTCACCGGATCGGTCGCCGGGGACCTGACGTTCACGACGACGGTGGCGGGGATCGACGTGAACACGGGGGCGACGACGTACACGGGGCCGGTCGCGACCACGGCGCTCGCGATCGGGACGGCGGGCGTGCTGGAGGTGGCGAGCACGGTCCAGCCGTATTTGTCGGTGGGGCAGTGGTTCGAGCTGTTCCTGACGGTGAC